>Ga0209812_10002430_pt1 | contig 11168 bp, 14 predicted proteins | sample JI71714BDNA_FD_187502 | JGI IMG/M metagenome (GOLD analysis project Ga0209812, IMG submission 187502) | Wastewater effluent complex algal communities from Wisconsin, to seasonally profile nutrient transformation and Carbon sequestration -... | ecosystem: Engineered > WWTP > Effluent > Algae...
ATGATGCGTTTGCCGGGCGGCTTGGCCATGGGGGATACTCCTGGACCGCAAACGCCAAAAAGGCGGCGCTCCGGTCCGGAGGGCCGCCTGCTGGCGAATCGCTATTTCTCGACTATGCCTATCTCTAACCAGATAGCGTTACGATGTCAACCTTAAATAACCATATAGGTTAAAATGACATGCGCGAGTTCCTCCCGCGTGCGCCTTTAAGGTCGCTGGCCGACCCTGAACAGCTCGCCGTCGCGGTCGAGGATGAAGAAGTGATCGGTGCCGTTGCCCAGTGCGAACCCGACCGGTCCTTCGATGCGGCCCAGGTCCGGTGCAAAGTCTTCGCTCTTGTTCTCGAACACGTTGGTCGTGTGGCGGAAACCGTCATTCAGGCGCAGCTGGTGAACCGAGAAGATCGTGCCGTTGATATCCGCAAAGATGTAAGTCTCGCCGAGTGCAGGCAGAAAGCGGTAATCGTTCAGCACGCCAGCGACGATGCCTTCGCCCTGCCGGTTGCTGGTGCCGAAGGGATATACCAGCGTCGGCCCATTGACCGCTGCGGGCGGGTTGGCACGGGTTTCCTGCGAACCTTCATAGAACGGCCAGCCAAAATCGAGCGGGCGCCAGTCGGGCCTGAAGATCGTCATTTCATGCTCGCGGGCGCCGCCCCGATCCGAAAGGAACAGGCTGGCATTGCCATAGGAGAAGCCGCCCGGGCGGCGGATCCCGTCACCGATGGTTCGCGGACGTATGTTGATGACATCTGATGGCGGGACACTGGCACCCGCAAAAGGATCGATGAACGGCAGCTCGATCAGCTTGCCATAAGGCTTGGAAGCGTCCTGCGCATCGCTTTCGGCCGGAGAGCCGACTGCGATGAAGATGCTGCCGCCCTGTATCATCGAAACCGTCGTCGCCGCGCTCCACGCCCCGCCAAGCGTTGCAAAGCCCTTCACACTGCGCTTGGGGTTGAAGGCCTGCACCATCAGACCATCGGCAGCGCTGTGAGTGACCAGATAGATCCCCTCCTGATAGACGCTGCCTTCAAAGCCGTAGCTGACCGCCAACACCTCGCCGGGACGGCGATTGTCGCGCACGAAGGTATCCTCGCTGATTGTACGGGTGGCGCCGTTGTAACGCAGCACGCGCCCACCCTTTTCGGCTATCAGCAGCGTGTCCTCACCGGATACGCGGGCAATTGCGACAGGGTCGACGATACCGGTGGCGACGCGCGTGACCTGAACGCCTTCGACGTCGTTGGTGACCCGCACACGCAGGGCAAGGTCGGTGGTTTCGCCGCCAGCTGTGGCGCGCAAGGTCACCTCGTAGACGTTGTCGAGATTGGCGTCGGTCGGCAGATCGAAGTTGGGCGCCTGATTGAACCGCAGTCCGCCGTTGGTATCGAGCACCAGCTTGTCGGCATCCGGGCCGCTGAACAGCGTGAAGCTGACCGGGTCGTTTTGCGGGTCCGTCGCGGCCGCGGTGTAGAACACGCCGTTGGTGTTCTCGATCACGCTGGGCGCGGCCGACGAGGTGAAGCTGGGCCGTGTCGGAACTGCAACCGGCGGCGAGCTTCCGCCACTGCTGCTTCCGCCCCCGCCGCAACCGGACAGGGTGAGCACAGCGAAGCTGGCGGACGCGGCAATGGCAGCCCGGCGAGCGGACAGAACAGAAAGCATGGAGGCGACCCCTTGAAAAACTTGGGGTAACCTATCGGCGTCGGCGCGAAAGACAATCGCCTTTTACGCCTGCCGGCGTCAGATTATTCCGATTGCCTTGCCGGCCCGTTCGAACATGCCGAGAATGGTCTGCACCTGCTCGGCGGAGTGCTCGGCGCACAGCGAACAGCGCAGCAGGGTCATGCCCGCTGGCGTTGCCGGAGGCCGCGCGAGGTTGACGTAAAGGCCTTCCTTCAACAGCGCCTCCCACATCATCGCGCCCTTTTCGAGATCGGGCATGATGACCGCGATGATCGCGCTTTGCGGGGTTTCGGTGCCGAGCTGGAAGCCCAGCGCCTTCAACCCGCCGTGGAGCGTGCGGCTGTTCTCCCACAGATGCGCGCGCTTGTTCCCGCCGTGCATCAGCTTGCGGATCGAGGTAGCGCTGCTCGCCATCACAGCAGGCGGAAGTGCGGCGGTGAAGACATAGGGGCGGCAGACCAGCCGCAGCACTTCGAACTTTGGGTGGTTCGACACGCAGAATCCGCCGACCGTGCCAACGCTTTTCGAGAAGGTGCCGATGATGAAATCGACATCGTCCAGCACGCCCTGTTCTTCGGCAACGCCGCGGCCGTGCTCGCCAATGAAGCCCATCGAGTGCGCTTCATCCACCAGCACCATCGCGCCGTTTTCCTTGGAGACGCGCACCATTTCCCTGAGCGGTGCGACATCGCCCATCATCGAATAGACGCCTTCCAGCACGACCAGCTTGCCCGCGCCTTCCGGGATGCGCTTCAGGCGCTTTTCGAGGGCTTCGACGTCATTGTGCTTGAACGGCACGACCTCGGCATTGCCCATCGCGCAGCCATCCCAGATCGACGCGTGGCTATCGATGTCGAGAATGATGTAATCACCCTTGCCCGCCAGCGTCGAGATGATCCCGAGATTGGCCTGGTAGCCGGTCGAGAACACCATCGCGTGGTCCATGTCGTAGAATTCGCGCAAGGCGGTCTCGACATCGCGGTGATCGCGGAACGTGCCGTTGAGCACGCGGCTGCCGGTCGTCCCGGCGCCGAAATCCTGCATCGCGGCCTGACCTGCGGCGATCACATCGGGATCAAAGGTCATGCCCATGTAATTGTAGGTGCCGAGCAGGATCGTGTCGCGCCCGTTGCAGATCGCGCGGGTGGGCGAGAGCACTTGCTCCATCACCAGATTGAACGGATCCTCCACCCCGGCGGCCAGCAAGGTCTCACGGGTGTGGATGATCGGATCGAACTTCGACAGCAGGTCGACAGGTTCGGCGGCGCTCAGGGTCTCGGTCATAGCGGTCGCCATTATCAGCTATCCTGCAACTTGTGGACTGCCGCGACGAGCTGACCCCAGTTTTCAATCTCGGCCTGCTGGTTCATCGAGATGATCACATCGAATTCATCTTCGATCTCGGCGACGAAATCCATCACGGTCAGGCTGTCGAATTCAAGATCGCCGGCAAAGGTGGTCGTATCCTCGATGGTGACGCCCTTCTTGTTGAAGGGCTCGACCAGAGTGCGGATCGAAGCGTCGACGTCTGCGGGGGTCATGGGCGGCTATGCTTTCTTTTGCGTCAGTTGTCGGGCGGGCTGTAGCCCTGTAATACGGCTGCAAAGCGGCGGATGATGCAGCTTGTCAAGTTTTCGCAGCGCCAGACGGGCGCGGCGGTGGCGGAATTGGGGCCGGTCCGGGGGGAATAATGGCTGAGAATTCAACACAAGCTGAACCGAATCCGCCGCCTTTGGGCGCAGCGCCATCGCTGCCTTCGCCCTCGGGCTATTCCAACCACGCCATCCATCTGGTGCGCACCACCCAGCAGATCAACCTGATGCTGAGCCAGATGGCCGATGCCAAGGCATCGATCCTGATGGGGGCGACGTTTCTGGTCTTTACCATTGCCGTGGGTCAGGCGGGCAAAGGCACCCTGCCGTGGTCGCTCGGCGTGATGGCGCTGTTTGCCTTCGTGTCGGCCATGTGCGCGGTGTTCGCGGTGCTGCCTGCGGTCAGCAGCCCGACTTCGGCCAAGCTCAATGATGGAAAGGCGAACAAACTGTTCTTCGGGTACTTTGCCCACATGGACGAAGACGCGTGGACCGACAGCATTCTGACCGATCTGCGCGCGGACGAGACCGTGTTTCGCACCATGTTGCACGACATCTACCAGAACGGGCAGGTGCTCCAGCGCAAGAAGTACAAATACCTCGCCTATGCCTACAAGAGCTTCATGGCGGGGTTGTGCCTGACAGTTATCGCGGCCGGGATCGAATATGCGGTCAAATTCGCCTGACTCGCTCCGACATTATACCAGTGCGTTGACGGCGCTCATGAACGGCCCGATCGACACCGGCTTCGACAGATAGCCCTCCGCCCCCGCCGCACGAATGCGTTCCTCGTCACCTTTGGCGGCAAAGGCTGTCACCGCCAGCACCGGGATACCGGCCAGCCTGCGATCGCGCTTGGCTGCTTCGATCAGGTCGACGCCCGAAATGCCGCCGAGCTGGATATCCATGATGATGAGATCGGGCGATGTGTCGCGCGCGGTTTGCAGCACCAGATTGCCGTCTGCCACGGGCTCGACGTCGAAGCCGTTGGCGCGCAGGACATCGCAGAACAGCTTCCTGTTGAGGTCATTATCCTCGACAACCATGATCCGCTTTGTCACTGAACGCCCCGCATTCGCCCGCACTACAATTAACCTTGGTCAAAGGACAGGACAATCCCGCTTCGCCCCGCATCCGAGCCTGTGAACCCGCAGATGCTGGCGCTGGCGGCGCTCGGCTGGGTGCTGGAATGCGAGGATCGCGCGCAGCGCTACCTTGAATTGACCGGCCTTGATCCCGATTCTCTGCGGACAGGGCTGGGCGATCCGATGGTCCTTTCCTCCGCACTCGAATTTCTCGCCAATCACGAACCCGACCTGATCCGCGCGGCAGAAGCTCTTGCTGTCACGCCCGAGGAACTGGTTGCCGCCAAGGACGCTTTGCAAGCATGACCCGCCCTCTGATTATCTCCGACTGCGATGAAGTGCTGCTGCACATGGTCGCGCCTTTTAAGGACTGGCTGGAGGCATCGCAGGGCGTCAGCTTCAACCTCGAAGGCCACAATTTCGCCGAGGCGCTGCGCTGGCAGGCGAACGGCGAACTGCTTGCGCCGCCGGATATCTGGCGGATGCTGCGGGTCTTTTTCGACAACGAAATGGACTCGCAGATGCCGATTGCGGGCGCGGTCGAGGGGATCAATACCCTCGCCGAAAAGGCCGATGTGGTGATCCTGACAAACCTCGTCGACGCCCACCGCGATGCGCGGGCCGAGCAGCTCGCCAAGGTCGGGATCAATGCCCGCGTGTTCACCAATCAGGGCCCGAAAGGCCCGGCGCTGAAGGCGATCATCGACGAATATGCGCCGACCCGTGCGGTGTTCATCGACGATCTTGCGCAGCACCATGCCTCGGTTGCCGAAATCACGCCGCACGTTACGCGGCTGCATCTATGCGGCGAGCCGATGATTGCCCATGCGATTGATTGTGCTCACAAATCAGGCCATGCCGAAGCCCGGATCGACCGCTGGGACGAAGCCTTGCCGTGGCTGCTGGAACGACTTTGAGGAGGCAATGACATGACAATGACCCACACAAGACTCGCCGAACTCGGCATAACGCTGCCCAAGGCCGCAGCGCCGGTCGCCAGCTATGTGCCGGTGGTGGTGCATGGCGGCTTTGCCCACGTTTCGGGCCAGTTGCCCTTCGTCGACGGGCAGGTGGTCAAGGGGCGTCTGGGCGATGATGTCAGCGTCGCCGATGGTCAGGCTGCTGCGCGTGCCTGCGCACTGATGATCATTGCGCAATTGGACGCCGCCGGCCTGCTCGACCGGGTGGAGCGCATCGTCAAACTGGGTGCCTTCATCAATTGCACCGCCGATTTCACCGATCAGCCCGAAGTCGCCAATGGCGCGTCGGACCTGATGGAGCAGGTGTTCGGTGACGCTGGAAAGCACGCCCGCGCTGCCGTGGGTGTTCCGGCCCTGCCGCGCGGTGCGGCGGTCGAGGTTGATGCGGTGATCGCTCTGACAGCATGAGCGGACGGCGCGCTCCGGATTGGCTGACGGGGTGGGAATATGCCCATCGCGGGCTGCACCATTCGGGCGTGCCGGAGAACTCGCTTGCGGCGGCAGAAGGCGCGATTGCGGCTGGCATGGGGATCGAATGCGATATCCAGCGCAGCTGTGACGATCATCCGGTCGTCTTCCACGATTGGGAGCTGGAACGGCTGACCGGCAAAGCGGGTGCGGCTGGGGATCTGACAGCCGAGGCACTGGAGGGGCTGCGTCTGCTTGGCACCGATCAGCATCCGGTCAGGCTTGCCGCTTTCCTTGCAATGGTGGGAGGCCGGGTGCCGGTGCTGATCGAGATCAAGTCGCAGCCGGGCTATGATGTCGAATGGACCTGCGCCTCTGTCGCGTGGCTGCTGGACGCCTACGAAGGTGCCGCTGCGGTTATGAGTTTTGACCCGCGTGTACCGGAATGGTTTGCGGTAGAGGCTCCGGCAGTGGTTCGGGGGTTGGTTGGCACGGATTCTTACGAGAATGGTTTCGAGGGGGTGTGGCGCGATTCCGCTACGCTTGCTGATGCACGGCCCGATTTTCTCGCTATCGACGTGCGCGATCTCGCCCGGCCCGAGGCGGCGGCGTGGCGCGCCGGCGGAAAGCCGATACTGACCTGGACCGTGCGGTCGCCCGAGACGCGCGCCATCGGCCTTGCCCATGCCGATGCACTGATTGCCGAAGGCGAAGGGCTGGTATGAGCGATCAGGGCCTGACCGTCCGCATCGCTTCGTCGGTCGGCAGCTTCGCCCGCGAGGAGTGGAACGCGCTCGGCGGGAACGGCAATCCTTTCGTATCTCACGAATTCCTCACCGCGATGGAGGACTCCGGCAGCGTCGGCCCCGGCACCGGCTGGGAGCCTGCGCCGATTGTTATCACCGATGACGCGGGCAAGCTGCTCGCCGCGATACCCTCCTACGCCAAGGGACATTCCCAAGGCGAATATGTGTTCGATCATGCCTGGGCTGACGCGTGGCACAGGGCAGGCGGGCGGTATTACCCCAAGCTCCAGATCGCTGCGCCGTTCACGCCTGCCACCGGCCCGCGCCTGTTGCTGAGCGATCCGGCTTTGGCTCCGCATCTGCTGAAAGGCGCCGAAGCGGTATGCCTCCAGAACAAAATGTCGAGCGCCCACGCGACCTTCATCGCGCCTGCACAATTGCCGCTGTTCGAGGAAGCAGGCTGGCTGCCCCGCGCCGATATCCAGTTCCACTGGTTCAACCGCGGCTATGCCAGCTTCGACGATTTCCTCGGCGCGCTGTCATCGCGCAAGCGCAAGGATTTGCGCAAAGAACGTGCCGCAGCGGTGGAAGGCCTGACCATCCGGCACTTCACCGGCCCGGAAATCACCGAGGCGCATTGGGACGCGTTCTGGATTTTCTATCAGGACACCGGCGCAAGGAAATGGGGGCAGCCCTATCTGACGCGCGAGGCCTTCAGCCTGCTGGGCGAGCGGATGGGGGACAGGATTGTGCTGATCCTCGCCTATGACGGTGATGCGCCGATTGCCGGTGCGCTGAACTTTGCCGGGCGCGATGCGCTTTACGGGCGGTACTGGGGTTGCACCCGCGAGGTGCGCTTCCTGCATTTCGAGCTGTGTTATTATCAGGCGATCGACATCGCGATTGCACGCGGCCTGCCCTGTGTCGAGGCGGGCGCCCAAGGCGGGCACAAGCTGGCGCGCGGGTATGAACCGGTGCAGACATGGTCGGCGCACTGGATCGCCGATCCCGGTTTCCGCAGCGCTGTCGCCGATTTCCTTGAGCGCGAGCGCGAAGGCGTGGCGAGCGACCAGATGTATCTCGGCAGTCGCACCCCGTTCAGGAAGGGCGACTAACCCGGATTACGCGGCCTGCTGGCGGTCTTCGGCAAGCCACTGGCGGGCGCGGCGCTGGGCTTCGGCGATTTCGCGGGCGGTCATCTCGTCGGAGATATCGGCGCGGCAATAGGCGGCTTCCTCGTGACCGCGTGCGGCGGCAAGGTTGAACCACTTGTGCGCTTCGATCAGATCGCAGACCGCACCATTGCTTCCGGTCGAGAACGCCACGCCCAGATCGAAGCAGGCCCCTGCCTGACCCCGGCCAGCTGCCGCCAGCCATGCGCCAAGCATCGTGTCGCCCGTTGTCTCACGTGAAACCTTGGCCGTTTGCCCTGCTGTTGCGATGATGTGCATTGTATGGTCCCCGTCACCGGATCGCCCCCCAGGCGACCTTCCGTGAACCAGAGTTGCGGCGTTTATGGTCAAAAATTAGTTAACGCGTTTGCGACTTTCTGTTTGCCCCCGTTTCATATCCAAACCCGCTTGTGCGCTGTGGGGGCCTTGCCTATAGGGCGCGCATTGCTTCAGCTTGCTGGGACCAAGTGAGCCAATGAAAAAATTCAGGCGTCAGGACGCGATGGTCTTCCCAGCGGCTCACGGGATGAGAGAGCTTGATGCCAATTACCGCGTCTGACGACATCGATGTCCTCGAAAAGGCCAAGCGCCTTCTGGCTCCGGATTATGTGCCGAGCGAGGACGAGGAATACATGAACGAACGCCAGCAGACCTATTTCCGGATGCTGCTGCTTGAATGGAAACGTTCCATCCACTCTGCCGCCGGGCAGACCCTGCAATCATTGCAGGACGGTCCGATCCGCGAGGCCGATCTGACCGACCGCGCCTCCAGCGAGACCGACTGGGGGATCGAACTGCGCACCCGTGATCGGCAGCGCAAGCTGGTCTCCAAGATCGATTCCGCTTTGCGCCGGATTGACTCGGGCGATTACGGCTATTGCGAAGTGACCGGCGATCCGATCGGCCTGCGGCGCCTGATTGCAAGGCCCGTCGCGACCATGACGGTCGAGGCACAGGAAGCGCACGAACGGCGCGAAAAGGTCTCCCGCGACGACTGATCGTAACCCGCGGCGGCGATGTTGTGCCGCCTTGGGACGCAATGGCACAAGCAGGGGTTCGCGGGGCAAAGGCTTTACCTTGCGTTAACCCCAAATGCCGCACCAGTGATGGCGCAACAAAGCGTCGCTGGGTAAGCAACGCTGACATGTCCGCTTGATTGATTTCGGCTTAGGAGGCGTTCCTGACTATGACAGGGGTTGAGACACGCAGTGTCGCACGCGACAGCCTGTTCCTGCTGGCTGATATCCGTGTGGAACAGAGTGCCGACGTGCACCGGGTACGGGTCCGCAATCTGTCGGATGGCGGGATGATGGGCGAAGGCCAGCTGCGTGTGCAGCGCGGGCATCGCCTCACCATCGAACTGCGCAATATCGGCGTGGTGGGCGGCACGGTCGCCTGGGTGCAGGACAACCGGTTCGGTATCGCCTTCGACGAGGAAATCGATTCCCAGAAGGCGCGCCGTCCGTTGCAGGCCGACGAGCATCCCGAAGCCACCATCGTTCAGCCCTCGTGGGCGCACCGCGCCCCGCCGCCGCCTGAACCGGGCCGACTCCGCAAGATCTGAACTCCGGTCCGGTCGCGTTCCACGGCCTTGTCGCAGCCACAAGCTGACCGCCGCCGTTCGACCTGCTAGGCAGGATAGAATGCGATTCTGGATGCCTCTGCTCGCTGCTCTGGCGACGTGTTCCTGCGGACCCTCCGGGGGAGGCGGGCCGCTTGAAGTGGCTGTGATCGGTGCGCCCGATGACCCGTTCGAACAAGGTGTGCGCCTGTCTCCGGCTGCCCAGCACATGCGCGCCGCGACCCATGAAGGGCTGGTTGCGCTCGATCCGACCGGACAAGTCGTCCCGGCTATCGCTGAACGCTGGATCGTCACCGATGACGGCCTCAGTTACATTTTCCGCCTGCGCGACAGCACCTGGCCGGACGGCGAGGAGATCACCGCGGCCGATATCCGCGAGCAATTGCGCGGCGCTCTGACCCGCCTGCGTGGCACGTCGCTCGGGCTCGATCTTGCCAAGGTGCGCGATATCCGCGCCATGACCGGGCGGGTTATCGAAGTGCGGCTGACGTCGCCGATGCCCGATTTCTTGCGGTTGCTTGCCCAGCCCGAACTCGGCTTTGTGCGGGGCGGCAGCGGTGCGGGGCCAATGGCCATGTCGCGCGACGAGGCAACCGCGATCGCTCGGCTTTCCGCCTTGCCGCCGGAATCGCGCGGCCTGCCCGCACGCGAGGATTGGGAGGACGTCGCCCGGCCCATTGCTGTGCGGGGGCTGTCAGCCAAGGACGCCGTGGCCGCCTTCTCGCGCGGGGATGTCGATCTGGTGCTGGGCGGGACGCTGATTGATTTCCCGCAGGCCGAAGTCGGTCCGCTGTCGCGCGGAACGATCCAGGTCGATCCGGCGATTGGCCTGCTTGGGCTGGTGGTGCGCCGCGAGACCGGGTTCCTTGCCGATCCTGCCCGCCGCGAGGCGTTGTCGATGGCGATTGACCGTGCCGCGCTGATCCGCAGTTTCGGCCTTGCCGGCTGGCGCGAAAGCAGCTGGATCGTGCCGCCCGAAATCTTCGGAGAACCGCCCTACCCCGCGGATCGCTGGAACGGAGCCTCGCTTGATGAACGCCGCCGGATCGGTGCGGCGAGAGTTGCGGCATGGTCCGGTCCGGGACGCGAGGCTGTGTTGCGGATCGCCCTGCCGTCCGGACCGGGGAGCGACATCCTGCTACGCGAGCTGGCTTCGGCGTGGGGAACGATCGGCGTCGCGGTCAGGCGCGCCGGGCCGGGAGACGCTGCCGACCTTGAACTGCGTGACACGCTAGCCCGCTACCCTTCGGCGCGGTGGTATCTCAACCAGTTCCATTGCAGCCTTGCAGCGGGACTTTGCGCGCCCGCGGCCGATGCCCTTGTAAGCCGGTCCCTGACCGAGCCCGACGCTGAGGCGCGGCAACGGTTGCTTATCGAAGCCCATGCCGCGCTCGTCGAACGGGAAATCTACATTCCTCTCGGCGCCCCCGTGCGCTGGTCGCTGGTGCGCGGGACGATCCGCAACCACCTGCCCAATGTCTGGGGGATGCACCCCTTGTTCCCGCTTTCGCAGCCCACCACATAACAGGGCATGGAAACGCACATGCCCCGCCGTCCCGAACCCGTCGTCTTCGTCCTGCCGACCGGCACCGACGCAGCCTCGGTGCGCGCCCGTGTCACCGCGATGGAAAAGCTGCTGGAACGCAGCTTCGTCATTCCCGGCGTCAACATGCCTGTCGGCCTCGATGCGCTGGTGGGTCTGGTGCCGGTGCTGGGCGAGATCGTGACAACCGCGATGGGCGCCTACATCATCTGGGAGGCCCGCAATCTCGGTATGTCCAAGTGGAAGCTGACGCGGATGGGTCTGAATGTGTTGTTCGACACTGCCATCGGCGCGATCCCGCTGGTGGGCGATGCGGCGGACGTGCTGTTCCGGTCGAACACCAAGAACCTGAAGATCATCCTCAAGCACATC
>Ga0209812_10002431_pt1 | contig 11168 bp, 3 predicted proteins | sample JI71714BDNA_FD_187502 | JGI IMG/M metagenome (GOLD analysis project Ga0209812, IMG submission 187502) | Wastewater effluent complex algal communities from Wisconsin, to seasonally profile nutrient transformation and Carbon sequestration -... | ecosystem: Engineered > WWTP > Effluent > Algae...
GCGGGCTAAAACTTCTTCCAGTTGAAAGGGTTTAGTGATGAAATCTACTCCCCCCACGGCAAAAGCTTTAACTTTATCCATCACGTCGTTAATCGCACTGATGAAAATAACCGGAATGTCTTTTGTTGCTTCCTCCGCTTTCAGTTGCTGACACACTTCATAGCCGTCCATCTCTGGCATCATAATATCCAGCAACACCAAATCGGGGGGTATTCTCTGAGCAGCAGAAAGTGCTAGTTTTCCGCTGGGAACAGGGCGAACTTGATAGCCTTTTTTGCTTAAAATTCCTGACAAAAGATGCAGGTTTTCTGGGGTATCGTCAACTACTAAAATATTGCCTTGATGGTTTTTTTTTGAATTTGTAATAAGGTCCACTTTAGTTATCCTCGCTGTTAGTAATTAGGCTCAAAATGGTTTCGTATTCAAAATTATTAATGCTATCTTGCAGGCTGTCAGCTAGAGAGGAGTTAACAGTGCGAATTTGTTCTATGGAAAAGGCGATCGCCTCCATATCCACACTCAAAATATTTTGCTTGAATGCAGCTACCCATTCAGCGGGTAGAGAGGCGATCGCCCCTGATGTCATCACTTCCTGACGATCGTCCCCGGAACCCACCACACTTGCTGCTGCTGGATCTTCATAAATATAGCGTACTCCTAGGTGTTTACTAATTGCCATAAATATATCTTCCTCTCGGAACGGTTTCCGCATAAAATCATCACAGCCCGCCGAAAGAATCACAGCCCGTTCTTCCTCCAAAACACTAGCAGTCAGAGCGATAATCGCCGCTGCTTGCCCTTGAGTAGTAGTTTTTATCTGTTTTGTAGCCTCGTACCCATCCATCACGGGCATTCTCATATCCATCCAAATCAAGTGTGGCTCCCACAGCGCGCAAATATCCACCGCTTCTTGACCATTATTTGCTTCTCTCAGTTCAAACCCTAGGGGGCTGAGAAGTTTGATCAACAATTGACGATTCAGGGGTTTATCGTCCACAATCAGCAAGCGGTAGCGAGGCTGATTTGGTTCGAGAGCCACAACACGAAGTTGATTTTTTTTGCTTTCAATATCAGCAGCTTCCACCAGATGAACTTGGATATCAAACTGAAATACTGCCCCCTTTCCGACTTCACTACTAACGGTAATGTCACCTCCCATCAATTGTACAAATTGACGACTGATAGCTAAACCCAAACCTGTTCCTTCTTGAGAATCTTTACCTGTTTTTGTCTGTATAAATGCTTCAAACAACTGATTGATTTCGTCAGGAGCGATACCAGCACCAGTATCTTGAACTTCAAAATGTATTGAGTAACGACCAGGCTGTTTGTCACTATTGTTATAGGCTTTTTGAGCGCCTTTAACTTGCAGTGACACTCCTCCTTGAGCAGTGAATTTAATTGCATTGTTGAGTAAGTTAATTAAAACTTGTCGCAACTTCACTTCATCGGTACAGATATAGTGGGGAACTTTCGAGTCGCGATCGAATAATAACTGCAAGCTTTTTTCTTCGGCTTTGAGGGCAAACATATCTTCCAAATCGTCTAACAAGCGGAACAAGTCAAAGTTTTTTTCATTGATGGTAGTGCGTCCAGCTTCAATTTTTGACAAGTCTAAAACTTGGTTAATTAAACTCAGTAAATGTTCGCCACTCCGCAGGATAATCCCCACATCTTCTTGATTTTCTGGAGACAGGGTTTTGCTGCGAATCATGACTTGAGCAAAGCCGATGACAGCATTGAGGGGAGAGCGCAATTCGTGGCTCATATTTGCGAGGAAAATACTTTTAGCTTTGTTAGCTGCTTCCGCTGCTTCTTTTGCCCGCTGCATTTCGATTTCCGATTGCTTACTAGCAGTAATATCTTTGATAAAACCTTCATAGTAGAGTAAATTATTTTGGTCATCGTAAACAGCGCGGGAATTTTCTGATATCCAAATAATACTGCCATCTTTTTTGTAAATTTGCGATTCAAAATTTGATATTATGCCATACTTATTTATCAATTCTACAAATTCATCGTGACGCTTAGGATTGACGTAAAGCTGATTATGCAAATTAGGCTGGCCTGCTATGAGTTCGGCGGTGGATTCGTAGCCGTAGATATGGGCTAAAGCTGGATTGGCGCTAATATATTTTCCATCCATCGTGGTCTGAAAAATACCACTTAAGGCATTTTCATAAATGTTGCGGTATTTTTCTTCGGCTTCCCGCAGGGCTGCTTCTGCTTGTTGGCGATCGGTAATGTCGCTAGAAATCGATAAAAAACAAGCTTCTCCCTCAATATCGATGGTTTCTATGGAGAGTAATGCAGCTCTTTCTGTACCGCTTTTATTCCGAAATTTCAACTCATAATTATGAATAGCTGTTTTATTTTTTAACATTTGAATCATGCGATCGCGTTCTGCCAAAGTCGCCCAAAAGTTGAGTTCTACCGCTGTTTTGCCAATAATTTCTGCGTGACTGTAGCCCATCATCCGACAAAAACTTTCATTAACTTCTATGTGGCGACCATCACTGATTCTGGTGAGGGTAATCGCATTAGGACTTAAACGAAATGCTTTAGAAAACTTTTCTTCGGCTTTAGCAAGTTCTGCCGTGCGCTCGGCAACTTTTGTTTCTAAGTTTTGATTGTATTGGATTAAAATTTTCTCGGCTTGTTTGCGTTCACTAATATCTTGAAAAGCGCACATTCCGTAGATGATATTCCCTTGACTTCCGTAAATAGGAGTTCCCCAAATTTGTAAAGGAACTGTTTTGTCCCCTAGGGAAACTTCTATGTCATCCACCGTGACTGTTTTACCCTGCAAAGCATTTAATATCGGATCGCGTTCGGCTGGATAAAGTTGCTCAGTTCCAGCTAAATAAATGCGGTAAGACTCACGTAAATTTTCGGCATTGGAGGCGATAATTCCTTGACCTATTAGTTTTTTACCTATGGGGTTAATATAATAAGGATTTCCCACATCGTCTACAATAAAAACCCCCAAAGGTATGGCATCTAAAAATTGTTTGACTCTATTTTCACTTTCGCCTAGGGATGTAAATGAGTGTTGCAATTGCTCAGCCATACTGTTAAAAGAATCGGCAAGTTCACCTAATTCATCTTGTCGATTGTTAATTAATTTTGTATCCCATTCATTATTAGCCAAAGCTTTTGCAGCCTCATTCAACCTAAAAATCGGCTTTACTACCCATTTAGCAGTCAGAATTCCCAGAATGGTGGCTAAGAGCAAAGCTGCTAACGACAATAACACAGTGATGTGAGTATTGGCATCTATTTGTTCCATAAAGTCAGACTCTGGAACTACCACGACAATCAGCCAATCTAAACCTCGATTGTCTTTAAACGGAGTTACTTGAATAAAATTTCGATGGCGATCGACATCAAAACTAAGCTGTTGAGAATTTTGGATTTTAGCTAAATTACCATAGAATTTTTCTAAATGCTGTGCCGTTTGGCGAATTACTAGATTTTCGCTATCCGCAGCTTTAATCCGCTTGGTTTCTTTATTTTCTATGACAAATTCAGGAGTATCAGTGGAAGTTGCGATTAACATTCCCGATCGTTCCATCACAAAAGTTTGACCTGACTTGCCAATCTTCAGGCTGACCAGAAATTCTTTAATTCTCGAAAATAATAAATCACTGCCAGCTACTCCTAATAACTTGTCATTTTTATCGTAGATTGGTAAGGCTGCGGTAATTGCTAACTCTTTAGTTAAAAAATCTGTATAAATCGTACTCCAAATTGGTTTTTTAGCAGCGGCTGCGGCTATATACCAAGGTCTAATTCGGGGGTCATAAACTCCGGAGGAAATTTCCACTAACTTGACACGGTTGCCTTTAGAGTCAGCAGTGTATCGAGACAATTTATTGCCTGTCGAACTATCAGCAGCGGAGATGAGAGTCCGATCTTCTGTACGAATGGCTCCTGAGTGTTCGCCATTTTCTTTGCCTACATAAATGATGCTGATCGAATCAAAATATTGAATTTGTTCTAGGAAATGAAGTTCGAGTTTTTGTTTGTCTTCTAGATTCAATTGGCCCAATTTTAGGCCTTGAACGTTGAGGTGATTCACAATATGAGGAATTGACATATAATTTTCAATGCGGTCTTTAATGCGATCGGTAATTTCGCGTCGCAACTGAGTAGCCACATCATTAACTGCGCGCTGTCCGTTTTGAAATGACAGCCAACCGACAACTCCGACAGTGCCGACAATTTGCACTAAAAAAGGAACGACCAGGACTGTTTGTAAGGGAGCTTTACCGATTATTTTAGTAACTAACCGATTGAGTTGTTTAGGAAACATATTCATCCTAAATTTTATTGGTATTTAGTAAGTGAAAATAAACTAGGTGATTAAACATGAAGCATTCAGGAAAAAAACTGAAGGAAGATGGAAGATGGAAAAGTAGCTATAGTCATAGTTTCCGCGATCGAGAGTGTCCTAAGCATTTTGGCTGTTACTATATTTGCTGTGGGTGTTTGTTGAAAATAGCAAGTTACTGGTTATTGTAAAGGGTATCAATTTTAATGGCAACAGCGTATTTATACGGATGAGTTTTCCCGAACTACTGAGATAAATGATTAGGTACGATCGCCCTGAGTCCCTTCAAAAATTGTGAGTGACAGTAACCCACCCCAAAAAAATCGAATACCCCTATCCCTCCACCACTGTAAGAAGCTGGGGTTCTAACAGAAGAGTCAAGTCAGCAAGGCTAAGCTGTACTTGAGCGTCTACAACCTATGCTAGCGCCTCAAGTATGTGTATAGGGAATTTTGTGAATAAATTAAGATCGATCGCCCACACCCTTTCGCCAAACCACTGAGATTTACCCGCGATTCAACTCTACCCTTTCGCCATAACGCAATAACATCTCCAAACTATCCAAACGATTTTGCCAAGTTTGAACTTGATAGTTATTTTCGGCAGAATGCAGGCGCATGGAAGATTGAAATTGAGATGAAAAACTCGCCAGCAATCTTTTAGCAATCGTTAAATTTTCGGGAGTGGGAGTGGCGGCTAGTTTGTTCAAAGCTTCGGCTAATTCTGTCGATCGACTTTGCAACACTTTCAATTCCGATTCCGACATCCGCAACTGATTGTTAGCCAACAAAAAACTCCATTCTTGTTTGAGCGCAGTATACCGCGAAACCGCTGCGGCAAAAGGCTGGCGATAAGGAATCGGTTCCTGGGCTGAAGTCGTTAGCGCAGCCCTAGTAGACGATCGCCCTCCCCGCCCTTGAGTACGATTAAAAAATGCCTGCATCCCGCTGCTAATACTTTCGGCAGCAAAAATGGCATAACCCCCTGTCGGTAAATCCCGCAAAGCCTGAATTTGGTCGATCGCCACCACTTCCGGGAGAGTCAACAACTTAACCGACGGAGAAATCAAAGCCGAACCGAGCATTTGTTCCTTAGCCAAAGGCTCAGTAATGCGTTGAAGTCGATTAGTATCCAAAGCATAAGTCATGGGTACAATCAAATCCACAATCCCCTGACGAGCCCAAACTTCCCAATTCTGCTGAATTTTGTAAATCCGTTGACTAGGAGGGTGCGGAAACACAGCCACCGACAAAATTGTCCGCGGATAATTGCGTCGCAACAACTGAGAAACTTCGCTGACAAAACTATTAATTTGATTAGTTTTAAACTCAACCCACTGCCGCCATAAATTACCATCATTAGGCGAAATCCTGATCGGATCGACCCCGGTTAATTGCTGAAACTGCTGCCTCGCCGCCGCACCATAACCATAGGTAAAACCCGCATTATCATCTTGAAAAGGATAGCGAATGTAGTCAAGTTGCAGTCCATCAACTTGGTAGCGGCTGGCAATTTCGTTAACTATTCGGAGTAAATAACTACGGGCTTCTTTATTAGCAGGATCGAGATAAAATTTACCATCATTAATATGTTGTATGCGTCCTTTGTTGTCAATATTTGCCCAATTTGGATAAGCAGAAAGCACCGAACCGGGATAGGAACTAGGCTTGCCAATCAGAGTATTGTGGCGTTTATTTCCCGTGGCAAAAGTCCAAATCCAAGCGTGCAATTCCATACCTCGCTCGTGGGCTAACTTCACCCCAGATTCTAGGGGGTCCCAGCCCAGGGTGAGGGGGTTTTGTTGGGGTGCAACTTGACTGGGATAAATGGGATATCCGGCATTTAAAGTTTCAAAGAAAACGGTATTGATACCAGCGGCGGCGAGGCGATCGAACACTGCTGCTAAACCTTGTTCCGATCGAGCAGCCACAATCGTACCGCGATCGAGCCAAACAGCCCGAATTTCCGAACCCACTCGCTGTCCTTCCTGGGGATAATTTTGCCACAGCAACTGTCGGGCTTCCACCCACTGCTTTCTGGCCTCCGCGTACTTTTGCTCAGCCAGGAGTGTATCGAAACTTTGCAACACCTGGCGGGCACTGGCGATCGCCCTGGCTGTTCCCGCTAGTATCATCGGCGGGCGACTAGCAGCCTGGACTCCACCACTATTGCTTCCGGCCACCAGTTGAGCAGTATTGACAGCATTCAGATTCACCGCAGTATTCGCTGAATTAGCTGCTGTTAAGGCACTTTCAAACCTACCGAGGAGGTTAGTCAATTCTTGGCGCATTAAGTAGGCTTCAATGCTGACGATCGGCGCTGAGGAATTTATCTGCACATCCAAGCCCGCCGGTGCCGACTGATCTGAAGGGTCTGTAAAAGTTGTAGGTACCGGTTCGGGAAGGGGGAGAGAGGGAGAAAGTCTGCTCAGTGGGGTATTACGCGGACTTGGAGGGGTGTTTCTAGGAGTTCTGGAGGGGGGATTTGGGGATCGGGGTCTGGGGGGTGCGATCGCCGTTTGCGGTGGTATGGGGGAACCGACAGTGCCTCCCCAACGGGCGATCGAGGCCCGCAGCCAAGCCGTGTCTACCTTTGCCGAACCGTCGCTACCCCAGCGCCAGCCGAGATAGGTAGCGCGATCGGTAGCGATCGCGGCTGAAGAACCAGAACTATCCTTCCACGTAGCAATAGTTTGACTATTAGCATCAGCCGGAATCAAGACACCGCCTTGAACCAAGATATTTTTCTGTTCCACCGGCACCCAATTGCTAGAAGTAGTGCAAGCCAGATCTCGACAGCGGCTGCGGGGTTGAGGAGTCGCGGGCTGGGTTAACGGAAAAGCCCAATAGGCCCCAAGGAGCGATCGTAAAGATTGACGCACCAAAGCCTGGGAACTGCGCCCCACAGGCCCGGAAGCAATCAATCTACCACCTTGTTTCGCCCAAGATTCTAAAACTTTAAGTTGGGCTGGACTCACCGTTTCAATATTCGGTAAAAACAGGACATTAACCCCAGCCAAATCTCCGACACTTTTGATTTCTTCGAGATTAATTGGTTTGTAAGCAATACCACTGTCCCAGAGTCGCGTGGTAATCTTGAGCCAGTCCGGGGAATTTTCGGAACTGCGAACTACACCCAACAGCACTTGGGCAAAACTGGGAGAGGGAAACCAAAGCGAGAGATTGAATAAACTAATCGCGAGAGTCCCAATTAATACCCTTTGCAAGAAAGTGAAAAAGCGAATTGTTTGAGCCTGGGAGCAGGCTACAGGAATTAGATCGGGCTTTTTGATTTGTTGCATTAATCTTCTGAACTACCCACCACACCAGTCGATCGATTTAAGATTTGAGATTGTAGATTTTAGATTAAAATCTGCGTTCAACTGTCCTATCGTTTCCGGTTGTATCTGAATGATTTTAACCACAGAGAACACAGAGGACACAGAGTCCGATAATAGAGCTCTGAATAATTCAGATTACCGGATTTGATATCAACTATCAACTGTCAACAGCTAACTGCCTACCCCTTCGCGAAGTCGAAGGATCGACAGCCAACTGTTAACTATTATTCAATTAACAGCTTCATTCACCGGGAAACGATCGATTAACTGCATCGCCCGACAAGCATTCCGTCGCAAAGCATCAGATACGTGAGGAACATGAGGAATCTGAGACAAGAAATCCAAAGTCCGGCGCAAAATCCGCACCACATCCCCCTCATCCAAACTCGTATGACTGACCAATTCCAGCCATTCCACGCCCAGGGCCCACTGCTCCACCAAAGTCACCATATCTCGTTCCAGCCAAATCGGGATCGCAGCTTCATGTCGGTACTGCACTTGAAACAGCCTGCGTCGTAAGCCTTTTTGGAGATTGTCCAAAGGTGCTAAAACCTCTGGAGATAGCGAATAGTGAGTCCAACTATCGGGCCTGGAAACCTCTGTCACCAAAGCTGCACAAGCAGCCGCTAGGTGGTGGGGGTCTAGTTCATCAAATTCCGCCGACATCAGGGACAAACCCAACCAGAGTTCATTATCCCCACGAATGGCAGCGCAAGCCTGACCCAATTCTGTAGGAACTAATCTTTCCCAGGTATCAGCCCCCTCAACATTGAGAGAAACTACCCTTTCCAAGCACCCGAAAGTGAGCAAAATGTCAATTAAGTTGATAAATTCTTCCCAGTAGCGGGCTCGTTGTTTTTCTAAGTCCTGCAAGCCTCTGCGTATTTCCTTTTGCAACTCTATCCTGCGTCGCTGGCGTTTGAGCAAAGTACCCGGATTGCCCCATTCTAAAACAGGGTGAATTTCTAGCTTAGCTTCAAGGGCTGCGATTTTTTGTAGTTGATCTTGAGTCTCGGTAGTCGGTTCCAGTGTCGGCAATTCTGGGATTGATTGGGCGATAACAAGAGTTTCCTCAGTGCCCAAACGACACTGGCCCAGTCTCAGGGGCATTTCCGAGGGCGGGTTCATGGTATCGGCAACGCTCAAACGGGGTAATTGAGCATGAAGGCTAGCGACATCGCTAATGGCGACGACATACCAGCGGTTATCTTTGCCCAAACAGACTAAATTTGGAGCTTGGCCCGAACCTGGGACTTTGGCAACGAGTACAGCGGGTACGGGAGATGTGTGCGATCGTTTAGCAGTAGGAACGTGTTTACCTTTGAGGCTGACAATAGTTCCGAGTACGGCAAAAGCCACAGCCACTGACATCTCCTTCATCCGAGCTTCTTCAGCTTGCTGCAACAAAGTTTTGAGTAGGCGTTTCTCTTCCTTGAGTCTGCCCTGCAACTTTTCATAATTGGCCAGTTGTTTTTCCAAGTTAGCCACATCGCCACCAGCAGCCAGAGACTCCTCTAACACCGCCAATTCTGCTTGCAACCGGTCTACCTCCGCTTGCTGTGGCTGCAAGTACAAGGTAGAAAGATATTGACCAAAACTACGCTCTACGAGTTCTTGAGCTTCTTCGAGAGTGTGAGTTTGCAATAAATTCAGCACCATGCCGTAGCTGGGCGTAAATTGACTGGCGAGGGGGTCGGCTTTGGCTGTTGCCAAATACGAGGCTTCCTTTGCCCCTTCAAACCGCGTCTGCACTGCTACTACGTGCCCTAGCTCGTCCATGCCCCGCCGACCTGCTCTACCGGCCATTTGGAGGAATTCCGAAGCATTTAGGAGTCGGTGTCCCTTGTCGGTGCGCTTGGAAAGGGTGGAAATGACTGTGGTGCGGGCGGGCATATTAATCCCGGCGGCCAGGGTTTCGGTGGCAAATACGACTTTAATTAAACCTCTGCCGAAGAGTTCTTCTACTAAGCCTTTCCAAGCGGGTAAAATGCCCGCATGGTGGGCTGCAATGCCTTTTAAAAGTGCTTCTTTTTGGCCAAAGCGTTCTGCTTCGGGATTCCGTTGTAAAAAGTCGTCAATGATACGTTTGAGTTCGGCGGTTTCGGCTTCGTTGACTAGGGAGAAATTGCCAACTTCTGCTACGGCTCGATCGCACCCACGGCGACTGAAGATGAAGTAAATTGCTGGTAGCATATCGCGATCGTCCAACCGAGACAAAACATCCCCCAAAGTGGGAACGGGGATACTACCTCTTTCTAATTTTTGCTGTTTCTTTTTGGGGATTAAACGGATGTTAGGTTTTTTGCCACTCTCGTCTAGCAGAGGAAATATCCCTTTTTGATTGGCGAAGTGAAATTGCAGCGGCACGGGGCGAAAGTCGGAGTAAACTAACTCTGTGGGTCCGTGGACTTTGTTAATCCAGTCTGTCAGTTGGGCGCTGTTAGCAACAGTAGCTGAGAGAGCGAGGAGTTGAATTTCGCTCGAACAGTAGATAATCGACTCTTCCCAAACAGTACCCCGCTGTTTGTCGTTCATGTAGTGACACTCATCGAGAACTACTGTTTCCACTCCGGTTAAGGAAGTACCCACAGCCCCGATCGGCGTACCATAGAGCATATTGCGAAAAATTTCGGTAGTCATCACCAAAATTGGAGCATCCCGATTAACGGAGATGTCCCCCGTCAGTAAGCCCACCATCTCAGTGCCAAATTGCTGGCGGAAGTCGCGCAGTTTTTGGTTGGAAAGGGCTTTGAGGGGAGTGGTGTAGAAGACGCGACGCCCCCGTAAGAGGGCTTGGTGGATGGCGTATTCGCCGATTAAAGTTTTCCCGGAGCCTGTAGGGGCGCAAACGACAACGGATTTGCCTGCATCGAGGGCGGCGATTGCCTCTCTCTGAAAGTTATCTAGCTCGAAGGGGAATATGGTCTTCAGATCCAGCTCTAGGCGGTTCTGGGTGGTATCAGGCACTGGGATTATTATAAGGTTTTAGAGTAGGTGTGCTTCAATCTTGCTTACAGCAAGGCAGCAGAGGACTATGTTGATTATGAACTACCCACCTGCCCGCGCGAGTACGCTATGACGGGGGCTTCCAACTTCAACCGGAATAGCATCTAGCAATACCGAAGTCTTACCAGGTTGACTTACATTCCGTCCATTGGCAGCAGCACTAGTTCCTAATGCAAGAATCCGCAAGGCTTCATCCCTGATATTCCTGGCCGCATTGATATCTCTATCATTGCGACTATGACACTCAGGGCAATCCCAATGACGCAGGTTCAAGGGCATTTCCGATACTTTGTAGAGACAATTATTACAAGTCTTGGAGCTAGGGAAAAAGCGGTCTATCTCAATGTAGATTTTTCCTAATTTCTCAGCTTTATACTTGAGCATTGTCCCAAACATCCCCCATCCAGCATCACTAATCGCTTTAGCTAGACAAGGATTACATACCATGCCTTTGACATTCAGATTTTCTACGGCAATGACTTGGTTTTC
>Ga0209812_10002434_pt1 | contig 11157 bp, 7 predicted proteins | sample JI71714BDNA_FD_187502 | JGI IMG/M metagenome (GOLD analysis project Ga0209812, IMG submission 187502) | Wastewater effluent complex algal communities from Wisconsin, to seasonally profile nutrient transformation and Carbon sequestration -... | ecosystem: Engineered > WWTP > Effluent > Algae...
GCGCCATTATTTGCCACTGATGCTGAAGCAAGATTGGGGGCGTATTATTTTTATCTCTAGTGAATCTGGGTTGAATATTCCCGCCGAAATGATTCACTATGGCGTTACCAAAACTGCACAATTGGCGTTGAGTCGTGGTTTGGCGGAAACAACTGCGGGCAGTCATGTAACTGTAAATACGGTATTGCCTGGTCCAACTCGTTCCGAAGGGGTGGAAGACTTCATCGAGGGATTATCTAAGGATCAAAATATTTCGATCGAACAAGTTGAGAAAGAGTTTTTTACTAAGACTCGTCCATCTTCCCTAATTCAGCGATTTGCTTCAACGTCTGAAGTTGCTGCGTTAGTTGCGTTTGTTGCTAGTCCTTTAGCCTCTGCGATTAATGGTGCAGCCCTGCGAGTTGAGGGTGGATTAGTGCGATCGATTGTGTAGCGAAGTTTTTACCTTGATGTGCTTGGAAAATGTCTCATTCCCTACATTTTTGAACAGAATGCTTTCGTTCAAACAAAAATAAGGAGCGTTACATTTCATTAACTCACCCTAAAGCGATCGCCATTCCTGTGAGTCGTGATTTTCGGGCGATCGTTTCTTAACGCTTAACCCCAAAAGCGATCGCTCACAACTACCCTAATTTTAGGAACTGAATGATAGTATAAAGATTGCGTAAAATTATGTCTTAACATTTGCCGATATGCCTCTAAGTTGGAATGAGATTAAGCAAAGGGCGATCGCCTTTTCTAAGGAATGGGAAAGTGAAACTTCAGAGAAGTCAGAGTCACAATCATTCTGGAATGACTTTTTTAATGTTTTTGGTATTACTCGGCGGCGGGTTGGGAGTTTTGAGCTACCAATTAAAAAGGCAGACAATAAGCAAGGGTTTATTGATTTGCTGTGGAAGGGGACGATTTTGGTGGAGCATAAGTCTAGGGGTAAGGACTTAGATAAGGCTACACAACAAGCAAAAGATTATTTTCCAAATTTAAAGGAGCATGAATTACCAAAATATATTTTGGTGTCGGATTTCCAAAAATTCAGGCTTTATGATTTAGATACAAACGAAACCAAAGAGTTTGATCTAAAGGATTTTGTAAATCATGTGCATCTATTCGGCTTTATGGCGGGATATGAAAAACGGGTTTATAAGGATGAAGATCCTGTCAATATTGCGGCGGCGGAATTGATGGGAGAACTGCACGATCGCCTCAAAGAAATTGGCTATATAGGGCATGATTTAGAAGTGTATCTGGTGCGGCTATTGTTCTGTATGTTTGCCGATGATACGGGGATTTTTAACAAGGGAATTTTTTGGGAATATATCGATCTGCATACGAAGGAAGATGGCAGTGATTTGGCGATGCACATTGCTTCGATTTTCCAGGTTTTGAATACCCCAAATGAGAAGCGATTTAAAAATTTAGATGAGAATTTAGCGCAGTTTCCCTATGTGAATGGGAAGTTATTTGAGGAACTTTTGCAAACTGCGGCGTTTGATAAGCAGATGCGTGAAATATTGTTAAAGGCTTGTGCGTTTGATTGGGGTAAAATTTCCCCTGCGATTTTTGGGTCGATGTTTCAGGCAGTAATGAATGAGACGGAACGGCGAAATTTAGGGGCGCATTATACTTCTGAGAAGAATATCCAAAAGTTGATTAGACCGCTTTTTTTGGATGATTTGTATAGTTCGTTTGAGAAGGCTAAGAGTAGTAAGGGCAAGCTAGAGGCGTTACATCAAAAGATTTCGAGTTTGCATTTCCTCGATCCTGCTTGTGGTTGCGGCAATTTCTTGATTATTACTTATCGGGAGTTACGAGATTTAGAGATTTTGATTTTGTTGGAGTTGAATAAGAGTGGGCAGTTGGTGATGGATGTTCGCTCAATTATTCAAGTCGATGTAGATCAGTTTGCGGGGATTGAATATGATGAGTTTGCGGTGCGGGTGGCTGAGGTGGCGATGTGGTTGATCGATCATCAGATGAATGTGAAGGTGAGTAATGAGTTTGGGCAGTATTTTGTGCGGTTGCCATTGAAGAAAGCTGCGAAGATCGTGCATGGTAATTCGTTGCGGATTGCTTGGGAGTCTGTTGTTGCAAAAGAGAAGTTAAATTTTATTTTGGGTAATCCTCCATTTGTCGGTTCTAAAATGATGAATGAAACACAAAGAGATGATCTTCTTGGTATATTTAACGATGCCAAAGGTGCTGGAGTTATGGATTATGTCTCAGCTTGGTATGTCAAAGCAGCAGAACTCATTCAAAATTCAAATATTCAAGTAGCTTTTGTTAGTACAAACTCAATTTCTCAAGGCGAACAGGTTGGCATTTTGTGGAATGTTCTCTTTAATGAGTACAAAATAAAAATTCATTTTGCTCATAGAACTTTTAAATGGGCAAATGAAGCCAGAAAAAATGCTGCTGTATACTGCGTTATTATTGGGTTTGCCAACTTTGATATTGCAGAGAAACGTATTTTTGAGTATGAGGATATCAAGGGCGAACCATTGGAAATACAGGCAAAAAACATCAATCCTTATTTGGTAAATGGAACAGATACAACAATTCAAAGAAGACAAAATCCGTTGTCTAATATCCCATCTATAGGTATTGGTAATAAACCAATTGATGGCGGGAACTATCTATTTACAACGCCAGAAAAAGAAGACTTTATCAAGATAGAGCCACGATCTGCCAAATGGTTTAGAAAATGGGTAGGATCTGATGAATTTATTAATAATCGTGAGAGGTGGTGCTTATGGCTTGGAGATTGTCCGCCTAATGAATTAAAACAGATGCCTCAAGCCTTGAAGAGAATTGAAGCAGTTAAAAAAGTAAGATTAGAAAGCAAAAGCATTCCTACTCAGAAACTAGCACAAACACCAACTCGTTTCCATGTAGAAAATATGCCTTCAACAGACTATTTACTTGTACCAAGTGTCTCATCGGAAAACCGAAAATATATTCCTCTTGGGTTTATGCCTAAAGAAGTTATTACAAGTAATTTATGTCTAATTATTTCTGAAGCCACACTTTATCACTTTGGTGTTCTTACTTCTGAGATGCACATGACTTGGGTTAAGTATGTCTGTGGAAGATTAGAAAGCCGCTTTCGTTATTCCAAAGATATTGTTTATAACAATTATCCATTCCCTGAAACCGCAAATGACAAACAAAAGCAAAAAGTCGAAACTGCCGCACAAGCAGTATTAGACACAAGAGCAACATATCCCGATAGCAGCCTCGCTGATCTTTACGATCCCCTCACCATGCCGCCCGACTTAGTAAAAGCCCATCAAGCCCTAGACAAAGCCGTTGACCTTTGCTATCGTCCCCAACCCTTTGTTAGTGAACTAAATCGCATTGAGTATTTATTTAGTCTCTATGAAGCCCTAAGTGCGCCACTGTTCAAAGTCGAGAAGAAAAAGCGAAGTAGGAAAAAAGATAGTTAATAAATTCGATGATGTGGCGATCGCTATTCCTGTGAGTCTTGATTTTTAGGCGATCGCTCAAACCCAGTAAATTTATCCCAGTGTGATTATTTATCAGCATTCTAATCACTATCTTGCTCTATTCGTGTATATCATACCACAGCAAGGTTTTAATGTCAAAGATGCGATGGTATTCTTTAACTCCAATGGCGATCGCATCTACTTAACAGCTAGCAGCGTTCGCGGCCCGAATATTCAAGGACTTTTGCAGGCGAAGGCAATACTTGAAAGTAATCAGTAAAGATTGCTGGTGATGGAGCAATTTATGGAACGAGGGGCGATGTTCCGCTACTACTCCTTGCCGATCGCGCTGCCATCTTTCCTGGACACAGTTTGACACACCTGCTATTTTTAAAAGCCAAGATTTGGAAGTTTTGCGCTTTCAATCCTGTTTTCCTATTATATTAAATAGGTGAGCAATTTTGTATGAATAAAAGTAATGCAACGATTTAATCTAACTATACTCAAACAGTTCTGGGCGATCGCCAAATCATACTGGTCAAGCGACGAAAAATGGCGGGCGCGCGGCTTATTGCTATTAGTCATCTTGTTGTCCTTTGGCTACACGGGACTGAGCGTGCTGCTCAACAACAAGCGAGGCGAGCTAATCTCGGCGTTATCGGCTCACGATGAAGCTAGATTTTGGCAAACGATTCTGATTTTCGCCGGGACATTAGTTGTTTATGCACCGCTTTATGCAGGCTATGATTATTTGCGCGATCGCCTGGGGTTGGAGTGGCGGCGATGGCTGACTAACTATTTTGTCGATCGCTATTTCCAGAATCGCGCATTTTACAATCTCAATCATGCCGATGCTGACATTGATAATCCCGATCAGCGGATTGCTGAAGATGTCAAAAGCTTTACCCAAGAATCGTTAAAGCTACTGCTAGTGGTAGTTGATTCTTTGTTAGCGGTGGGGGCATTTAGTGGGGTGCTCTGGAGTATTTCTAAGCCGTTAATCTTGTTTTTGGTGTTCTACGCGCTGGTTGGCACTTTGGCGACAGTTGGGGTATTTGGGAAGCCCTTAATGCGACTCAATTTTGGGCAGCTTAAAAAAGAAGCCGATTTCCGGTTTAGTTTAGTGCGGGTGCGAGAAAATGCGGAGGCGATCGCCTTTTATCAGGGAGAAGACTGCGAGTCAGCTCAAATCAAAGGCAGATTTGTCGAAGCTTTTGATAATTTCAAACGCTTGATTTTTTGGGAGTTGAATCTCAATATATTGACTAACGCCTATGAATTTATTCCCTTCATTTTGCCAGCAATTGTAGTCGCTCCCGGCATTTTTGCGGGTGATTTAGAAGTTGGGAAAGTTACCGAGGCGCAAGGAGCTTTCATTCGAGTTTTTTTCTCGCTCAACCTAATTGTGGCGCGCTTTCAATCCCTTGCTACTTTTGGCGCGGGTGTCGAGCGTTTATACACCTTTTTAGAGTGTTTGGAAACCCACCACTTAACTTCTCAGGAGTCTGAGGGCGTTGAGGAAACGAGTATCAAAACTGAAATTGCCGATCGACTGGCGATCGAAAATATGACCCTCCAAACACCTAACCGCCAACGGACTTTGGTGGAAAATCTATCTGTAAAACTATCAACCGGTGAGGGTTTGCTGGTGAGAGGGCCTAGCGGGTGTGGCAAGAGTTCTCTGCTAAGGGCGATCGTTGGACTGTGGGATGCAGGGACTGGTAAAATTTTGCGGCCTACCCTCGATGAAATGTTATTTTTGTCGCAGCGGCCTTACATGATTCTAGGGACGTTACGAGATCAAATGCTGTATCCAAATATGGATTCGGAAGTTGAAGATTCGCAGTTGAGGCAAATTTTAATTCAGGTAAATTTACCCAACTTAGAGCAAAGTTATGGAGGATTCAACACTGAACAAAACTGGGCAGAACTTCTATCTTTAGGAGAACAACAGCGCTTAATTTTTGCACGTCTGCTGCTAAATAAACCTAGCTACGCCATTTTAGATGAGGCTACTAGCGCCCTCGATCCTCGCAACGAAAAACATTTGTATCAACAGTTACAAGCCTCTGGTATGACATTTTTGAGCATTGGACATCGAGAAAGTTTGAGTAATTATCACCAGTCTATTTTGGATTTGACTGCCGATCGCACCTGGTCTTTAAAAGCTTCTGAACCTTTACCTGTTTTGATTTCTGACAATCTGGTTGATGAAGGCAGAAAGATAGAAATGGAGGAGACGGCTTAGCCTTAGTCCCTACCTCGATTAATTGTAGGGAAACTCCAAGGGCTTATTAGTGTCAACTTAAGCTGTCAGCGCACCAAGTCCGTTAGTCATCCCACGAGTCCGACAGGGGTTAAAACCCCTGTCTCATAGCTAAAGTCGGTTGAAACCGACTGAAGATTTGCCTGAAACCAATACAGTTTCCTAATTCTTGATTGCTTAATCTATTCCTATTGATAGAGATTACACTTAGAAAATCGGAGTCAAATATCTGTCTATTGACTGATTCATTTACTGGCAATTACGAGTCTAGTTAAAGTGAGTAGATCGAAGATAAATTTAAACAAATAAAATCAGAAAAAGCTTATATCAAATCCCCTGATATCGCAATTATTAATCTCTCTCTTCCTCTGCGCTCTCTGCGCTCTCTGCGGTTAAAAAATCCGATCCAACCAAAATTGATAGAACCAAATAACATCACTTTCTTATTTCCAATCACTTTAATTTACCAACTAAAAACATACCCAATTTAAAAGGTCAAAAATGCCACCTGCAACTGATTTCAAGGACTATTACACCATCCTAGGAGTAAGCAAAACGGCAACTCCTGAAGAAATCAAACGGGCTTATCGCAAACTTGCTCGCAAATATCATCCTGACCTTAATCCTGGAGATAAAGACTCCGAGGCAAAATTCAAAGACCTCAATGAAGCAAATGAGGTGCTTTCCGATCCAGAGAAACGGCCGAAGTACGATCGCTTTGGTGAGCACTGGAACCAGGCTGCTTACAGTGAAGCGCCACCATCTAGAGGTGCTAATCCTGGGAATGTTGACTTCGATCAATACGGCGATTTTGATTCCTTTATCAACGATTTGTTAGGTCGATCGGGACGTAGAACCAACACCCAGAGTACAGATTTTGCTGGCGGATTTCGATCGCAAGCCCCCGCACCGGATAGCGAAGCTGCGATCGCCCTGACATTTTCCGAAGCGTTTCACGGTGTCCAGAAACGCCTGCAATTCGACGATGAAACCATCAATATTCGCATTCCCGCAGGTGCAAAACCAGGTAGTCGCATTCGCCTCAAAGGTAAAGGCCGCGCGAGTCCGTTTTCTCAGCAGCGTGGCGATTTGTATCTAACTATTGAGGTGTTGCCACATTCCTTATTTCGATTTGAAAACAATGACCTTATTTGTGACATTCCAATTCGTCCCGATGAAGCGGTTTTAGGGACCGAAATTAGCGTTCCCACACCGGATGGTAGCGTAAAAATGAAAGTGCCTAAAGGAGTGCGATCGGGACAATCCCTCAGACTGCGCGGCAAAGGCTGGACATTGCAAAAGGGGGGACGCGGTGACTTACTTGCTAAACTTCTGATTGTTACGCCAAAAGACTTAAGTGCGATCGAGCAAGAATGCTACGAAAAAATCCAAGCAAATACTAACTTTAACCCGCGCGCCCAGTTAGAGGAGATTAAATTATGAGCTTTAGCCTTTCAACAACGGTGGTTTCACTCGAAGGAGACCAACTCTACACCTTTGAATATGCTGCATGGGTAACAGAGACTTCGGTTATGCTCGTGAAGGTTTATGTTGAGTTGGGGGTAATTGAGGCGATCGGCTCAATGCTACATCAGCGCGAGATTGCTCGAATTGCTCAGATTCAGCGGTTGCGTCAAGACTTGGGGCTAAACTTAGTCGGAGCGGCAATGGTGCTAGATATGGCGAATGAAATTGCCCAACTACGAGCACAATTAAAGGCATATCAGTCTGATCGATCGAACGCATTATGAGCTATCAAAATCAATAAATGAACTGAAACAACGTCTTGAGGTAAATAATTTGGGTGGTCGCATTGTAGGTATTGAAACAGTTGACAAGATGACTGAGCCTCAGATAGTGGCCAAGATTCGACAGCACTTTGCCGAGTAGTGTGATTGCCCTGGGGCTGAGGGGGTGCGATGGGAGGGCGATCGAGATATGTGCAAGGACCGATCGACTCCCACCCCCAATTGACCCTGAAAAGAGTAGACTCAAAATTGGAAAATAGGTGTATAATGTGTTTGAAGTCATTTTTTACGGTGATTCCTACAAGCTAAACACAAGTAAAAAAGACAAGGGCGGACGTAATTCAGTGGTAGAATGTCAGCTTCCCATGCTGAACGTCGCGGGTTCGAGTCCCGCCGTCCGCTTTGCCAAAAACATTTAAAACCCTTGATTTCTCAAGGGTTTTCGCGTTTCTAGGGTCTAAGTTTGTGCTGTCGTCTGAGCGTTCTTCTGAAGATATCCAGGGGATTCGGAATAAAGCGTCCTTTGCTCGACCTGCAACTGGTCGCGATCGCTCTTTGTTTGCGGCCAGAGAGCAAGAATTATTTTAGTATCGGCCACCTGCTTACAAGAAAACTTGAGTGTGCGATCGACAGCAATAGCAGGGTTTTATTGGCGCCGAAAATCAATTCCAAGATTGCTGCCGCATTAGATGGTGCGGTGCAAACAAGAGAAGTATTCGCATCTTACTCTTATTACTTCGGACGCATTTATCTCGCTATTGCTTAAAACCATTGTGGGATTTAATTAAATCCTTTTGTTCCTGCCGATCGATCGCGGTAGACAAAATCTTCTTTGTGCACGGACAATCTATCTAACACCGATCGAATTTCAGAGTGTTGGGGTGAAAGATGGCAAACAGGATCGGTAGCCCGTGCATCTTGGGTTAACAGAAATGCTTGACAGCGACAACCACCCCAATCCAAGGTTTTACGATCGCAACTCTGACAAGGTTCCGGCATCCAATTCGTGCCGCGAAATCGATTCATTCCCGCAGACTCAAACCAAATCCAATCAAGGGGGCGATCGCGAATATTGCCAAACTCAAGATCGGGAATTGCCATCGCCGCTTGACACGGTAAACCGTCGCCATTGGGAGTAATAATTAACGTCCGATTCCCCCAACCGCCCATGCAAGGTTTGGGATATTCAGCGTAGTAATCGGGAATAACATAGAGAATTCCCATCGGAATTTTGCGCGTTTGTTGAGCTGCTTTCACCACTTGTTTCGCGCGGGCTAACTGTTCGCGAGTCGGCAATAAAGCATCCCGATTGTGCAGCGCCCAACCGTAGTATTGAGTATTTGCTAATTCAACGCGATCGGCTTGCAAAATCTCGGCTAGCGATAGCATTTCCTCAAGGCGATCCAGATTCTGACGGTGTAAAACAAAGTTCAATGTTAGCGGAAATCCTAGCTCTTTTACCAGTTGAGCCGCAGCAATCTTTTGGTCGAACGATCGCGCTCCAGCAATGCGATCGGACTGGGCCGCGAGGCTATCTTGAATGCTGATTTGAACGTGATCTAAACCCAAGTTTTTTAAATTTGCAGCCCGTTCTTTGGTGAGTAAAGTTCCGGCCGTAACTAATGTCGTGTAAAGCCCTAACTCGGCCGCAGTTTCGACCAATATTTCTAAGTCTTTGCGTAGCAAAGGTTCTCCACCAGTCAGTCCCAATTGCAAAACACCCAACTTTCGAGCTTGTCGGATTACTCGCAACCAGTCCTCTGTCGGGAGTTCTTGCTGGTAAGAATTATCGCTCCAATTCATCGGATTCGAGCAGTAGGGACAGCGCAAAGGACAGCGATAGGTTAACTCTGCAACCAAACTAAAAGGTAATGGAATCTCATTCATTTAAAAAACCTCGCTGCGAAATTCGATCGATTAGTTGGCGGACATCTGCTTCTACATTGGGGCTAGCAAACTGCGCGGATAACTCTGCAATAATTTCCTCTGTCGTATGGTGGCGATCGCACAGTTTTAAAATTGCCCAAGCCGTTTTATTCAGTTTGACTGCGCCTTCGGGAAACAAGAGAAAATGCTGTTGTCGCACTTCATCCCAAAACAGCCGCACTCCACAAGCAAGATAGGGATAACTGTTATCATTCATTTGTTTTCAACATAGTTGACAGTTGACATTTTGTAGGGGCGGTGCCCCCGTGCCCGCCCTCTTAGTTGACAGTTAGTAATTTTCCCAATCTCCCAATCTCCCAATCTCTCAATCTAAAATCTCCCTCTGTTCCCCTCATGTTTCACAAAGAGTAATTATACCAAATCGTAGTTATGCATCACCTTTATAAATCCTTCGTTTATAGTCATAGTCTATGCGATTGCTTCACTTCCTTAGCAATGACAATAAAAGGGGTCCTCAACCCGGATTTGGTATTATTTACCTTCGGGACGAGTGTCTCCTCGATCGATCGCTTCAAGCTGGCTCCACAACAGATCGCATTTAAAAATTAATGCTTGAACAGCTTTCTGTTGCATCTCAACAGTCTGACAGTTTTTCAGCACTAAATTCAGTGCGTAGCGAGCGTCTTGAGGGGCTTGATGCAATCGCACTCGGAAATAATCAAATCCACTTGGCTCGATCCATGAATAGTATTTTTCCAACGCAACCAATCGATCGCGAATTGCATCGGGCCCGAACAATTCTGTCAGCGAAGATGCGATCGCTTCAATCCAAGGTTTAGTCTTGCAGAAATTGACATAAGCATCGACAGCATATCGCACTCCGGGCAAAACATTGCGATCGTCCAACAGTCGATCGCGCGACAGTCCCACCGCTTCACCCAATCGCAACCATGCTTCAATTCCTCCTGCTTCCGCACCCTTACCGTCGCGATCGATATTCCGGCCGTCATGGTCGATAATGCGTTGAATCCACTCGCGCCGCACTTCGCGATCGGAACAATTCGATAAAATTGCAGCATCTTTAAGCGGAATATTGCGTTGATAATAAAATCGATTAATTACCCAGCGCCGAACTTCTTCTTGAGTCAATTCTCCTGCATTCATGCGTTGGTGAAACGGGTGCAGGTGGTGGTAGCGGTGGTGTTGCTGGCGCAGCAAATTCTCGAATTCGATCGGTGACAATAATTCTTGCATATAGCAATCCTAAATCATTTGCGTAATTACTGTAGGGGCAATCCCCCCGTGGTTGCCCGATAGATTAGGGGTAGGCACGGGGGCACTACCCCTACAAATTTTGCGAATCATTTAGGATCGCTATAGTTCGTCTAAATTATTTAAGATCTCTGTATAGCGATCGCAAATGATTTGTAAATCTCTTACTCCCTCCCCTTAGTAAGGGGAGGGTTGGGGTGGGGTTAAAAATTTATGCTTCATTTAGGGTTTCTCTATCACAAAGCAAACATTAATCCATCACAACCAATTTCAACTCCTTGACTCTCAACTGCTTGTCGCTCAGGAGAATTAGTAACTAGAATTGGATTGGTATTATTGATATGAACTAAAATTTTGCGCAGCCCAGTTAGTCCTTCAAGCTGCCGCAAACTGCCTTGCTCTCCCGATAAAGGTAAATGTCCCATTTGCAGTGCCGATCGCGCTCCAACACCCAAGGCTGGAAGTTCGTCATCAGTCCAAAACGTGCCGTCGATCGCGATGCAATCGCTGGCATTTAAACGGCGCTGCATTGTCTCGTCGA
>Ga0209812_10002435_pt1 | contig 11155 bp, 9 predicted proteins | sample JI71714BDNA_FD_187502 | JGI IMG/M metagenome (GOLD analysis project Ga0209812, IMG submission 187502) | Wastewater effluent complex algal communities from Wisconsin, to seasonally profile nutrient transformation and Carbon sequestration -... | ecosystem: Engineered > WWTP > Effluent > Algae...
GAACCCAAGAGCGATGACGAACCTGTAAAAAATCCTGCTGATAGTGCTACTAAAACAGCTAAGCCTGCAAGTGCTTCAATGGTTTCTGTAAAAATTGATTTTGATGGATTAGAACAGCGAATTATTGCAGCCAATTTACCTTTACGCAATTATTCTTCCTTAGTTGCAGGCCCCGATGGTTCGGTGTTTTATACAGAAGAAATTGCCAATCAAGGAAGTGCTTTATATAAATATACTGCAAAGGATCAGAAGAGTATTGAATTTGCCAAATCAGTAGGCAATGTAGTGAGTAGTGCGGATCGAAAAAGTATTTTATATCGTTCTGGAGCCAACTGGTTTTTGAATGGAACCCTTGCTGCGCCTAGGCCTGGAGATGGAAGATTGGCTACCGAAGGAATGCGCGTTTATGTAGACCCCGCTAAGGAAGCAGAACAAATATTCAAAGAAGGCTGGCGTTTACAACGAGACTTTTTATATGTGAACAATGTGCATGGCGCTCCTTGGGATAAAATTTTTGGTTGGTATCAACCTTGGGTAAAACACGTGAAGCATCGGTCCGATTTAAACTATATTATTGATATCATCAGCGGTGAAGTATCAGTAGGACATTCCTATGTAAGCGGAGGCGATTATCCCACCGTACCTGCTATTCCTGTTGGATTATTGGGCGCTGATTATACTGTTGAAAATGGCTTCTTTAAAATCAAGAAAATTTACACGGGCGAAAATTGGAATCCTGAATTAAAGTCTCCATTAAGTGGTCCTGGAATGAAAGTAAAAGAAGGTGATTATATAATAGAAGTAGAAGGAAAAAAATTAGATGCTTCCATGAATTTATTCAGTTTGTTTGAAGGCACTGCCAATAAACAAATCAAGATAAAAGTGAATAGCCAACCTTCATTAGAAGGCGCACAATTAATTACGGTGGTACCCATTGCCAATGAAGCCGGATTACGTTCAAGACATTGGGTAGAAAGCAATCGCAAAAAAGTAGACGAGTTATCGGGGGGCAAATTGGCTTATGTATATGTGCCGAATACGGGAGATCCTGGTTATACTTCTTTTAACCGTTATTATTTTTCTCAGCAAGACAAAAAAGGAGCAGTCATTGATGAAAGAAACAATGGTGGTGGATCTGCGGCGGATTATATGATTGATGTGATGAGCAGAAAATTACAGGGCTATTTTAATAATCGAGTAGAAGGTCATAAAGTATCTACAACGCCAATGGCAGGCATCTGGGGGCCTAAAGTGATGATTATTAATGAGAATGCTGGTTCGGGTGGAGACTTACTCCCCTATATGTTTAAGAAAATGAATATTGGACCATTGGTAGGCACAAGAACCTGGGGTGGTTTAGTGGGCACTTGGGATACGCCTCCTTTTATTGATGGAGGTAGAATGGTGGCACCACGGGGTGGCTTCTTTGATACCGATGGTAAATGGGCAGTGGAAGCAGAAGGCGTTGCGCCAGATATTGAAGTATTTCATGACCCCAAAGCGATCATTGAAGGTCGTGATCCACAGTTAGAAAAAGCGGTGCAAGAAGCGTTGCGTTTAATGCCTACACAAGGTATTGAATTGAAGAAAGAACCTGCTCCGCCGATTCGTTCGTTTAGGCCGAAGAATTAAATAGATAATCAGTGACTAGTCCTAAAAAGGTTGGCTGTTTTTAGAAAATAATTGAAGTTACTTTGTTAAGGCCGTCTCAATGACAAAATTGAGGCGGTTTTCTTTTACCATAATTGAGGTATTATACATCACCCTTGCAAAACAGGTACAAAGTCAATTCCAGTGCATCCTTCTTCTTCGAGTATTTTTTTTAATGATTCAGAAACATAATAACCAACGCCACCTTCCCGTATGAAATTTATCATAACAAATTCTAGTTCCAATTCATTTTTGAAAACTAGCTTACGAAGAACTATAGGTCTACACTCATTAAGATAGGTATCCCTTTCTTTTTGTCGCTCAAACAAATGTTGATGATAGCTTACTATATCGAGCTTCTCAAATTCATTATACCCTTTTCCTTCTCTAACTACTTCACTTAAACTATAGTTAATAGTTTTTTCATTATCAAAATCCAAAATATTAGTAATCCAGTAGCCATCCACTTGCTTTCCCGCTTGTTGCATAACAATCGGTAAGTATTGTATTTTATCACGACTATACTTTTCGAAAATTAATTTTAATTTATTACTAATTATAAGCTTAAAACTACTCCCAAAAAAATAAACAGACATTAAATCAGTTAGTTTCGCTTTTATCTTAATTTTTGGATTTGGAATTACAGCATAATCGGGTATTTCTTTACCTATCCATTGATTAATATGAAGGGGATCCCAAATATTAATTGGGCTAAATGCAGTTTCTGACTGTACATCATTTACTCCAGTAATTTCTTTATTTCGAATTGATTTTATCCTATAAAACATCGTTAAAATATTAAATTATCTATATGTACGCCTGGATTATTATCAATTGCGGTTTTAATACGACTGACAAGTTCATTGACTTGTGTTCCAGATTCAAATTTACTCGGGAAAGTAATTTGGTATCCCTTATTATAAGTTCTATTTCGAGCTTTTATTTTTGTTAAGACGATAGAGCTTTTCAGTAAAAATAATAAGGACAATAATCAAGATTATAGTAAAGAGAGTTAGCAACTGTACTTCCAAGTTTGGAATATTTATTTGCAAAACCTCGCCTGTACTTTTATAGCCTAAGAAAAAATATATTAGAATAGAAATTAAAGAAAATACGATAATACAAAAAAGCATTTCTTTGTAACCCCAAATAGTTTTACTTGGTTCCGTTATTTTACTCAAAACTGGCTTTAAATAATCCTTGTCTGTCTTTTCAAATGGAATCTCAGACAATAAAGTATCAAGATTACAATCGATATCTTGGAATCGCGGTTCATTCATTTTAATGTGATTTACACTATTTATTTTATCCATTTTATTAAATTTACTTACCTTCTGATAAAATATTCTTTAAAACCGCTTTCAACTGTTCTCTGCTCCTATGTAGTCTTACTTTAATTACGTTTGTACTAAGCAAAGTTATTTCTGAAATTTCATCGATACTAAAATTTTCTAAATAATACAAAGAAACAATAATTCTGTTTTCAGGATTAAGTTTATCAAATGCAGCTTTTATTTGTTGTGCCTTAAACTTTTGATCATATACTTCGCCAGATAAATCACTGGTATTAGCAAACTGAGATTCATCAATTGAATCAATAGGTACATCCCTATGAAATATCCCTTTTCGTCCGCGATTCAAGGCGGTATTATAAATAATCCTATATAACCATGTCTTGAAAGACGAACCACCCTTGAATGCCCTAATTGCTTTTATAGCTTTTACAAAACTATCTTGAACAGCTTCCTCGGCATTTTGCCTATTTTTTAGTACTTTATAACAAAGATTGTAAGCTAAATCCTGATAACGATTTATAAGTATCGAGGTAGCTTCCTCACTACCGATTAATATCGATTTAATTAACTCTTCATCTGTTAAGTTAGATTCCATTAAACTTGTTAGACAACATTTAAAAGGTCAAGGTTACATAAATTGGAAAATATTAATTTTAAAATTATTATTTGTTTTTTGTAACCAATATTACAATATTGGTGTCTATTATTTTGAACCATCTCATAAAATCATGGACAAAGATATTTTCAGGTTATTAATAATCATTTTCATAGTACTTATATTCTTATTGATATTTGGTATTCGCTATCTTAAAAATAAGGAAACTATGGCTATGATTGAAAGGGGCATGATGCCACTAGAGGATAAAAAAAATACTGGCAACCGTCTCATTCTTTATGCTTGTCTTTTATTTGGATTTGGTTTTGGGTTACTAACTAGTTATATAGTAATGAACCATCTTATGTCTGAATCACCTGGCTTTGCTGTTATGATAATTATACCTCTTTTCATGGGTATAGCTTTGTTAGTTGCTAATAGGTTGCAGTCGAAGAAAGAATAGTTTCTTCTCCATTCCCTACTTCCAAGACTTTAAAAGAAATTAAATGAAGCCAATTTTAGTGCTCCTATTAGCATTGCTATGCGCTAAAGTGGCGCATACTCAAACTAGGAAAAATTATAAATTTCAAGTAATTGATAGTGCTATAAATCAAAAAATGGAGTATGCTACTATTATCCTAACCAGAGCTTCGGATTCAATAATGGTAAACTCCTGTAGAACTAATATTGAAGGATTCTGTATGCTATCTATACCTGATTCTGGCCATTTTATTATAAGAGTAATATACCCTGGGTATATAGATTTTGCAGAGCGTATTGATCAAACAAAGTTAAACTCTAACGAACCTTATATAATACCAATTAAACAAATAACTCATTATCTAAAAGAAGTTATTGTAAAAAACGTAATTGCAAAAATGAGGTTAAGAGGTGACACGATTGAATTTCGAGCAGATAGTTTTCTAACCGATAAAAATGCTTCTGTGGAAGATTTACTAAAAAGGCTACCTGGCATATCAGTTGATAGAAACGGAAACTTAAGTGCATTTGGAAGACCAGTAGAAAAACTAATGATTGATGGGGAAGAATATTTTAGTGAAGACCCCACTTTAGTTACTAGATCGCTTCGCTCGAATATTATAGAGAAAGTACAAGTATTTGATAAGGCTACCGATCAGGCTGCTTTTTCAAAAGTAAAAGATGGCAATACAGCAAAGACTATTAATCTTGAATTAAAGGCAGATAAAAAGAAAGGATACTTTGGGAAAATAAAGGCAGGAACAAATTTTGGCTCCTATTACGATAACCAAGTAATGATAAACCGATTTAATGGAGACCAAAAATTGGCAATTTTCTTAATCCATTCAAATTTAGGTGAAACAGGACTTAGTTGGAATGACACTCGCACTTATAGCGATTTTGCTCTAACGAGTAAGGAATCTGTAGGTTTTGGATCACCACAACCATCTTCTCTTGATATATGGGATGGCAATTTTCAGAACAGGGGGCTATCGTATGTACTCACTGGAGGGGTTCACTATAACGACAAACTGAGTAATAGTATATCTAGCAATTTAAATTATAAATACAATAACCTACATCTTAACTTGCTCTCAACCAACCAACAACAATTTCGATTAAATAATATTTTCTACAGCAATTACCAATCTACAATAACTAATAACAGAGCAAATACACACAGGGGGATTATAAAAACAACAGTAAAGCTCTCAAATTCAAGTAATTTAATATTTGGGGTTGACTTAAGCAACAATACAAAAGCAATCAATAATAATACTACCTCCAGCCTTTTCGCAGATACTATCTCGAAATTAAATTCACAACAACGTTCGTTAGTTGCCAATGGTAATGACAGAACTTTTAATATTAATCTATTATGGCAAAAGAGAATAAATACAAATGTCACATTTTCTATTTCTTCAAAACTGCTAAACAATTGGAATCGGTTTAATGGCTTCATAACCGCTAACGACAGTTTGTTTAGAAACAACATGCTCAATAAAGATTCACTGACTAACCAATTAAAGAATGATTCCAATGAAAATGTTTCCGCTAACACTAAAGCAATACTTACAGTAGTTTTAAATCCATTGTCAACGTTCGCATTTACAACTAATTATACCTTTAACAAAAGCCAATCTACTCTATCATCGTTTAATAAAATGCCTAACGGAGATTATTCTCGTAAGGATTCTTTATACAGTGGAATTTATGACGTTTCAGGGCATAATACAAGTTTAGGTTTGACCTACATTTTCGCTAATACAAAGATTATAAGTACAACCACTATTGAAACTGGGATTTCCTCAATTAATCAAATGTATCAGAAAGAAAATCCGTTCCTACAAAAACGCTTTCTTTTTTTTCCAAGTACCAATTTAACGTACAAATTTAAAAGCCAACATTCAATTATTTTCGATTACTCTGGAGCCACTATCCTACCCCAATTAAATCAACTACAACCTATACTAACGAATATTGACCCGCTTAACCAATTAGTTGGCAACCCAGCACTTAGCCCTGCCTTCAGAAATAGTTTCTTTATATCCTATATCAATTTTAACTCTTCAAAGCAAAAGAATTTCTCTTTTGAGGGCTCATATAGTTTTGACATTAACGGATTTTCAACCAGCGATAATATAGATGAATTTGGGAAAAGAACTTATTCACTAATTAATCTACCACGAAATAAAAGAGTATCAATTTATAGTTCCTATTCCAAAAGCATGTTCTCTAAACTAATAGAACTTAATATAATTGCTAGAGTAAATGGTGGAGAAAATTCTAAAATATTAAATGGATTAACAATTCTAACAAGATCTATTAATTACGGGCTTACCATAAATCCTTCAATTTACCAACAGGATAAGTTTAGTACAGAACTAAAAACAAGTTTAGAATTAAATTCAGTTAAATCCCTTAGCCCCAACATTGAAAAAAATCAATACTTAAATTTTGTATTTCAACCAGCAGTGTCTGTCAATCTCCAAAAATTTACTGTTCTTAAAATGGATTGGTTTGTTACCAAATACCCTACCAATAGAATTTATGGGAATGCGCAATCAATTTCACTTTTAAATTTATCAATCACTCATTCGATCTTTAAGCAAAGGTCATTCTCTTTTCAGTTTTATGCAAAAAATATATTGAATAACGATACTGGTTTATCGAGATATGTAAATAATAATTACTCTACCCAAACAACCTATAATACTATTGGAAGATATTTTATGCTTTCTATAAATTATCTCTTTTCACAAACAAGTAAATCACAAACAAAATGAAAAAGACATTGATAATAATTTTTATGGCTTTAGCATGGTCAATAAGTATAAACAACTTAATGGCTCAAAAATCTGATTTTTTTAAAGTAGGAACCATTGAATACGAGCGTAAACAAAATATAATGGCAACATTTAATTATGACCCAATGTTTAATGTTTTTGTAGAAAAAACAGGCTCAGAAATTTATATCACTTTTTTTACATTAACCATTGAACCTAACCAATCAATTTATCAATTGGGTAAAATCAATGGACCAGCAAATCAATTTCCAGATTTACCGGCAGATAACAATATTATACATTACGATTTTAAAGAATCTAAAAAGATTGTTCAAAAAAATACAGGTGGCACAACATATTCGATAACAGATGATGAAAGACAAATTCAATGGAAATTAACTGAGGAAATAAGGGAGATCGCGGGTTACACTTGCAGACGAGCAAATGCAATTATTCTTGACTCTATTTATGCAGTTGCCTTTTATTGTGAAAAGTTTCCCTATCAAATAGGTCCAGAATCATTTGCAGGCCTTCCAGGGTTAATCCTTGGAATATCTCTTCCTTCAGAACATATTTCGTGGTTCGCAACTAAAGTTACTCCAATGAACGAAATTCCAAAAATAACTGCCCCAACACAAAAAAAGGTAATTACCAACAAAGACTATAGAACAATGCTAGAAAATACAGTACTAAAATTTCCAAAATTGGGTCCCATTTTGTTTAAAAGGGCCTTATTGTAATTCAACCAAATTGAAACCGCTGGTATGGACAACAAAAAATTAAAAGAAAAGGTATTAATTGGTTTGGCTAACAGACAAACTTTAGTAAAATATAATAGAGGCATTGTTTTAATCACTTCAAGACGCTGACAATGTAGATTTGAATACTTAAAACTTTATGCAATTTTTGGCTGCCGCCTGTTTTATTGCACATCGCGAAAAAAATAATGATATAAGAGTAATAATAGTAACAAATGATAAACGCATTTATTTATTATTAAGCAGAAGCATTAAATTGCTTTATTCGATTTTGTAATTCTGTCAACCGTTCTATTACTACTTTAAAACTTGTTGCTTCTCCTCTAAACATATTTGCCTTCATCAGCTCATAGTCCTCACCATACTGTTGTAGCAAATCGCCAACTGGTAAAAACTGTAAAGTCTCTCTACCGTGAAGGTCATAGCTTACATTTTGCTGCCTAATGAAATGTCTACGATGTGCAATAAGTTGGTCATACAATTGCTGATCTGAAATAGCCGCTCGTCCAAAATCAGTATCCATAGTCTTCTCTAAATCATGCAAGTGCCTAGACATGCGTACTGTTCTAATTTTATCTCTAGGTTTTGTAAACTCTTCATGCAGAAGAAATACTTTCTCTAGGAAAGTGATACGAGGATCGATTGCTTGCACAGTGAATGGATCACCAGCATACCCATTCCCTGGAATAGCTTCATCAATCAATGAGCTAACCTCTCGTTCATGTGCTGGCTCAATCAGTGAACGCACACTAATTTCTATTTTAACAGGTGGTAATAGATACTCATTCGCTTCTAACACAGTTGGATAATCAATGTATATAGCTTGGGGGTCTGTATCGGGCCTATTAGCTAAAATTGGCTCTGCATAAATTTTAATTGTACCTTTCTCTACACCAAGATTATACATTTCTTGCTCTACAGCTTCCATAAATTCTGTACTAGTAAACTTTGCCCCTTTCTTCTTAAGCTGTTTGATTTTAAAGTTGGAGATTTCTCCTCCAAATCCGAGAGCTTCGCGATTAATTGCAAGGTCAATATCTTCTGAAAACCTTTGGATAAGTTTCCAACTTTTACTTAAGGATGTGCCTCCCTTAAAAACAATATCTTTTGCAAATGCTGTATTGAATATTGCTTTTAATGCTACTGTTACCCACAAATCCTTTTCAACAGCATTATTAAGTGCCTTCAATCTTGCAGATGCTTCATCCAATATTATTCGCTTTCTCTCATTAGTTTGTTCTATCCATTTCATGGTGTTGTTCTTTGATAATTGTCAGCAAATAATCGTGAATCTTTGCAGGTGCCAGTTTTAAATCGTGTTCTAATAATTCATTATCCTCCTTTTGAACTAACTTCCGTATACGCCTATACATATCACTATCGATATCTTTAAGGTTTATATCTTCAAGTGCTCTGATAAGCAACCCGCTATATTTTCCTTTGTAGGCAAACTTTTTAGGGGTAGTCGGCTTGAAAACAATTGTCCCTTTGCCAATATGTATCGTTCTTCGCGCACCATCAGTCAAGTAAACTGCGTTCATTGGAATTTGTGTAGAGAGACCTAACTGATTGAGAGCAGTAGATCCTGTTGGTAGAATCCTGACTTGTTCTCTTGCTGCAATTGCTTTTGCAATTTTTTCCATCGAAGGTGTCAATTTCCCTAATTCATCATCGTATTGAGGGAAATAATAAATTCCATGACCTAGGCGTTCAATTATTCCTTCCTGAGCTAGCCGCGATAAAACAAGCTTAATTGCATTCTCAGACCCAGCTCCACGAAAGTCTGAAGGGAACAAAATTGTCCCAGGATTGAGCTCCTTAATATGGTTTTCTATGTATTTACTTGCAGAAATCATGACACAAATATACGCAAAAAGGTGTCAAATTAAAAATTCATGACACAATTCTTTGTAAAAAGGTGTCAAATTTTGTTAGGAAAATAGCTAGAATCCTAACAAAATATTTAACCCTACTCGTAAAATCTGTGGGCAAACTGTCTTCTGAAAACAAAAAAAAGACCAATCTTTCGATTGATCTTCTCCTTTAGTCGGGACGACAAGATTTGAACTTGCGACCCCACGCCCCCCAGACGTGTGCGCTACCGGGCTGCGCTACGTCCCGAACTTTATCCCATTTATTGAATGGGGTGCAAATATAGGGTGAAAAGAAATTTTCAGGCTATATTGCATAAAATTTTCAACTACTGCATGAACATTCTACTGAAGCAGGTGCTGATTAACGACCCCCAATCCCCTCACAACGGACAAGTACTGGATCTATTAATTGAGAACAACCGCATTAAACAAATAGGAACCAATTTATCGCATGAAAATGCTACTGTAATAAACCAAGAAGGATTGCAAGTATCCATTGGTTGGGTAGATTGCTTTGCACATTTTGGTGACCCCGGTTTTGAATTCAATGAAAGCTTTACTTCTGGTGCTGCTGCGGCGGCTGCGGGTGGATTCACCAGGGTATTTACCTTACCCAATACCAAACCTGTTACCGATAATAAATCCTTAGTAGAATATGCTGCTGGTCAGTCTAAACACTTACCAGTTCATATTCATCCTTTGGGTGCCATTACACAAAAAACAGATGGCAAAGAATTGGCCGAAATGTATGATATGCGAAACAGCGGTGCCATTGCATTTTCGGATGGATTATTGCCGGTTCAATCGGCAGGCTTGTTTGTAAAAGCATTACAGTATGTGAAAGCATTTGATGGGGTACTTATTCAACTCCCCATCGATAGAAGCATTGGCAGCTCGGGCTTAATGAATGAGGGAGTTATCTCTACCCAATTGGGCTTACCTGGGTTACCATCGATTGCTGAAATCAGCATTTTAAAAAGAGATTTAGATTTATTAAAATACAGTGGTTCTAAAATTCATTTTACAGGCATCACTACCAAGGAATCGCTAGAATTAATTGCAGCTGCAAAAGCAGCTGGATTAAAAGTGACTTGCAGCGTTACCCCCTATCATTTATACTTTTGCGACGAAGATTTACAAGACTATAATACTTATTTGAAAGTAAATCCACCTTTAAGATCTAGAGCCGACATGTTGGCGCTGCGTGAGGGTGTTATCAATGGAACGGTTGACTGTATTGCTTCCCATCATTTTCCACAAGATTGGGACCACAAAATTTGTGAATTTGAATATGCTTCATTTGGCATGAATGCCTTAGAAAGTTCCTTTAGTGTAGTGAACCATTTATTAGGACAATTGAGCAATGAACGGTTGGTTGAATTATTTTCTTTGAATGCACGTAATATTTTTGGACTTCCTTCTACTCATATTGTTGAAAATGAAGTGGCAGAATTAACCATTTATCATCGTAATCAGGTAGCACAATTAAAAAAAGAAAGTATAAAAAGCAAGTCCTTTAATAATGCATTTACCAATATTGAATTAAATGGTAAAGTATATGCCACTATTAACAACGGTCAATTAACCATTAACTAAACAAACATGAAAGCAAATTTAATCAACGAAGGTGTTAAGTACGGTGTAATCTGCGGATTAACCGCTGTTTTATTAATGTATGGAAGCTGGGCTGTAGATATCAGCACTTTTACAAGTGTAA
>Ga0209812_10002438_pt1 | contig 11148 bp, 6 predicted proteins | sample JI71714BDNA_FD_187502 | JGI IMG/M metagenome (GOLD analysis project Ga0209812, IMG submission 187502) | Wastewater effluent complex algal communities from Wisconsin, to seasonally profile nutrient transformation and Carbon sequestration -... | ecosystem: Engineered > WWTP > Effluent > Algae...
AATGGCAAAGACTTCGTTGCTGTCAACCAGCGGCGGCGCGCGATCGAACAGGTTGGTGATACCCGCACGAAGCGTCCATGAGTCATCGCGATAACGAACGGCCACGGTGTGTGTGAAGTATTTGCCTGCAAAGCCTACGTCGCGGCAGTAGATACCGTCACCCGGGACATTAGCTGTACCAGCACCAAGGCAGGTGTCGCCCACAAATCCGGTTGCTGTGCCATCCGGACCAATACCAAATGCGCTGGATAGCGGATCGATACCATCAGCCTGTTGTTCAACGGGGCCGATGTAGTTAGTCTGCCAAGTGAAGCGGAACTTGTCGATATCGGCGGTAAACGTCAACTGACCTGTCCACTTCGGCAGGCCGAATTCACCGACATCTTCGTCAAGCGTACCAACACCATTGTCGTCAATAAACAAGGTGCTGCGTTCGATCAGATGATTGGCACGCACATCAAGGCCGAAATCGACATTCGTACCGAACATGCGAACTTCCTTGCCGAAGTTGGCGTTGATGTCGATACCGCGGACAGATTCCCGATTAAGGTTGATAAAACCTGCGGCAATATCGGTCACCAGGAAGCGGTTAGCCTGAACGTTGCTTGCTGTGATGCGGTCACAGAATTGGCTACGAATTCCATCCTGTCGCGTGTAGCAATCGTTCAAGATGAACTGCGCAGAAGGTTCGGTAATCGCACCCTTTACCTTAATGTCGAAATAGCTTGCTGCCAAGCTGACATCAAATCCGTCACCAAAGGTCTGCTCAAAAGCAAAACCTGCGGTAATGGCACGCGACGTTTCTTCATTCAGATCAAGACTACCACCACTGGTGATTTCCGTGCTGGATGTTTGGATCGTATTGCCAACAGTCGGATCGACACCAACGCGAGTCGGATCGCGGCCCTCTGCGCGGCAATTCGCAAGAGTAGTTGCTTCGCGCGTATCATTAGCCGCTACATAACCTGTCAGAGGGTTGTAAGCAGCGTCAGGAACAGCGCAGGGATCAAATAGCGTGTTGAAACCAGATTGACCGGCGAGGAAGTTTTCACGCAGGTTCGGCGCACGGAACGACGTACCATAGCTGAACTTGAACGATAGCGGATCGAAAGGACGCCACAGGCCCTTAATCGAATAGGTTCCAGCAGAGCCATAATACTTCTCGTCAGTATAACGACCAGAAATGTTCAGCGTCAATTCGCGGACCAATTCCTCGTCAGCTTTCAAAGGAATACTCAATTCACCGAAGACTTCCTTGATATCTTTGCTGCCAACGGCACCGCTGTCACCAAAGAAGCCAAAGAACAGACCGTTCGACGCAACGTCTGAAGGAGCCGACTTGATCGTATCCTTCCGATATTCGGCACCAACACCAAATGTCACGTCACCAGCTGGCAGAGTGAAAAGGCTGCCGCCAGCAAAGGCGTTGATCAAGAGCTGTTCATAGGTGGTCTTGAAGCTGCGGACTCCGAACAGATAATTGCGTTCAGCGGCAGTAGCAAAGTCACCAATAGGGGCACCCAGCAGGCTGGGGGCAAACACGTTGACTGGAACACAGCCCGCAGTCAAATCCGACATTGCGGCTCCGGGATTGGACAAACCAGCTGCACTGCAAGGAGCCGCCAAAACCGGACCACCGAACACACCGCCGGTTGACAATTCATTGTCATAATCATCCGCAATGCCGTCGCCGTTGTTGTCGAAAACACCGTCACCGTCATAATCGGCTGTGGGATCGAGACCCAAAGCAAATGCTAGTTTGTCCTCGCGGATTCCGTAACGCTTGGATTTACCGATTGCCTTTGAATATACGCCAGCGATTTCAAAATCCCAAGTCGATCCGATGAAAGGCAAATCACCCTTTACACCCAGAACGCCACGATATTGTTCCTGCTTGACATCAAAGTTGTTGCGATCGCCCACAACCGACACGATTGGCTGAACCGGAAGGTCAAACCCAGTCGAAAGATTCGGTGGGCCCATTGCAATATTCTGAGCCCGGCGACAATCAACGCCGCCAACCGCAAAACGGTTGCAGGGATTGAATGCGTTGGTTGCAGGAACCATCGGGAAAAGCTGAGGTGTTCCAGTATTATCAGCTCGCAGTCTTGCGTTGCTGTAGCTCAATTCAAAGAAAGGCGTGATATTGGCTGCACCTTCAAAGGTATATTCGCCAAACGCCATAACGTTGATCAGCTTCGCTTGGCTTTGAAATACCTGTTCCTGATTGCCACCATTGGTGTTTACGTCTTGGAAATCGACATCGCGCAGGCCGTCTCCGTTGCGGTCAAGTTCAACACCTCGGAATGTGTTTTCATTGAAATGCGGAATGCCGGTATTGCCTGCGCCCGGCGTATAGTAAACCGAACCATAAGTTGCGTTCGGAATAAAAATACGACCACTCAGGCCGCCAACCTTACATTCATTGTCAGATACCCGAACTCCAGGAGTCCGGTTACGAACAAGCGCGTTGTCGGCAAGGCCCAACGTTCGAATATTGCCGTTCTGATCGATTTCATAGTGTTTGTCGCAGCCACGAAGGAAGTCGCGGTCATTGAGGCGAATATAATCCTGATAGGAATATTCTGCACCGATACCGAAGAACCCACGGTCATTGTTGACACCCCATGTGCCGCTAACCTGATAATCGTCGCCACCACCTTGCGGATTGATATCGCCACTGGCAAAAAGTGTCAGACCGTCGAAATTCTTTTTCATAATAACGTTGGCAACGCCAGCGACGGCGTCTGAACCGTAGATCGACGAAGCGCCGTCAGTCAAAAGCTCGACACGATCAATTAACGAAGACGGAAGAAGATTGATCGAAGGGTTTGTAGGCGCACCTTCAGCACCCGCAGGAGCCATGCGGCGACCATTGATCAAGATGAGAACACGGTCCGCACCCAAGCCGCGCAGATTAAGGGTTTTCGAACCGGGGCCGTTGTCCAATACGAAGCCGCTAAAGGTCGCGTCAATCTGTTGACCCGATGCAGCTTCCGAACGCTGCAAAATGGTAGCAGCATCAAAAAGGCCGGTGTCTTGCGAATCGCTGTTCGTGATCACCTGTAGCGGCGAGATGCTGCTGAACGTATTTTGCTTCAGGCGCGAACCCGTAACAACGATACCGCCGGTATTTGCTGCTGTCTCTGCCTTTTCCTCTTCAGGAACGGCGACTTCTTCTGCAGTTTTTTCTTCGGGCTCAGTTTGAGCGAACGCAGGCGAAGCAATGCTCAGCGCCAGGCTGATCGACGAGCCGGCGATCATCAATGCACGTTTTTTCATAGAAGTTTCCCCAGTTATCTATTTTGTCATAAAATGACAGATGAAAGACGGTTAGGCGATTGCAGAGCAGGATTTCAAGTGCTGCCTTGCAATATGGTCGCATTCCTTCAATCTGTTGCAATCGGGCAACTATGAACAGCCGTTCATGCTTAGAGAATTACAAAATCCTGTCATTTTGAGCAATTATCCACGCTCAACGGAATTGGATAGCTTGGATATTAGCTCCAAACCCGATCAGCCCGGCTACCGATTCCCGTCAATAATTCATATTGCGAGGTTCCAGTCGCGTAGGATGCTTCGTGTAATTCGAAGCCGATATCGATCCAATCGCCCTCCGCTACATCCTGAACGTGGGTGATATCAACCGTCACGAGGTCCATCGACACGCGACCCAACACCGGATGCTTCTCGCCGCCGATCTCGACATAACCAATTGCCGAAAATGCTCGGAAGTAGCCGTCGGCATAACCGATCGCGAGGGTTGCAATCCTTTTCGAGCCTGTAGTTCTATAGGTGGCGTTATAGCCAATCGGCGCACCCGCTTCATGCTCGCGGATTTGCAACACACGCGCCGAAGGAAACACCACTTGCCGGATGTTCCCAGCCAGTTCCGCGCGGGCGATACCTCCATACAGGCTCAATCCCGGACGGGTCAGGTCGAAATGAAAGTCTTTGCCTAGGACTATGCCGGCGCTGTTGGCAAAGCTGCGGCGGCGGCAGGCTATTCCCGTGCTCATATCCGTGAACAATCGCAATTGTGCGTCGTTCTGCGGGACGTCTTCGTCGGCGGAGGCCAGATGGCTGCAAAGCATATCGATATCCAGACCGTTGAACAAATCCGATGAAATCTGCCCGGGGCCAATGCCCAAGCGATTGATACCGCTGTCGAGCATGACATGACAGCGCCCTCCCCCCGATGTCTTCCAATGCTCGATCTGTAGGGGGGTGTTCAGCACTGGAACAGCATCCAGCGCGCGGATTGCCGGAATATCCTGCAGCTGGATGCCATTTAGCACCGCGATATTTTGTGCGGGAATGACTTTTGAAAGCGCGACGGCTTCGGACCAGTGCGCGACAAAGAAATCCCGACACCCTGCCTCCCATAGTCGGCGGGAAACTTCGCTAGCACCGACACCATAACCATCGGCCTTTACCGCTGCTCCTGTAGCACCGGAACCGCTCAGCTTGGATAGCGTGCGCCAATTTGCAACCAGCGCCTCGCCGTCGAGCCTCAGGCGCAGAGGAGCAGCGAACGCCTCGCTATTCTCAATCATCGGCAAAATCGGTCGGCATTCCGCCCTTCAGTCCCCAAGCGGCAACGACTAGCGCGACCGCAACCACGGCCATTGTGTACCACAGTCCCGAATAGGGATTACCTGTTGTTGCGACGATATAGCTCGCGATAAAAGGCAGGAAGCCGCCAAAATAGCCCGTACCTATATGATAGGGAATCGACATCGAGCTGTAGCGCACGCGGGGCGGGAACATCTCTGACAATAACGCTGCGACCGGCCCATAGGTCGCGCCGGACAAGGCGCAGAGGCCAAGCAGCGCAAGCATGATCAATGCGATATTGCCCGCAGGTGGTATTTGCTTGGCAAAGTCATAATCCGCCGCTTCCAGTCCCTTCTGGACGTTTTCAGGATCCAGAGTTTCAGAACCCGCCTTCACGATGACCCAGTCGGTCGGAGCGCCAACGGGCATTTCGTTCCCACGGCTATAGCTCACGCCCAATTGCGAGAGCTGTCCAAGCACTGCTCCGCACGCGCCCAATTGTTTTTTGGCGAACGGATCAAAATCGCAAAGATCACCCGACACCGTCACTGGTGCGCGTTCTGCCGCCAGTGCCAGGCCGGGATTGGCAGCGGACCCCATCAGCCAGAACAGCGGGAATAGCGTGAGCAACGTCAGCGCATAACCCCAGACAATAGGCAGCTTGCGGCCAAGGCGGTCGGACATTTTTCCGAACCAGATGAAAAAAATCATCCCGACAAAAGCCGACACGCCCACTATGATTTCGGCGGCGGTATCATCGACGCGCATTGGCCCTTTAAGGAAAGATAGGCCGGAGAACATAGCGGTGTACCATATCACGGTCAGTCCGGCCGCAACGCCGAAAAGCGCAATGAAGATGCGGCGTTTGTTCTTAGGGTAAGTGAAACTTTCGACAAACGGATTGCCGGCGATTTCGCCTTCGGCCTTCATTGCTTCAAACACCGGGCTTTCCGACAGTTTCAATCGCATCCACAGCGAAATTGCGAGCAGGGCAAGCGAAAGCAGGAAAGGCACGCGCCAGCCCCATTCATTCCATATCGCATCGGAAAACACGGCCTTGCAGCCTAGCACAACGACCAGACTGAGGACAAAGCCGCCAACAACGCTGGCTTGTATGAAACTGGTAAAAAAGCCGCGTTTTTGCGGAGGGGAATGTTCGGAGACATAAATCGCCGCGCCGCCATATTCGCCCCCCAACGCCAGGCCTTGCAGCACGCGAAGGAAAATCACCAATATCGGCGCGGCCATACCAATCGAGGCAGCCGACGGGATGAGTCCCACCCCGGCGGTCGCGATACCCATCAGTGTAACAGTGACCAGAAAGGTGTATTTGCGCCCCAATTTATCGCCCAAATAGCCGAACAAGATCGCCCCCAAAGGCCGGAAACCAAAGCCAACTGCAAAGCCCGCCCATACCAGCAGAGTCTCAAGCGTCGCATTGCCGCTGGGGAAGAAGGTTTTTCCAATGATTGCGGCAAGCGTTCCATAGATGAAGAAATCATACCATTCGAAAACAGTCCCTGCCGATGAAGCGGCAATGACCAACCGAATTTCTTTCGCACTTGGCTCTCGCTCAGCCTTTGCCGATGCCATCGCTATTCCTTCCCCCGCGAAAATGTCTCGGACGTGTCTTAGTGCGAATGATGCAGCATTCAAGCCACCAGTTGCCAAGTCCCCATAGGCGGTTTAGCCAAGGTCGATAGTTTGCGGAGGAGAGACCGGCATGCTGACCAAGGGCGATGAATATCCAATCCACCAGACACCTGAACCCATTGCCTTTTCGGGGACTGACCGGAATTTCTATGACCGCTATTTTTTCTGCGCTTACCTGCCCGATGGCAGCGGATATTGTGCAGCGGCATTTGGCGTTTATCCACATCTAAACATTGCCGATGCCCATTTCTCGGTGATTCGTGATGGCATACAGCATTGCGTTCATGCCTCGCGTGCACTGGGCTTTGAACGGATGGATATCCAGTGCGGACCGATAAAGATCGAAGTCGTCGAGGCATTGAAATCGATCCGCTTGATTGTTGAGAACCATGAAGGCGTCGCTGCAGAATTGGTCTTTGAAGGACGCTCTGCACCGGTGCAGGAACCACGCTTCACCCGACGGATAGTGACGCGGCTCTTCATGGACCTGACACGCTTCACGGTGAATTGTCGTGTCAGCGGCTGGGTGGAGGTCGATGGCAAGCGTCAGGACTATACCGGCGCACTGGGCACGCGTGACCGCAGCTGGGGCGTCCGTCAAATCGGTGCCGCCGATGCCCAGCCAATTGTTCCAGCGGTATTGCCGCAATTCTACTGGTTATGGGCTCCAACCAATTTTCCAAACCTGTCGCTTTACGCGCATGTCAACGAGGATGCGACCGGAGCGCCGTGGAATCGGCGTGCCAGTCTGGTAATGGACGGCGCTGATCAGGATCAGACAATCCATCTGGTTGATGACCGGTTCAGCATCGATTGGCAAAGCGGCAAACGCCATGCTTCCGCTGCGACGCTTGCGGTGCGCGATGCGGAAGGTCGTGACCATCAGGTACAATGGACACCCATCGATCTCTTCATGATGAAGGGTATTGGCTATGGCCATCCATCGTGGGTGCATGGCGGCTATAAGGGTGAGTTGGTCGTCGAGCGTGAGGATTTTCGCCCGTCTGACCTAGATCCGCTCGAAATTCACAATCTCCACATCCAGCATGTTGCAAAGGCGCGGCATGAAGGCGGCGGCCTAGCATCGGATGGCATTGGCCTGGTCGAGCAATTGGTGATCGGACCGCACACACCAAGCGGATTTGCCGCAATCAACGATGGTGCGAAATGACGCAACTGCCGGTTTTGACGCTGGAAGAAATCACCGCCGACTGGTTGTCCGAGATTTTGCAAGCTCGGGTTGTTTCAGTCACGGCAACGCCCATAGGCACCGGGCAGGTCGGCGCGACCTATAGGCTGACACTGGATTATGGATCGGGTTCGGGTCCAAGCACACTGGTCATCAAATTGCCGTCAAACGATCCGTTGAGCCGCGCGACGGGCAAGTCGCACATGACCTATATCCGTGAAAGCCGTTTTTATCAGCTTTTCGCCGGACGAAAGCCTATGGCCGTTCCAAGCCATCTGTACATTGCCTTTGACGAAGACAGCCACGCCTTCACGCTGCTGATGCACGATCTGCCACAACACCGTGCAGGCAACCAGTTGGTTGCGGCAACACTGCGTGAGGCCGCATTGGCAATGGAGGCCGCTGCCACTTTCCATGCAGGCTGGTGGGGCGATCCGATGCTGGATAAGCTCGATTGGCTCAGCGGAACACGCGCGGTGCCGCCCCAACTCGATATAGAAGCAATCTATGCCATGTTTTGGCCTGCTTTCTGCGACCGCTACGGCGAACGCGTAACCGAAAATATGCGCACCGTCGGCGAAGCCTTTGTCGGCCGGATCAACCAATGGTCAGAAAGCCGCACCGGCGAACGCTGCCTGACCCACAATGATTTCCGCCCCGACAACATGCTCTATCATCTTGATGATCCGGCGAAACCGATCGTCATTGTTGACTGGCAAACAGTTGGAGTAGGGACAGGTGCAGGCGATATAGCTTATTATCTCGGCACCGCGCTCGATCCCGAAACGCGCAAGGTGCAGGAAAGAGCTTTGTTCGATATCTATCTCGATAGCCTGAAAGCAAACGGCGTCACTAATCTGGGTATCGCAACCGCATGGGACGATTATCGCCGCTCTGCCATTGCAGGCTTCCTCATGGGAGTGACGGCGTCAATGGTGGTCGGCCAGACCGATCGTGGCGACACGATGTTCCTGGCCATGTGCGAACGATCAGCAGCAATGGTGCTTGACCACCGCGACCTTGCGATACCTTCTTAGTAAAGCAGATAAGGCTTTCGTGCTTCGATCCAGGCAGCTTCGTCTGGAAGCGTCAGAGCATCCAGATCGGCAGGTGTTGATTCCGGGTCATCCACCCATTCGCGCAACAACGGACCGCCGTTGATTACATCAATCGCAAGCACATCGTCGGTATATTCATATTTGAACTCAAGCCCGCGCCAGATTGGATATTCCGGGTACAGCAGACGAATCGCCTTGAAGGCCAGTGCCTGCAACCGCCACGGCTTGAATGCCTCATGGTCATAGGCCGCGCCCTCGGCATGGATATGGACGCCATGACAGGCTGTGCCCGCATGTTTGTGAAAAGTGGGCTCAAACCAGATTTCGCGCAGCGTACAGCCGTCCAGCCATTGCGGTGCAAACGCCCGCATTTTGGCAATCACAGCGCGGGCATCAATGTCGGGCGCGCCAAAGATTTCGAGCGGGCGGGTCGTCCCCCTACCCTCGCTGAGCGTCGCACCTTCGAGCATGACAGTCCCGGCATAGGCGCGTGCCATATTCAAATTGGGCGCATTGGGGCTGGGGTTAATCCAGACGCGGTCATCAAGCGGCCAGCCATATCCGGGCGCGGCATCGGGCGCATAGCTCGACATTTCGATAACGCGGTAGTCAACATCGAGTTTATAATGGTCGACAAACCAGTGACCGAGTTCACCCAAGGTCAGCCCATGGCGCATAGGTATTGGACCTGCCCCGACAAAACTCTCCCATCCTTCACGCAATGTGAGCCCCTCGACCGGGCGGCCGGCAGGATTGGGACGGTCCAGCACCCAAACCGATTTGCCATGCTTGGCGGCTTCTTCGAGCACATAGAGCAAGGTGGTAATGAAGGTGTAGATGCGGCAGCCCAAATCCTGCAGATCGACCAGCACAACATCGAAAGCGCTCATCATCTGTCCCGAGGGACGGCGCACCTCGCCATAAAGGCTGAACATCGGGATGTTGTAGATGGGGTCAGTGAAATCTTCCGACTCCACCATATTATCCTGCTTGTCGCCCCTTATCCCGTGCTGTGGTCCAAAGGCGGCTGAGATGTTCAGATCACCCAACGCAACGAGCGCATCAAGCGAATGGGTCAGATCTGCGGTCACCGATGCCGGATGCGCAACCAACGCAACGCGTTTTCCCAACAGCGGCTTGCGCAGTTCCGCGTCTGCCAACAGGCGATCAATTCCAAATGCAATCATGGTCGCGCTGGTGCCGTAACTGACAGAACAAAGCAATCGGGATGATGAAAATCCGGCTTCTCAATCGCATGTTTCACGGCCCAATAGCCCAGCTTTCCATCGCTTGATTCGATAACAGCCGTCAGGTTTGCTTCAAGCGAGATCCCCACCCAATTTGGCGGCAGTGTCACGTTTGTCTCAACCGAAAACCAATAGTCCCCGAAATCCATATGAATCGCTGGCGCTTCCTCCATCGGCAAATTGCTGACGCAATTGCGGTAATCGCTAAAATGATAAGCAGCCCAGCGCGATGAGGGTGAGAAATTAAACTCGATATATCCGGGTTTCCCTGCTCGGCGCACAAACAGCTCGAAACAGGTGGTTTTCCAAAGGTCATCGGTGCGTTCAGGAGGAGCATCATCGGGCAGAAATACATCCTCTGCCGCAATATCGACGATGTATTGCACCCAAAGGCCGCCTTCGTCGGTAGCCTCCACCCTGGCTTCAAACTGCCGTACGGCGCCGCGATCTGTTTCGCCAAATGGATGGAGCGTCATCATATTGTTCATCGCTGCTACAACTGCTAGGCGCGACGCGCTATGACAAGCTATAAATCCGATTTGCTGCGCCTTCTCGATGAACGAGGCTATATCCACCAGATGACCGACGCTGATGGGCTTGATGCCCTTGCGCAAAAGCAGGTGGTGCCGGGTTATATCGGATTTGATGCGACGGCACCGTCGCTGCATGTCGGCAATCTGGTGTCGATCATGCTGCTACGCCGCTTGCAACAGGCCGGGCACAAACCGGTGGTGGTGATGGGGGGTGGCACGACGCGCATTGGCGATCCAACCGGCAAGGATGAAGTGCGTAAAATGCTCAGCGACGATGCGATTGAAGCCAACATTGCTTCAATCCGCCGCGCCTTCGAACAATTTTTGACCTTCGGCGATGGCCCGACCGACGCAGTCATGGTCAACAACCATGATTGGCTGGGCAAGATTGGCTATATCGAAATGCTGCAAAAGGTCGGCACGCATTTCACTGTCAACCGCATGCTGAGTTTTGATTCGGTCAAATTGCGGCTGGAACGCGAACAGCCGATGACCTTCCTCGAATTTAACTACATGATCCTGCAAGGCTATGACTTCCGCCATCTGAGCGATACCATGGGCGTTCGCCTGCAAATGGGCGGGTCAGACCAATGGGGCAATATCGTCAACGGTGTCGAACTGTCGCGCCGCATGGATGGGGTCGAGGTTTTTGGCCTGACCACGCCATTGATCACCAAGGCTGATGGCAGCAAGATGGGTAAATCTGTGTCGGGTGCGATTTGGCTGAATGCTGATGCGCTCAATCCCTATGATTATTGGCAATTCTGGCGGAACACGCAGGATGCCGATGTCGGAAAGTTTCTGCGGTTGTTCACTGATATCGATCTTGCTGAAATCGAAAGACTCGAGGGATTGCAGGGCGCGGATATCAACGAGGCGAAGAAAGTTCTCGCCGATGCCGCAACGACGAT
>Ga0209812_10002439_pt1 | contig 11147 bp, 10 predicted proteins | sample JI71714BDNA_FD_187502 | JGI IMG/M metagenome (GOLD analysis project Ga0209812, IMG submission 187502) | Wastewater effluent complex algal communities from Wisconsin, to seasonally profile nutrient transformation and Carbon sequestration -... | ecosystem: Engineered > WWTP > Effluent > Algae...
TTTCCACCAGGTGTGCTCCAGTCTCTCTGTCCATTGGGCAAGGACTCACTTCTGCCCGCGGCAGGTCCGTTGGCCCAAGCATAAAAATCTTTTGAGACACCACCCATGATAAACTTAGGTACTTTGGTGCCAAAGCGAGTATCGTGCCACCAGCCTAAGCCACCTTCGATGGTGTTGTAATATTGATTGGGATTATTTTCTGTTTTTTGTGGCGTAAGCCAAGAACTACTCAGTCCCGTCTGAAAATCATTGGGTCCAGGGTACTTCCTAAAAGCAGGATAAGCAGCGCTATACATGGTGTAACCTGAACCAAAGGATTTGTCTGCTATGTCTTCTGTTGAAATCCAAGTGAAGCCTGACCTTTGAGTATTAACGATTTGTGCATTTAATGGAAGGAAAGATCCAATAGCAATAATTGATATAAATAAAGTCCAAAATGATAAGATAACCATTTGACGTCTATAATTATCTCTTGTGAATAAGACCATATTAAAGTGTTTTGATTCTAAACGTAAATGTATGTTTTAGTTTTCATTTTAATAGGGTAGGACATTGTGTTTTTTTTAGTTTTATCTCTATGTTGATGATTGATGTCTGTATTAAGAAAGTTGGCTACTATTAATCGTATGAGTACGTAGCAATTTTGAATTTTTTATTTTCAACAATGGTGTACATTTTTTTTATTCGATTTTTGCCATCGTAAGTGTATTCCCAGGATTGATCATCGGCACCAGGTCCACCGACATAGATGAAATCAATTTCATATTCTGGAACGTGTTTGATGACTCTTCGTTTTCTATTACCGTTAGGATAATAGGTAATCTCTTGCATTTCTTTTCTTCCAGATAGAAGATTTGTAGCCTCCCATTTTATGATTTGATTGTTTTTGTTTTTTATTATTTGGTATTCCGTTTCATTTTTCCAATGTCTCATTTGATCTTTTCTGAAGTGGTATGATGTTTCTAAGTAGAAATAGGTTGAATCATTGGGCTTACTTTGCAGCGCTAATACCGTAGAATCTTTGGACGTATTAAAAATGGTTGTTTGCCTTATGATGTCATTTTTATCGTATTGGTAGCTACGTGTCCAGTTGGTATCTAAGCTGTTAGGCCTGTTAATACTGTAATTACTTATAGAAAGAACTTCATTGTTTAACGTATCGTAAGCAATACTTTCTTCACTTAGAAGTCTTCTTTTATTGTATGATTTAATGTTCACAACCCTTCCAATTGAATCTATGGTTTTTATAGTCCAATACCCTTTGCCACCAGAACCATTATGAGATTTTCTTTTTACTATTTTTGTATTTGGATAAATCTCATGGGTAGGAAAAACTTGCCCAAAAAGCTGAATTGAGAATAATGAAATGAATATTGAAATAACTATTTTGTTTTTCATAAATTTTATTTGTGGATGTAGTACTACCTTGAAAATTTTGGACAAAAAATGCCAATCATAACAAACAACCATTATGCGTATATGAAACTATTTTATTTGTTAAACTGTTTAAACTTTAAATATGATCTGATGCAAACAACAGAACTCAAGTCAAAGCTTATTGATAAGATAAATAAAATAGAAGATAAAAATTTGTTGATGGAAGCTACAAGACTTATTGATATCGAAATTCCAACTGATGAAGAAAAATTTATTTTTTCTGATATGCAAAAAGCTAAAATAATGAATTCTTTAAAAGAAATAGAAAGTGGGAAATATCTAACATCAGATGATGCAAACAATGAGATAGAAGAGTGGCTAAAAAAATAATTTGGACTTTCAGTGCACAAAATGACAGGAAAGATATTTTTCTCTATTGGAACAAAAGGAATGGTTCAAATGCATACAGTCTAAGAGTATGTTTAAATTTTTATTGCCTTATAATCAATATCTTATGAACCTGACTTCAAAATAATCTCATCGTTTAGTTCACTAAACTCTTTAATTTTTTTATCGTCAGAACCGTAACCTATTGATTAGCAACTAAGAAAATTTTTAAACATACTCTAAAATTAAATCAACTGTTTATAGAAGTTTCAGAATTTTCATAGCTTTTATCTTCAAGTCCCAAGTCATCAGTATTTTTGTTTGATTGTTTTATGGTTTGGTAGGTGGTAAGGAGGAAAATCGCTACCATTAGTATTTTCAAAAATCTAATCGCCCTTGTCGCAATGGTATATTGTTTTAGTGCATTGTCTTTAGTGATGACAGTGAGATAATTAAATCTGTGTGGAAATTTGTTGAGGTAGGACATAACCAAAAATAATATGGTAGTGATGCTTCCAAGTAACAAAATCATCCACTTCTCGCCATAACCATCTACTTCCCCTTTTAAGTTAAAGTGTGTCGGAATTACATCGGGTAATTGGTTGTAACTAATGATCGTCATACTCCATATAGCAATAATGAAGATCCAACCTAAAATTTCCATTATTTTATCAAACGTTGTTAATTCTATTTTAAGTTTTGGTCTGTCACTCATTTTTTAACTTGTTAATTGTTCTGCTTGTTGAAATGGCTGGCTTTTGGTTGTTTTTTGAGTGTAACTGTTTAAGTTTATACATTTCTAAATCTTTTTTGTCACGATTTTTGCAACTTTCAGGCAAAAATAGCGCCAAAATAGTATTTACTTTCCACTTATACCACGGATTTACATCCGTGGTTAATATAATTACACCCCTTTGGGGTTTTAGCTCAATTGTTACTTTTATTTTTTAATAAATACTCATAACTTTTTCAACAGCTAGGATTAAATTATTGTTTAAAACTGAGTTTTTAATCCTTCATCCATGCCACCAATTCATTTTTATCGACGATCGACCAGCTGTGTGGATGTCTGTCACCATTGGCACGGTAGCCCTTGTCTACGGTAGGTATGTATTCGACGCGATCAAATCCTGAATCTTTCAGACGTTCGTGCAATTTTTTGATGTAAAAAGCATTCATTTGGTCATAATCTGCCATTCTATTTGTTTTCCACCATAAGGTATCTGGCTCTGTATACAGTCTGATTTTAATGTTTTTTAAGCTGCTCAGGTTATCTATGTTATTGCTTTGAGAAGTAAACACGGCATAATCTTCATATTTGGAAAAACTGTTATTTGGATGTCCAAACCGCTTTTCTAAAGTTTCGATGATCCAAGTACTTTCTTGAACGGATGTTTCTGAAAATTTACGTTTTATATTCTTCTCAGAACTCTTGTAAAGTGCCATTAAGTCTATGGGCGAATCAATTATAAAAACACCTTTGGGCGCTAGATTGAATTCTTTATGCTCCATAAGAAATGAACTAATAAGCAATGATACATTCCCACCGCTGGAAAAGCCACCAATGAAAATGTTTTTTGTAGGTAGTTTATTTTCCACAAATATACTTTGTAGCAGTGATGCCAGTTTTTGTTTTTCATCATCTTCAAGCCATAGTTTTTGATGGTAGTTCATATACAAAACTGCAATATTATTTTTCTTTGCAATTTCAAGTATTGTGAACTCGCGTTTTATATTTTCAGGTTTTTCTGGATAACCACCAAAAAGGACTAATACTTTTGAAATGTCTTCTGTTGGTTTACTCAATTCATAATTTTCACGTATTACTTCTTGGAAATCTGGTAATACTTCGGTTTTTGTTTTCTCCTTTTGTGCAGTTTTGCAAGAGATAAAAAGGGTGATTATGCATACTATAACTAAGATTCTGATCATGGGTGATGTTGATTTAATGTTTATTTATTGATGTAGAAAACTATTCTCTTCACATTGGTCGATATAATTCTGTAAGTTTTTAGTTGCGCCTTCAATATGGTTTAATAAAGATTTTATGAATTAACTTTGATTCAATCATCATCAGAATATTATAAACTCCACTCTGTAACTGACCAATATTTATTTCTTTAGTTATCGAATTATTTATTGCTGCTAAGCTTCCATTCATCGTGTAAATTTTGTATTCGGTAATAGGCAAACTTGAATAAATGGTAGTTGTAGAAGGATTAGGATAAAGTTTTACACACACTGATTCTTCATTTTCGATAGGATTTGTAATTATTTCAATTGGGTTTGATTGACAATTTGAGATGACTTTATGTATTGTAAAATTTGTTCTTAAATTTGAAAAAAGAATGTAGCAATATGCAATGTGATTGTTTGAAACCTTGCGAAAAGAAATATATTTATTTTCAATTTTTTCTTGTCCATATTGGACTAATTCACCTGTTCCATAAATAAAATCTAAGTGTTCTGTCCAAAGTGAATCAATACTGAGCTCCACACTTTGTCCTGTGGTGAACGTGCTGACAAATCCGGAATTACCATTAAACACCTGAACGCCTTCTGTCATACGAAATGACAGCCTTTCCCATGGAGAGTTAATATCAATTGGGCTGGTGGAATTGATATTTAAATCTTCAATACCATCACAATCTAAATCAAATGTTATCTTGGACTCTGGGGCAAATGTTTGTTCCAAATTATTGACAACAAAATTTGAAGTATCACCAGCAATCCAAATTTGGGCGTAAGATGAAGTGCAGATTACGATGATAAAAAGTGTCAAATATATTTTCATTTTTTATATTTTAACGATATATAAGATTAATTAATTGTTGTATACCCATATTCATTACATGTCAAATCTAGTGCCTATTCCATCTACGGTCATAGTTTTTCCGTCTTCTATGAGGATGCCTTTCGTTTCTTTACTATATTTTTCTTGTCCATGTTTCACGTCAATTCTAATCACTTTTCCATTAAAATCTTTTGAAATATCATCAACAATCGTATGCCCAATAACCATATGGCTTGCCTGGTATCTGAGTAGAACATCAGAAAGTTCATCATGCGTAATCTTAAGATAGTCCTTATGGTCACTTACTAGGCCACGGTACCAAAATGGACTTTTAGGACCCATTAAAAAGCTTGCTTTTTTGTTATCATTGGGATTGTTGTATAAGTTTTGGTCTATATTTTGACGGACTTCTTTATTCATCTCTTCTATTTCTAGGTTTAGGGGAAGTATTTCAGGTGAAAGTCCTGCATGAACAAATATGTATTCTCCTATTTTCTCAATGATATTTTTTGTTCGAAGCCATCTACCGAGAAATGAATTTTCAGAAAACAGTATTTTGTAATTTTCTTTTGGTTCGTCAAGTCTTCCAATTTCAGTAGCTATTTTTTTGTATTTGTCTTTTGCATATTTAAAGTTGCCCTGAATATTCATAATTTCATGATTGCCAAGGAGGAAATGAACTTTTCCACCACTTTTTTCTGCTTCAGTTTCAAGTTTATAAATCAACCATAGAGTAGGTATGACATTTTCTCCTCGGTCCACAAAATCTCCTAAAAGTACTAAGTGACCGTCTCCAAATATCCAATTAAAATGGTCATCTATAATTTTATTTGCTTGTAAAAAGCTACTGAAACCATCAAAATTCCCTTCAATATCAGAGATGGTAATTAGTTTAGAAGGCATTTGATATTCATGAAGTGGTATTTGGTTTTCATTTCTTATATCAACATAAAAACTATCCCTATCGATATTCTGCACCAATACCAATATGGAATCTTGGTTCAAATTCTCTTTTTGAATTATATTGTCTTTGGTAATTCGTATGATAGTATCTCCAATGATGTAAGGTCCATCTATTCCGTCTAGATGATAGCTTTTTTGCTCAAAAAATTGAAATCTACCATTATCCTCATCATATCCTAGTATAATCTTATCCCCGCCACTAATAGTTCCATCGGTAAATCTGACCAACAAGATCAACATAAATGGGATAATCAGAATTGCTAATATTCCGATGCGTAAGGTTATTTTGATGGCCTTGTTCATCTTTTTTTTTGAGTTATAACGCTTCAAATAATTCAAAAGTATAGTTTTAAGGTAAACTTTTGAACCTGCTCATTTTATGATAGGAGTGAGCATTCAAATTATTGCATTCTTCACTTTAATATAGGTTGTTGAGTAGTTTCTCATCAAAAATATCTCTTACAATATCTACTGTACTTCCGAATCAACTATTTTAGCTTGACCAGTATTATTATCAATGGTTATTTTGATCCAACCAATTTTACTTTCGGCTATATTGTTTAATTTGATTCCGATAAGATAATGATCTTGAACACCATTACTAGCTATCTGCCAGGTGGGTCCCCAACCATTTTTATAATTGTTTTCCAAACTTGCAATTTGTGCATTTATTTTTTGCCAATAAAATGGATCAGCTAAATCTTTTTTTATTTCAGATACATCTTTTAGGAATAAAAACGGTGCTTCTGTTTTATTCAATATTTCGTTATTGCCTAATATTTCAAAATAACATAAGATTGCTTCTGAAGTTGTGGGAGAATATATAATTGCATCATCGATATACCTAATTTGGAAGTCATCTACCCCGTTTTTATCTACATCAATTGTTAAAGATTCGGGTACATTGGGTTTTGGGTTTTCTTCTATTTGACAAGAACTAAAACATAGTACTGCACACAAGAATATAAGGATTTTAGTTTTCATTTCTTTGATTTTTTATTTTAAAGACGTATTAGATTGTTTAAAAGTTGGGTTATTGGGATGTTTTTAATGTTGTGTCTACTTTTTATTCTTTTTTTATTTCAAATATCGTCCAGTACATCCGGCATGGTGGCGATTTGCCGACATGATCGTCATGTACTGGAAGTTATGATCGGTTATTCAAATGGTTTTAGAATTGCTTCTTCTGGGTTTTTAATTGCTGATAGAATATTTTCTGCCAATTTATCTATTAATTTTTGTCCCCAAAATGGGTCTGTCATATCATAATATATTACCCTAATATGATTTAGGTCAAAGGGAACATCTTCTTGACTGTTTGAAACTAAAACAACTGGTTTGTGTAATGCATGTGCTAAACCAAGTTCGTAATATACATTAGGATTTCTTGAAGTCAACTCTGCAACTAAAATCCTAGCCGAATTTATACCTGACCAAATTTGGTCCATTATTTTACCAGTTCCAAAAAGATCATCGTCGGCTCTTTGAGAAATTAATCCAGCTTTCTCAATTGCAGGTTTATATATTTTGTCATAATAAGTTCCTAATGGCGGGCTAAATGGCATCATCACAAAACAACTATCCCCAGTTCTCACCTTTACATCCTTTTCTAATTTTTTTAACGCTTTACTTGGTTCACTTGGGTTTTCATAATTTGTTGTAGCATCTATTAGTCTTCTTTTTCCTTCATGAATTTCAACTAGATTTGCAAACTCCATGGTTGAAAAGAAAATATCTCTAAATTCTTTTATTTTTTCATGTGGAATTTTAAAATTATCCATCAATGCATTATCAAAAAATTCGTCGTCTGGTAAGTTCTCCCCACGATAATGTGAGTAAACGTCAGAAATAATTGGGGCATTAATGGCAGCATAAATTAATCCTTCATTTTTGTCATTGCTTGTTTGCGGTTTTAAAATTTTTCTAGCTGTGTCAGTTAATTGGATTTTACCAGATACCGGACGTTCTAATAAATTATATCTTATTGCAGATGTTATTTCTTGGAGATAAGGTCCAGTATTGTAAATAACTCCAACATATTTTGCTGACTCTTCTTGGGTACAAATTTTACCTGCATTTTGCTCTTGAATTGCAGTTGGAATTCTAAGTGCTTTTTCTAATGAATGTCTAGGATATGAGGGTATAGGCTGTTTTTTCTTTTCTTCTATCATTATTCTATTTTTTTAATCGATCATAACTTACTTATATCTACAACAAACCTACGACACAATTGCGGTTTTTCCAATTTATCAATTAAAAAATTCATTTAATTTATCTAAAATTCCTAAACCTTACGGTCTTTATATTCTATGTTAATGGCTGATAACAGTTAACCCTTCCAAATGAGATGGTCTAGGATTTCTGTTTTCATTCTCCTCAACATTGACTTTTCGACTTCCGAATTGAGTAATTAAAGAACTTTTGTCCTTGCCCGATACGGTTTCAAATATGTCTTACTAATTCGTTACTGATTCTATTCAATTACCGATTACGGTTTGAAGCTTAAAGAAGTGGCAGATTAAAGAATCATAAACTTTCGATTAAACACTTAATTTGCAAGTACAAAATCAAATTTAAAATAAGCCTAAACCTCCATTTCTTCAAACTGCTTTTATCTTTTTTCTGATTCAACTTTAGCTTTCGAGAGTTTTTTCAATTCGCTTTTTTTGTTAAAACTCCAAATAATTAAAATGTTATTTTCCACATAAATTTCCTCGGGATATTTACTTGTTGGTTTATCACTTTCTCCCCAAAGCAAACCTTTCACAAAACTGATAGCTTCAAATTTTTCTTCAAACTCTAAATAAAGTATACTTCCACTATCTGTTTCATTTTCAAAATTTTGAACTTCCTTGGATTTAATTTTTCCATAAATCTTTTCGTAAATTTCAGGATTATTAAAAAAAATACTCGATTGAATTGATTTACATTGGCTCTCTTCGGTTAATTTATAATCTTTGGGAATCTCTAATTCTGATAATTTCATGTTCTCAATTTTTTGAGAGAACATATTCGTTGAATAGATTACTAAACATATGATAAGCATTAAATATTTTTTCATTTTCTTTATGTTTGTTAAATTTTTACTTCTTTTTTGTGCGTCCTGCAAAACTGATAGCTAACTTACTTATATCCGCAACAAACCTACGACACACTTTCGGTTTTTCCAATTAATCAATAAATAAATTCATTAAATGTATTTAAAATTCCTAAATGTTTAGTAAACCTACACCTGAAGCAAACCATAATTGCCCGTACTTTTTTGAATGGCACTATATGTTACGGTCTTTATATCAGATGTTAAAGGTGGATCAAAGTTAACGATAAAAAGTGAATTTGTTGGTTGTGATGGATCGTAGGTTAATAGATAAGAAGTGGTATTTCCAGCATTGTCCAATACATTCGCAAATACCGTAAAATCATCAGCAGGCCACAATGAAGCAGGTGGCCCCATAGTAACGGGACATCCACACATCATTTTTACATAAACAGAGCAACTCGTATTGCTGATATTGCCAGCACTTAAGTATAGTCCAGGAATGGCTATGGTGACGCTGTATTCTGGCTGATCAGGATTCAATAGGATTGCTTGCTGAAACAATAAAGGTTCTTTGGAAGCAGGTGTAGGCACACTGATGTGTAACTGTGCTAATTCAGCCGTAGCACCCAAATTAAAGTTGGCTTTGCCACACGCTGTCGTAAAATCTGTTGACAGAAAATGTACTATTGAATTTGTTTGGAGAGTTCCATTGGGGACAGTAATAATGGGCATAAACGAACTTGACCCTGCGATAAAATCAGTGGTAGGATTTCCATCGGTAGTAAAATTTGGTGTGATAGGATAGGGTAGTTGGACTGTACCTCCTGAGTAGACCAGACTTATAGTGATATCACTTGATAAATACGCATGTGCACCTAAATAATGTGCGCCTAGTGCTTGCAAATAAACCGTAATGTTTGCGTTTTGTGCCATATTCATTTGTTTAGATTATTGTCAAATTAATTACTCAAGCTTTGGTGTAAATACTTAACTGAGAATTTACAAATTTTGTTCTTCATTTATACTGTTGTAGACGATGTTTAAAATTGTTCATTGATTTTAATGTCTTTTTCTTTTGTCTTGACACAAAAGAAACAAAAAGTCAAGGCTGTTTCATTTTCTTAACGCCAAAACATCAAAAAATAACTAAACCGAAAAAACTCGCTTTTGAATTTGGTATTTCGTATTTAGCTTTTGTGGCACTACGTTCGCAATCACACGTTTTTAAATGTGTATTAGCTCGAACAGTTTTCGCTTCTTAACGCTATTTTCTGAAGTTTTGACTAAAAATGAAAAGGCCGGTCAGACAGTACTTTCGGATTATAAGATAATGAAAATGTCCATTACATTGATAATCATTATAGTAGGTGTTTTTATTATGTATGTTATTGCTTAATCATTATTTAAAAAATCCGAAATTTCAGTTAACTATTAAAGTATATGTTTTTTAAACTTAATTTTGTCACGATTTTGCGAATTAAAAGCAAAAGTAGCGCCAAAACCCAATTGATTTTCTGTTTGTACTACGGTTTTATATACGTATTTATTAATATTTTACCCCGTTTGGGTTAAACTTAAATGGTTACGGATATTGCTCATTTTTTATGTTGGCCTAAGAGCCAATAAGCATCTTTTTGAAAACGTGCCCAATCATCTTTGATATGTTGCCTGAGTTCAAGGAGTTTTTGCTGATATTCAGAAGACAAATGATTCCAAACCTTTTCTCGGTAGGTACCATCGATGATTCTATCTAGATAAGTCAATAAGTTTTTACATTGTGTAAATTGGCCACAAGCTATCAAATCATTTAAAACATTGTTTTTGTCTTCGGTTTCGGTAAACCAAAGTGTGGTGGGCATATTATTGGCGGCTGCAATGGCTTTTTGCATTTGTGGAGATAGGCCAGTTTCTTCTTTTTCTAGGGTATAAATATAGTTGGACTTAAATCTGTAATTCCATTCGGTGCTATCATATAGGGAGTTCAACGACAATCGACGTATCCTTTTCAGAAATATATCTGAGACCATCTTCAGCACTGATGTCAACCTGAATTGTATTAGATATACGAGGATGTATATAGGAGTCTTAATCAGAATGCTGAAATCTTTTATATACTCACTCAATTGATCTTGGCCAAAAGTTTCTTTGATCACACGCTTGAGTTGAGCTTTTGCCAAGAAGTACAAGATATTCCATATCACTAAAATGGGCAACATACTAGATAAGATGATGGTACTTAGTCTTGATAATGACACATAGCCCAATATGCCAATAATCACGACTAATAAAATCCTTGTGACTATATTGATGCCATTGATGGTAAAAAAGTTCTTTAGGCTACTTTCCTTAAGTTTTGGCACTTCATACGGTTGCATCATCTCACTAGATACATCAGAAACAATGTAAGTACCTATAAACGGCTCACCATTTTTGGTATGTCGCATTTCAGCCAGTTTCACACCTTCTATACCCAAGTTGTCTATAACGCCACCATCCATAATAGCAGTTTCAGGACTTTTGTCATCTCCTTTATAGTTTTTATTCCACGTTATATCTACGATACTTTCTGGTCCATTTCCAAAATCT
>Ga0209812_10002441_pt1 | contig 11145 bp, 9 predicted proteins | sample JI71714BDNA_FD_187502 | JGI IMG/M metagenome (GOLD analysis project Ga0209812, IMG submission 187502) | Wastewater effluent complex algal communities from Wisconsin, to seasonally profile nutrient transformation and Carbon sequestration -... | ecosystem: Engineered > WWTP > Effluent > Algae...
GCGGCGGGGTCGCGCGGGCCGCCGTGTGCGGCCAGGGCATTGACGAGGCCGATGTCGCTGGCCGGCCAGGCGTCGGGCCAGGCCAGCACGCGCATCGCGATGACCTGGGCCGTCCAGTCGCCCACGCCGGGCAGGGCCTTCAGCGCCGCCAGCGTGGGCCCCAGCGGCGCGCCGGGGTGCAGCGCCAGGCGGCCGGCGGCCACCTCGCGCGCGAGGGCCTGCAGCGCGCCCACCCGCTGGCGCACGATGCCCAGGGTGCCGATGGCGGCGGGGTCGGCGGCGGCCAGCGTGGCGGCGTCGGGGAACAGGCGGTCCAGGCCCACGAAGGGTGTTGGCACCGGCCGGCCGAAACGCGCGACCAGCCGGCTGGTGAGCGTGAGCGCGGCCTTCACCGTGACCTGCTGGCCCAGGATCACGCGCACGGCGGTCTCGAAGCCGTCGAAGGCGCCCGGCAGCCGGTGCCCCGGCCGCGCCGGCAGGGGCAGCCGCGCGAGCACGGGGTCGACGAGCGCCGGGTCGGCGTCGAGGTCGAAGGCCTGGCGCACACGCAGCATCAGCGCGCCCAGCACGGGCGTCAGGCTGTCGCTGGTGTGCAGCTGCAGCTCGTGGCGGGCGGGTTCGAAGCGCGCCTCCAGCCAGCCGTCGATCGGCCCCTGCGGCCCGGGCCAGGCCAGGGTCCGGCGCAGCACCCTGCCCTCGACCTGCTCCACGCCCGGCAGCGCACGCCGTGCGAAGAAGCCGAGCAGGCCGTCGACATCCAGCGGCGGCCGCCAGGCCAGTCGCAGGCCCCGGCCGGCCGCGTTGCGGCCCTCGCGCCGCAGCTGCGTGGGGCTGAAGCGGTAGTGGCTGACGAAGGCGTGGTTGAAGCGCCGCAGGCTGCCGAAGCCGCTGGCCAGGGCCACCTGCGTCACGGGCAGGGCGGTGTCGGTGAGCAGCTGCTTGGCCAGCAGCAGCCGCTGCGTGGTGAGGTAGGCCAGCGGCGCCACGCCGTGGGCGCTGGTGAAGATGCGGCGCAGGTGGCGGTCGGTCACGCCCAGGCGGGCGGCGAGTGCAGGCAGGGCCAGGGGGTCGCCGGCGTGCACGGCGTGTTCGATGGCGCGCGCGGCGTGCTCGGCCAGCGCGGCCGAGGAGTCCATGGCCGACAGCCCCGGCGCGATCTCGGGCCGGCACTTCAGGCAGGGCCGGAAGCGGGCCGCCTCGGCCTGTGCCCGCGTGGCGAAGAAGCGGCAGTTCTCGAAGCGCGGCGTGCGCACGCGGCACACCGGGCGGCAGTAGACGCCGGTGCTCGTGACGCCCACGAACAGCCGGCCGTCGAAGCGCGCATCGCGGGCCTTCAGGGCCAGGTAGGCGGCGGGGGCGTCGGGCTGCATGGCGGCCATTGTGGGCGGCCGCGGTGGCTGCACTCGCCGTTTCCGGACACGTGGCCCGCAGCGGCTGCGCTGCCGCTGTTCAATGCTCGTCGGCCGCGGCGATGGCCTGCAGGCTGCTCTGCGCCTCGCGGCGCGAGGCCGCCTGCTGGAGCTCGCGCCCGGTGAGCCAGGTGCCGAACACCCCGGCCACGGCCACCACCACGATGCCGACGGCCGACGCACCATCGGGCCAGTGGCCGAACACCAGCCAGCCGCCGAGGGCGCCAAACACGATCTGCAGGTACAGGTAGGGCGTGAGCCGGGCCACCGCCGCGCGCTGGTAGGCCATGATCAGCAGCAGGTGCCCGATGGCGCCCAGCAGCCCCATCAGCACCAGCAGGCCCCAGGTGGCCAGCGGCAGCCCGCGCCAGAACAGCGGCAGCGCCGCGCTGGTGAGCACCAGCCCCGTGAGGCCCGAGTAGAAGTGGATCGTGCCGGGCGAGTCGTGCCGCGTCATCACGCGCGTGAGCAGCTGGAAGCCAGCGCCGATGGCCACCAGCAGCAGCGGCAGCAGCGTCGCCCACTCGAACAGCTCGCGCCCGGGCCGGATGACCAGCAGAGTGCCCACGAAGCCCGCGCCCACGCACAGCCAGCGCAGGCCCGAGACCGGCTCGTGCAGCTGCCAGGCGGCGACCACGGTCAGCACCAGGGGCAGCACCATGATGACCGCCGTGAACTCGGCCACCGGCATGACGGCCAGGCTGAGGTAGGCGAGGCCGTTGGTGGTGACGAGCATCAGCCCGCGCAGCAGCTGCCGCCACGGGTGGGCGGTGCGCAGCAGGTGGCGGCCGAGCCCCGGGCCGAAGACCGCGGCCGTGGCCGTGGCCTGCACCAGGCAGCGCACCCACAGCGCCACCACCAGCGGCACGGTGGCGGTGGCCAGCTTGGCCGTGGTGTCCAGCGCGCCGAAACAGGCCACGGCCAGCACGATGCAGGCGACGCCGCCCAGGCGGTAGGGGTGGGCGTGGGGGCTGGCAGGCATGCCGGGCGCACTCTAGCGGGCACCGCCCAGGCGTGCCGCGGTGGGAGAACGGGTTCCTGCCACCCCTGGTTTGTCGAAAATCTTGACAGGATGTATCTTTGTCTGGCGTGGGGTCTCTGCAAGTCTTTGCTCCACATGAACTTATTTCGCTTGGCACGGTAGCTGCAGGGAACCTTCGAACTAGGGAGATCCCATGCGCCACCTCATCACCGTCCTCGCCCTGGCCGCCACGGCCACCGCCGCCTCGGCCGCCGGCGTGAGCTACGTCGCCACCGACAACTTCAACAGCTACAGCGCCGGCTCGCTGACCGGCGCCAACGGCGGTACCGGCTTCTCGGGTGCCTGGACCGGCAGCGACGGCGTGGCCGTGAGTTCCGTCGCCGGTGAAGGCCTGCCGATGTCGGGCAACGCGCTGAGCTTCACGCAGCCCAACAGCGACAGCGCCGCCACACGCGGCCTGTCGACGGTCCTCGACCGTGCCTTCTATGTCTCGTTCGACTTCCAGTTCGACGGCGGCTCGATCAACGACAACGACTTCCTGGGTCTGTGGTTCGGCAGCTCGACGGGCCCCAACATCGGCCTGAAGTCGAACTGCGGCACCGGCGGCGCTTGCCGCGCCGACCTGTTCGTGCGCACCGAAGGCGTGGGTGGCGCGTTCCAGCAGAACATCGCCATCGGCACCACCTACTCGGTGCTGGGCCTGTTCGAGAAGGTGGGCGGCTCGACCGTCTACAACCGCGCCTCGCTCTGGGTGGGCGACAGCATGGCCGATGTCGGGTCGCTCGGCGCCGCCGACGTGGTCTACAACGGTGCCAGCAGCATCAGCAGCATCAGCAGCATCGGATTCCGCTCGGTCAACCTCGACAGCGACCCGGCCGACCGCCTGCTGGTCGACAACCTGCGCATCGGCGTCGTGCCCACCCCCGGCACGCTGGCGCTGCTGGGCCTGGGCCTGGTGGCCGCCGGCTTGGCCTCGCGCCGCCGCGCCTGAGCCTGGCCCGGCCCGCACCGCGGGCCTGGGGACGACGTGGCCCGCTTCGGCGGGCTACATCGCTTTGAAGAGGTGCACGTAGGCCCGGCTCACGGGCAGCTCCGTTGCCTGGCCGCGGATGCGCAGGAACAGGCGGCTGGCCTCGTCGCGCCGTGTACCGGCCACGTGGCGCAGGTTGACGACGGTGCTGCGGTGGGCCTGCACGAAGTCCGCCGGGTCGAGCTGCTGCACGAGCTCGGCGATGGTCGTGCGGATGAGCAGTTCGCGCTCGGCCGTGCGCACCACGGTGTACTTGTCGTCGGCGTGGAAGTACAGCACCTCCTCCACCGGGATCTGGTGCATCAGCTCGCCCTGGCTGGCGCGCACCCAGCGCAGGGCCTCGCGCGGCGCCGGCGCCGAGGCCGCGGCTGGCAGCAGGCGCTGCAGCGCCGAGAGCAGCGCCGCGCCGTCGTCGGCTGGCGTGGCCAGCGCCTTCTGCACGCGCTGCACCGTGGCCGCCAGGCGCTCGGCCTTGACGGGCTTGAGCACGTAGTCCAGCGCCTCGCGCTCGAAGGCCTCGACAGCGTATTCGTCGTAGGCCGTCACGAACACCACGCGCGTGCGGCCCTCGATGCCCTGCGCGACCTCCAGGCCCGTGAGCCCGGGCATCTGGATGTCCAGGAAGGCCAGGTCGGGCTGCAGCGCCGCGATGCGCTCGGCCGCCTCCAGGCCCTGGCGCGCCACGTGCACCACCTGGAGCTCGGGCCACAGGCGATGCAGCTCGGCCACCAGGGCACGCGCCAGGTGCGGCTCGTCGTCGGCCACCAGGGCCGTGGGGGCGGCGGCGCCCGTTCTCGCGCTCATGCGGCCACCCCCGCCAGCGGCAGCTCGATGCGCGCCCGTGTGCCGGGGTGTGCGGGTTCGATGCTCAGGCGCGCGCCGTCGCCGTAGCGCGCCAGCAGCCGCTCGCGGATGTTCTGCAGCGCCACGCCATTGCCGCGCCGCGCCGCCGCGGGCGGTGCCTCGGGGCCGCGGCCGTCGTCGCACACCTCGAGCACCAGCCGCCCGTCCTGCACCCGCGCCGTCACCGTGACCTGGCCGCCATCGATGCTGGGCTCCAGCCCGTGCACCACGGCGTTTTCCACCAGCGGCTGCAGCAGCAGCGGCGGCAGCGGCAGCGCGCGTGCGGCTTCGTCGGCGTCGATGGCGAAACGCAGGCGGTCTTCCATGCGCGCCTGCAGCAGCTCGAGGTAGCTGCGCGCGAGCTCCAGCTCGTCGGCCACGGCGCTGTCGTCGCGGCGCAGCGTCTTGATACTGGCGCGCAGGTAGTCGGTGAAGCTGGCGAGCATCTGGCGCGCCTTGGGCGGGTCGTGGTCCATCAGGCTCTGCACATTGGCCAGCGTGTTGAACAGGAAGTGCGGCTCGATCTGCGCCTGCAGCAGCTTGAGCTGGGCCTCGGTGGCGCGCTTCTCGGCCTGGTACTGCCGCGCCTTGGCCGAGAACCAGTGGTGGAAGAAGAAGGTCAGCACGAAGCCGATGCCCAGGCCCATGAGCCCGATGCGCAGGCCGTTTTCGCCACGCATCCACTGCAGCACCTCGCCGCCGGCCAGCGTCACGCCCAGTGGCCAGCCGAGCAACACGCCCAGCATGGGCACGCCGCCGTAGAACAGCGTGCGCTGCCCGTTGCCCCAGCGCCGCAGCGCCGCCGGGCCCCCGAGCAGGTGGCCCAGGCCCTCGTAGAGCACGTGGATGAGCCCGGCCACCGTGAAGCACACGATCAGGTTCTTGCCGTACCAGGTGAGCAGCCCGCCTGGCGTCGTCATCGCGCCGCGGTGGCCGAACATGAAGTAACCCAGTGCCGTGAAACCCACCGCCAGCACGGCGCTGAACAGCAGCGTCCACATCCACTGCAGCCAGTAGGGGCCGACGCGCTGCAGGTCGCTGGAGACCCAGCTGCGCGCCGAGGCGCGGAGGACGGAGGCGGTCAGGGTCTTCATGCGCCGCAGTGTAGGAAGCGCACCGGCCTGGCGCCGCCCCCGCGCGACGAACAGCCCGCCGGCGGCGTGAGTGGCGAGCGCGGGCCGCCGGTGGCGGCTCCCTACAATCCGCGGCTCCGTCCAGCAGCCCCATCCGCCATGCGCATCGACCCGAGCATCTTCAAGGCCTACGACATCCGCGGCATCGTCGGCAAGAACGTCGACGAGGCCTTCGCCGAGCACCTCGGCCGTGCCTTCGGCAGCGAGGCGCGCGCCGCCGGCGAAAAGGCCGTGGCCGTGGGTCGCGACGGGCGCCTGTCGGGCCCCGGCCTGGCCGCCGCGCTGGTGCGTGGCCTGCAGAGCACGGGCCTGGACGTGGTGGACCTGGGCCCCGTGACCACGCCCATGCTCTATTACGTGGCCGCCACGCGCAGCAAGCACGGCTGCAGCAGCGGCATCCAGGTCACGGGCAGCCACAACCCCAAGGACTACAACGGCTTCAAGATGGTGATGTCCGGCCGCGCCATCTACGGCGAGGACATCCAGAAGCTCAAGCGCCGCATCGAGGCCGAGGACTACACCGTGGCCCGGGGCCGCAGCGCGCGCATGGACATCCTGGCCGAGTACGCGCACCGCATCACGTCCGACTGCCGGCTGAGCCGCCCCATGAAGGTGGTGGTCGACAGCGGCAACGGCATCCCCGGCGCCAGCGCGCCCGGCATCCTGCGCGCCCTGGGCTGCGAGGTCATCGACCTGTACAGCAAGGTCGACGGCGACTTCCCCAACCACCACCCCGACCCCAGCAAGCCCGAGAACCTCGAGATGCTCAAGGCCGTGGTGCACGCCACCGGCGCCGAGCTGGGCCTGGCCTTCGACGGCGACGGCGACCGCCTGGGTGTCGTCACCGCCGGCGGCAACATCATCTACCCCGACCGCCAGATCATGCTGTTCGCGCGCGACATCCTCGCGCGGCACCCGGGTGGCAAGGTCATCTTCGACGTCAAGTGCAGCCAGCGCCTGCCGGTGGCCATCCGCGAGGCCGGCGGCGTGCCCGTGCTGTGGAAGACGGGCCATTCGCTGATCAAGGCCAAGCTCAAGGAACTGGCCGCGCCGTTTGCCGGCGAGATGAGCGGCCACCTGTTCTTCGGCGAGCGCTGGTACGGCTTCGACGACGCCATGTACACGGCGGCGCGGCTGCTGGAGATCCTGTCGCGCCACGACGACCCCAGCGCCTTCCTCGACGCGCTGCCCACCAGCTTCAGCACGCCCGAGCTCAACGTGGCCTGCGCCGAGGGCGAGCACCACGCCGTGGTGGCCGAGCTGCTGGCGCGCGTGGCCGACGGCCGGCTGGCCTTTGCCGGCGGCGAGGTCGGCACCATCGACGGCCTGCGCGTGGACTTCGCCGACGGCTTCGGCCTCATCCGCGCCAGCAACACCACGCCGGTGCTGGTGCTGCGCTTCGAGGGCCACACGCCCGAGGCGCTGCACCGCATCGAGGCGCAGTTCATGCAGGTGCTGAAGAGCGTGAAGCCCGACGCCACGGTGGGCGCCTCGGCGCACTGACGGGCCGGATGAACGAAGCGCTGGCGCGCGCGCTGTACGCGCTGGCGCTGCGGCTGGGCACGCCGGCCTACCTGGCGCGCCTGTGGTGGCGCGGCCGGCGCGAGCCCGGCTACCGCGAGCAGCTGGCCGGGCGCCTGGGCTTCGGTGCCGTGCAGGCGCCGGGGCGCGTGTGGATCCATGCCGTCTCGCTGGGCGAGACCAAGGCCGCCGAGCCGCTGATCGCCGAGCTGCGGGCGCGCGATCCCGGCCTGCGCCTGCTGCTCACGCACGGCACGGCCACGGGCCGCGCCGCAGGCCGCGCGCTGCTGCGCGAGGGCGATGCGCAGGCCTGGCTGCCCTGGGACACGCCGGGTGCCGTGCGCCGCTTCTTCGCGTGCCACCGGCCGGCCGTGGGCGTGGTGATGGAAACCGAGGTCTGGCCGCAGATGCTGCACGGCGCGCAGCAGGCCGGCGTGCCGATGCTGCTGGCCAACGCGCGGCTCAGCGCCAAGAGCGAGCGCCAGGGCCGGCGCTTCGCGGCGCTGCTGCACCCGGCCCTGGCGCGCTTCGAGGCCGTGCTCGCGCAGACCGAGGCCGACGCGGCGCGCCTGCGCGCCAGCGGCGCGCGCGTGGTGGAGGTGGCGGGCAACCTCAAGTTCGAGATCGCGCTGCGCCCCGAGCTGCTGGCGCGTGGCGCGGCCTGGAAACAGGCGCTGGGCCGCCCGGTGGTGCTGGCCGCCGTCACGCGCGAGGGCGAGGAGGCTGCGCTGCTCGCTGCCTGGCGTGCGGCGCCGCGCGGCGAGGCGCTGCTGGTCATCGTGCCGCGGCACCCGCAGCGTTTCGACGAGGTGGCAGGGCTGGTCGCGCAGGCCGGCTTCGGGCTCGCTCGCCGCAGTGCCTTCGCAGCCGATGCACCCGACGAGGCCGCGCGCCGCGCCGACGTGTGGCTGGGCGACAGCCTGGGCGAGATGCCCGCCTGGTACGCGCTGGCCGACGTGGCCTTGCTGGGCGGCAGCTTCGAGCCGCTGGGCGGCCAGAACCTCATCGAGGCCGCGGCCTGCGGCTGCCCGCTGCTGATGGGGCCGCACACCTACAACTTCGCGCTCGCGGCCGAGCTGTCGCTGGAGGCCGGCGCGGCGCGCCGGGTGGACTCGATCGAGGCTGCCGTGGCCGCGGCGCTGACGCTGCTGCAGGACGCACCTGCGCGCCAGGCCATGGCTGCGGCCGGCCGCGCCTTCACCGCGGCACACCGCGGCGCCGCTGCCCGCATGGCCGCGGCGGTGCTGGCGACGCTGCGCGGCTGAGGCCGCCGCCGCGCGCCGGCGCGGGGATCAGGGCGCCAGCAGCGGCGTCAGCGCCTCGACGTCGGCCGTGCCGAGCTGGCCGCTGGCCTGCTTCAGGCGCAGCGTGGCCAGCAGCACGTTGTAGCGCGCGGCCGCCAGGTCGCGCTGCGTCGTCACCAGCTGGCTCTGGGCGTTGAGCACGTCGAGGTTCACGCGCACGCCGACGCGGTAGCCCAGCTGGGTGCTTTCGAGCGCCAGCTTGCTCGAGGCCTCCGCGGCCTCCAGCGCCTTGACCTGCGCCAGCACCGACTGCAGCCCGAAGAAGGCCTGCCGCGTGCCCAGCGCCACGCCGCGGCGGGCGGCTTCGAGCTGGTTGCGCGACTGCTCCTCGAGCGCCAGGGTTTCCTTGATGCGGTTCTGCGTGGCGCCGCCCGTGAACAGCGGCCAGTTGAACTGCAGGCCGGCGCTGGCCACGGTGCTGGTGCCGTTGCTGCGGTTGAGCGCGTCGAGGCCGCCGCGGGCATTGGTGCCCGTGACCGAGGCCACCGCGTCCAGCGTGGGCTTCTCGGCGGCGCGGGCCTTTTCGGTCTCGAGCGTGGCCACGTCCAGGCCCAGGCGCGCGCGGCGCACCGCAGGGTGGCCCTGGTCGGCCACGCCCACCCATTGCTCGGGGTCGGCGGGCGTGGGCCCGGGCAGCTCCACGGGCGCACGCAGCGGCTTGGGTGCGACGCCGGCGGTGCCCACCAGCTGGTCGAGCGCGATGCGCTTGGTGCGCAGGTCGTTCTCGGCGGCGATCTCCTGGGCGACGACGAGGTCGAAGCGGGCCTGGGCCTCGCGCGTGTCGGTGATGGTGGCGGTGCCGACCTCGAAGTTGCGCCGCGCCGAGGCCAGCTGCTCGGTGATGAAGGCCTTGTTGGCGCGCACGGCACCCAGCGCGTTCTCGGACGTGAGCACGTCGAAGTAGGCCTGCGAGACGCGGATGATGAGGTCCTGCTCGGCGGTGGCCAGGTCGGCCTGGGCGAGGTCCAGCGCCTTCTTGGCCTGCGCCCGGGTGGCGTCGTTGCTGCGGTTGAACAGCGCGTAGCGGCCGTTCAGGCCGGCCTGCAGCTGGCTGCCCTGCGTGGTGCCCGGCGTGCGGCTGCTGTCGGTGACGGAGGTGCCGGCGCTGGCGCTCAGCGCGGCCGAGGGGCGGCCCAGGGCGTCGGCCTGCGCGGCGCGGAACTCGGCGCTCTGCGCCGCGGCCTGCGCGGCGCGGAAGGTGGCGTCGTAGCCGCGCGCGGCGTCGAGCAGCTGCTGCAGCGACTGCGCCGAGGCGAGCGCCGGCCAGGCGGTGGCCAGGGCGAGGGCCAGCGCGGCCAGGGGCAGGCGCCGGGCGGTGGGCTTCAGCGTGCGGAAGGGGGACATTCAGCGTTCCTCGACAGGGCGCGCGGCGTCGGGGGCCGCGTCGGGTGTGTGGGGCAGGGGCTCAGTAGCGCGGCACGGCCGGGTCGACCAGCGCCGACCAGGCGTCGATGCCGCCGTCCAGGTTATAGGCGTGGGCGTGGCCCTTGCGCTCCAGGAATGCGACGACCTGCGCGCTGCGGGCCCCGTGATGGCAGATGCAGACGACGGGCTGCCCGGTGTCGAACTCCGCCAGCCGCGCCGGCAGCAGGTGCATGGGCACGTGGCGCTGGTCCACGCCGGGCAGGTCGATGCGGGCCAGGGCCACCTCCCAGGGCTCGCGCACGTCGAGCAGCAGCACGCCGGGTGTGGCGGCGACAAATTCCTTGAGCTGCTGGACCTGCAGGCGTTGCATGGGGGACGCTGGCGTCAGAAGCTGAAGCGCGCGGGTTCGGCAAAGCCGTCCAGGCGCGGGGCCACGGTGTCGAACAGGTCGGTCTGCGACCAGGCGGCCTCGCCGGTGCGTGTGTACAGGCGCGCGCGCATCACGGGCTCGTGGCCGACGATGGCCACCAGGCGGCCGCCGGGCTTGAGCTGCTGCAGCAGCGCCGCGGGCACCTCGGCCACCGAGCCCGAGAGCACGATGGCGTCGAACGGCGCCTCGGCCGGCAGGCCACGCGCGCCGTCGGCGGCGCTGCAGTCCACCACGCGCACCTGCGTCAGGCCGGCGCGGGCCAGGTTCTCGCGCGCCATGCGCGCCAGCTCGGGCCGGCACTCCAGGGCCGTGACCTTGAGCGCGCGGTGCGCCATCAGCGCGGCCATGAAGCCGCTGCCGGCGCCGATCTCGAGCGCGGTCTCGTGGCGCTGCAGCTGCAGCGCCTGCAGCAGCCGCGCCTCGACCTTGGGCTCCAGCATGGCCGGGCCGTGGGGCTGGCCGGGCAGCAGCGGCACCTGGGTGTCGACGAAGGCCAGCGCGCGGTGCGCGGCGGGCACGAAGTCCTCGCGCTTGACGCTGGCCAGCAGCTCCAGCACCTGGGCGTCGAGCACGTCCCAGGGGCGGATCTGCTGCTCGATCATGTTGAAGCGGGCGCGTTCGGTCTTCATGTCAATACGGTACAGGGTATTCTGCCACACGGCTGCCGAATTCTAGGTGGCGGCCTTGACGGCGCCCTTGCAGGCGGCGGGGCGGGCCGGCGGCGGCTCGTCGCTGCGCACCTGCAGGCCGCGCAGCACGAGGTCGAGGTGCGTCTGCAGCAGCAGCTCGGGGTTCATGTCGGCCGTGCCGTGGACGGGGCAGCAGCCGAAGGAATGGCGGTGCACGGCCATGAAGATCAGCGGCGCGATGAGCGCCAGCGCGACCTCGTGCGTGGGCATGGGCCGAAACTCGCCTCGCGCCACGCCGCGGTCGACGCAGCCGCCGAACAGGCGGTCGGCCGGCACCATCACCTCGTCGGCGTAGAACTGCGCCAGCTCGGGGAAGTTGCGCACCTCGGCCAGGATGACCTTGTGGATGCCGGCCGCGGGGGTGTTGCCGAAGCGCTCCCACCAGGTCTGGATGAGCAGGGCCAGCAGGTCGGCGCTGCTGCCCTCGAAGCTGCCGGCG
>Ga0209812_10002442_pt1 | contig 11141 bp, 10 predicted proteins | sample JI71714BDNA_FD_187502 | JGI IMG/M metagenome (GOLD analysis project Ga0209812, IMG submission 187502) | Wastewater effluent complex algal communities from Wisconsin, to seasonally profile nutrient transformation and Carbon sequestration -... | ecosystem: Engineered > WWTP > Effluent > Algae...
AGAGCGGAATAATCCTTTAGTCAATGCTATAGAATGGATATACAAACCCGCCGTGCGGTTGGTTTTGAAATTCCCTTGGACGAGTATCAGCCTTTCCGCCCTGTTGTTTGCGGCAAGCCTTTGGCTGGCTACGGGATTAGGTACGGAATTTTTGCCCCAACTCAACGAGGGTTCTATCTACGTGCGGGCGAGTATGCCCCAAAGTGTTTCTTTTACCAAAGCCAACGGTTTGTCCGAACAAATGCGGCAGATTTTTAGAACTTATCCCGAAGTGCGCGGGGTGATTTCCCAAAATGGCCGCCCCAACGATGGTACTGACCCAACTGGTTTCTTCAACGTGGAGTTTTTCGTCGATTTATACCCCAAAAGCGAGTGGAAACGGGAGGTGAGCAAAGAGGCACTAATCGCCGATATGCAGGGTTCTTTGGAAAAACAATACCCTGGGGTTGTTTTTGGGTTCTCTCAACCCATATCCGATAACGTTCAGGAGGCTGTTTCTGGGGTTAAGGGCGAAATGGCGATTAAAATATACGGTGAAGACTTTGCCCTGTTGGAACAAAAAGCGGATAGTATTATGTCCATTATGCAAACTATCAAGGGGGTGAAGGATTTGGGCATATTCAAAAGTATAGGACAGCCCGAATTGGCGGTGGAATTGGATAGGATTAAAATGGCGCGTTATGGTGCTCAAGTAGCCGATGCCAATCATATCGTAGCTATGGCTGTAGGGGGCGAAAAGGTTACGAATATGTACGAAGGTGAGCGCAAATTTGATATTCGCCTCCGCTTTGCGCCCGAATATAGAAGCACAGCCGAGCAATTGGGCAAATTATTAATACCCTGTCAGAATAATACCAAAATTCCGTTGAGAGAAATTGCCACAATCAGCTTCCGCACGGGCGCGGCTTTCGTGTATAGAGAGAATAATAAGCGTTTTATCCCGATAAAATTCTCTGTGCGCGGGCGCGATTTGGGTAGCACTATAGCCGAAGCCCAACAAAAGGTAAATTCTGCTATCAATCTGCCCAAAGGTTACTCTTTATCTTGGAATGGAGAGTTTGAAAATCAGGTTAGAGCCACCAAACAGCTCACAATAGTCGTACCTATAGCCATTTTGTTAATTTTTATGTGGTTGTATGTGATGTTTCAATCCACAAAAGACGCTACTATGGTGTTATTGAACGTTCCCTTTGCGCTTATCGGGGGTATAGTGGGTTTATACGTGCTGAATATCAACTTTAGTATATCGGCTGGGGTGGGTTTTATCGCTTTATTCGGTATTTGTGTGCAAAATGGGGTGATATTGGTATCAATTTTTAACAAAAATATAGGCGAAAGGATGGATATTGATACAGCCATATTCTCTGGGGCTTTGTCGCGAGTGCGCCCTGTAGTAATGACCGCTTTAATGGCTGGTTTGGGGCTTTTGCCCGCTGCTATCTCTTCGGGGATAGGTTCGGAAACGCAAAAACCTTTGGCTGTCGTGGTAATAGCTGGGCTAATTTCTGCTACTTTGCTCACTTTGTTGATACTTCCCGCTATTTATAAAGTGTGGGCGAAGCCAAAAGAGGGGAATAGTCCCACCAAAGCGCATAAACTTAAACCCAAACCCAACTCTCACTAACCTTTTTACCCTTTTTTATGAAAATATACTCATTTTTATCCCTTTTTATAGGGTTATTTTTCCCTTTGTTGCTCGCAGCGCAGGACAAAACTAATATAAAAGCTGAAGATAGCCCCGATTTTTTCACCCGACAAAAGTTGAGATACGGCTTGGCGTGGATAAATGGCTGGTCTTCTATCATAGGTAGCAATTTACCCGCTGATTATTTTTATAAACCTTCAGTAGGGTTGAGATTTCAAGCAGATTATTACTTTAATCAAAATTGGGGGCTGAATGTGGGCATAGCTTACCAACAGCGCGGCGCGGGTATTCTCACCCCCGATTATGTCAAAGAAGTAGGCAATGGAGATTCTACCTACAGGTTAAGGTTGCGTTTCAACTCTTTTGAATTGCCCGTGTTATTACTTTGGCGACAAGCCCAACCCACTATAGGCGGCACGCGCTTTACCGTAGGTTTGGGAGCTGTACCCGCGTTGATAGCGAGAAGCGGTACGATTTTTAACAGCGTCGAGGACGGTTTTCATATTTTAGAGAATGTAAGCCCTCAATACAAACGTTTTGATATGTTGGCTCAAGCGCAATTTGGATTGGATATTAACGCTTCTGAAGCTTGTCTGCTACAGGTGCAATTATTCTACCAACAGGGTTTTATCAACGCGTATAAATCCTCTGCTTTTGCCAACGCCAAAGGCTACAGTTCCAATTGGGGGATAAAACTCGCTTTTATGTTTTAATCATTATTGATAAATTACATCAGTATCTACACGAAAAAAGCCTTACCGAGTTGGTAAGGCTTTTTATTTTGGGCGTATTATTTAATCACCCCCACTTTATACACAGCAGTTTGGCTGGTTTTTAATCAGGGCAGAAGGTTTGGTGCAATGTTCTAAATTTTTCAAACAAAAAAACGCCTAATCTATAAAAGACTAAGCGTTTGAACCCCTTAAAGGGGGAAAATCATCTTATATTTGGATTTAATCTGCCCCTTGCTGATGCGGTTGAGGGCTGGATTTATCAACTGTCGTTTCAATAATCCCAATCTATCGGTGAATAATTTACCTTCTATGTGGTCGTACTCGTGTTGGATAACGCGGGCGGTGATGCCGTCAAAAATTTGCTCTTGAGGTTGGAAATTTTCGTCCAAATAAGCCAATTTAAGCTGGGGTTTTCTCTTCACTTTGCCGCGAATATCGGGGATACTCAAGCAACCCTCTTCATAATCCCATTCTTTGCCCGCTTCTTCTATGATGTCGGCGTTGATAAATACTTGTTTAATCAGTTTATCGGCTGGGTCTGTGTCTTCCAATTGTAGGGTATCGATAACGAATAAGCGAATAGGCAGCCCAATTTGGGGAGCAGCCAAGCCCATACCGCTGGTGTGGTACATAGTTTCCCACATATTGGCGATTAAGGTTTGTAGTTCGGGATAATCGGGGCTAATATCATCGCAAACTTTGCGCAAGACTGGATGTCCGTACGCATATATTGGTAGCAACATAGCTGAATAAGAGTTGGTTGTTAGCAAATATGATAAAAAAAGTTAGTACAAACCCAAATAATTTTGTAGGATAATCGCCGCGCTGATTTTGTCGACTAAACCCTTCTGTTGGCGTACTTTTTTCTTAGAAACGGAGAAATTTATCACCTGTTTGGCGGATAAAGATGTGCCGTGTTCGTCCTCGCGGGCTATTTGTAGCTGCGGAAACTCAGTTTGGAGGGATTTGATGAGTGCTTTTATCGGAATTTCCAAAGGGTTATCGCTGCCATCTTTGGCTGTGGCTTGTCCGATGACTATTTTTTCCACCTGTTCGCTGCGCAAGTACTCCGATAGATAGCTCAAAAGCTGGGGAGTATCTACAGTAGCGAGGGGAGAGGCGATAATTTGCAGCTCGTCGGTAGCGGCTAAGCCACAACGTTTTAGCCCATAATCTAATCCAATCACGCGTGCCATAATTTTGTTGGGATTTGAACCAAAAAAGGGATTAAACGAACTTTGGCAAGGGCAATTTGGCCAACTCGCGGCGTATATCGGCTGCGATTTGTTCCATTTCGTCTTTGGAAAGGCTTTGTCTTTCGGCTGCAAAGTTGATAAAGGGCAAATTTTGCAAAGGAACGAGGTGTATATGCACGTGTGGCACTTCCAAACCCACTACTGTAGCGGCTATACGGCGACATTCTACCGCTTGGCGCAAGCCTGTAGCGATATAACGGGCGTATTGTTGTAGGTGCAAGTACTCTTTTTCGTCCAAATCGAAGATATAATCAACCTCTTTTTTGGGGATAACCAAACAATGACCTTTCTGGACGGGATTGATGTCCAAAAAAGCGAAAAATTGTTCGGTTTCGGCTATTTTGTAACAGGGAATTTCCCCGTTTATGATTCGGGTGAAAATAGAAGCCATAGTTTTCGACCTATTTTATGAATATATTGAGAACTTCAAACTCAGTAGTGCCCGCTGGAGTGCTAATTTTGGCAACTTCGCCTATTTTTTTGCCCAACAAACCCTTGCCGATGGGAGAGGTTACGGAGATTTTGCCCAATTTGAGGTCGGCTTCTGTTTCCGATACCAATGTATAGGTGAAATTCTTGCCCGTTTTTACGTTTTTTATATCTACAGAGCTCAAAACCACCACTGAAGATAGGTCTAAATCTTCTTCGTTGAGTACGCGAGAGTTGGCGAGGGTAGCCTCCAACTGGGAAATTTTAAACTCCAACAATCCTTGCGCTTCTTTGGCTGCGTCGTACTCGGCATTTTCGGATAAATCCCCTTTTTCGCGCGCTTCAGCAATTTGGCGAGCAGCTTTGGGGCGTTCTATAGCTTTGAGGTCGTCCAATTCGGCTTTCAATTTGTCGTAGCCTTCTCTGGTTAGGTAAGAGTATTTGCTCATTTTGTTGTGTTCGGTTGTAATTAAAAAATGTTGAGAATATGGTTTGCTATAAAAATAATAAAAGAACGTTCCCTACCTGATGTGGTGAGAACGTTCTGTGTGCATATTGCGGGGGCAAAGGTACAACTTTTTTTATATTCAAAACTTTTTTTGATAAAAAAAATACATTTTTTTGCCTTTTTTCGCGCTGGGGCTAAAAAATTTCCCCATTTTTGCGTTTTTTTTCCCAATTATAGTTAAAAAAGCTATGAATTTAAAATTTTTATCCCCTGAAGGCAAAGTTTTTGCTTGGTTCAAAAAGCATAGAACGGAAATTTTGGCGTTTATTGCTACCAAATTTGATTTTCAACGTCCATATACAGAAAAAGAGGTGAATGATATCATCCTGCAATGGATAACGTTTGAGGATTATGTGCTGATTCGCCGCGAATTGTATGACAATGGTTACCTCGACCGCAGCCCTGACGGGCGTATGTATTGGCGGGTAGAAAAAACGGTTTAAAATAAGCCTAAAACCCCTTTTTGGGGTAGAAAATACCGACTTTTCGCAAAAAAATAAATTTTTTAACCATTTTTTAACAGTTTGGAACGATTTTTGCAGGGTCTTTTCCAGCTTGCTATTACCAACTTAACTCTTTTTTATTATGCGCATTATCATAATTCTATCTTTTTTCCTCTTTTGGGCAGCTTCTTTATCCGCTCAAACATATATTACCCAAAGTTGCGAAACTTGCGACTATAATTCTGCCCTCAATAAGTACGAAAATTGCCGTACCGAAGCCCTGCAAGGTGCTTTCAAATTGGACTTAGCCAACAACGTGTTCGTGCATAGTGATGGTTCTGCCCAAAATACTTTCCGCATCAATAGAAAGAACACCAACAATGAGGGGCAAACGTACGAAGTGAGCGACGAAGCGGGCAACAGCTATCTACTTATGGTAGCCAACGATGCGATTTCTATAGTGCCGCTCAAAAATGGCAAACCCTCAGCTATACTTATCCGTTATAAAAGGGTTAAAAATTAGCTGCCTATGGTCAAAACGTTTACATAATTGGAGATATAAAAGTCCAACCTTAGCGGGTTGGGCTTTTTGCGTTTTAGAAATGTACCAATTTGATATTGTCCAAATAGACCTTGGGCGAGGGCAAGCGGTCTGTGTTTTGAACCAAAAACAACAAGCTATAGGATTGGGCATTGAGTTGGAAAATATCCTCTGAAAAGTCAAAATAGACCTTGTTCCAAAAACCTACAGGATTAACCCCACCTTTAAATCTGGTTTCGGTTTGCCCGTTGGCATAATGTGCTATTAACGCGATTTGGATGGGAACTTCTGTCTTGTAATGCATCTCCAAATACACGGCAAAGGCTGTTCCTGAAGGTTGTAAGTTGGAAAAACTGGCTGTAGAAGCCAAACGACATTCCAAATTGGCACTATCTACAATCAATCTCCCAGAATAATCCCCCTCGAAAATATCGTCCGTTTGCCGCGTCATCACCGTGTTGGCATTGCCATCCAAATCCTCGCCAAAAGCTATACCCGCGCCCTCAAAATCTTCCACCAATTCTATAACTGCAGTGGTATCGTAACCTACAATGGGGTTGAAAGTGTCAGTTTTACCCGATTGCAAATCTCGAAATTCATTATATCGTCTGAACACCAAATAATCCGTCCGAGTGCTTGAAATTCCGTTTTTTTCTATCCCTGCTCTTATCGTTACTTGGTGGTTGCTGATGCTTTCGTCCAAAATCACAGGGAGTAAAGTGGGCAATTTATTCACGCCTATCAACTGCCCATCTACGCTTATCCACGCATCTACGATATTGTGGGCTGCCGAACCCTCTCGGTTAGGATTGCCTTGCTGAAACTGGATATTTGGCACGTAAATATAAGCGGGCACGGGCACTTGTTCGCTGCTGCGGTCGCAACTCCAGCCCAACACAGCCACTAAAAAATAAAAAAGGAGTGTTTTTTTCATAAGAAATTGATTAGGTTTTAAAAATAAGAGAACTAAGAGGATAGAAAATATTATTTCGCCATAAACACAGCATTGGATATTTCTATCTTTTCCAAAATCTGGTGCGCCAATTGTAGCGCAGCCAATCCATCGTTCAAACTTACGGATACTTTTTTATCAAATAATACCGCTTCTGCGAATAGGCGCAATTCAGTTTCTATAGCATTATTGGCTGGGGCTTCTGGCATAGCCATTTCCAAGTATTTTTTGCCCGCAAAAGTATCCAATTCGCTGTAATTTTCACCTACAGGTTGCTCGTGCATGCGGATAATTTCGGTTTGTTTGGTCAAAAAATCCAAGCTGATATAAGCATCGGGTTGGAACAATCTAAACTTGCGCATTTGTTTCATAGAAATACGGCTGGCGGTGATGTTGGCTACAGCTCCATTCTCAAACTCAATCCTAGCGTTGGCTATATCGGCAGCGCGGCTCACTATGGCTACCCCGTTGGCGTGGACGTTGGCTACAGGCGAATTGACCAAATGCAGCAAAATATCCAAATCGTGTATCATCAAATCTTCCACTACAGAGACATCAGTACCGCGCGGGTTGAACATAGCCAAACGGTGCGCTTCTATAAACTTGGGTTGCAACTCGTACCCACCCAAAGCCAATAAAGCTGGATTAAACCGCTCCACGTGTCCGACTTGAGCTTTTATTCGGTGCAAATCCGCCAATTCTGCCAAAGCGATACCTTCAGCAACTGTGCCCGTAATCGGTTTTTCCACAAAAATATGCTTGCCCGCTTCTATACAACGTTTTCCAATCTCAAAATGGGCAGTAGTGGGCACAACAATATCCACCGCATCAACCAATGCAAGCAATTCTTCCACACTATCAAAGGATTTAACCCCCAATTGTTGGGCTACTTGAGCAGCATTTTGCAGATTATTGTCGTAAAATCCCACCAATTCGCAAATATCGGATAAATTTTTCAAACATTTTAGGTGTATTTTGCCCAAATGTCCAGCACCCAAAACCCCAATTTTTAGCTTTTGCATATATTTTTAACCTTTTTTTGTTTTTTTTATAAAAATAAATTCAGTTTTGATAAAAAATCGCCGCAAAGGTAATAGTTTTGCAGCGTTTTTTTCCACCCCTTAGGTTAAATTTTACCCATACGCAAGCACAAATTTATGTCCTATATCAATTTATCCATACCCGTGATGGTGCGCCAAGTTAAACGGGAAAAAGAGCAAGTTTATCAACTTACGCCTTTATTCTTTTCCAATCCTGTAGTGGCACATCGCCGTTTTGACCAAGCGCAGGCAGCTTTTGCCCGCGAGATAAAGGCGCATTTCAAAAATTTTGGTTTGTCGCGTCAAAACGCGCCCGAATTGCTTTGGTATTTATTTAATCCCAAAGTCAAGCACAAAATTATCCGTATGGAGTTGGCTTCGGGCAAACAGTACATCAAAGGCGATTTTAGCGTGGTTTATTTTGAACTACAAGATAAAATTTTCGTGTGCTTGCCCAGTTTCAACGCTTATGTTTTTTTGGCAGAAAGCAACAAGCCAGAACTGATTTTTGAACAAACGCGTCAGGTGATAGATAAATTGGTGCGAATGTACAAAAAAAATAGTGGAGATGATACTTGGGATATGACCCCTTACTATGCGATTAAAGGCGAGTTTATCAACACGATAGACATTACCGTACAACCGCAACGGGGAGCGTTTGAGTTTGAAAAGAAAGAAGACGAGGATTTCTTCGCTTTTTTTGGCGGTTTGGAAGATTTCAACGGGGCTGAAGAGTTGGAAAAAGTCGCCCGCAATTATAACGAAATAACCCTTTCCGATTTAAAACAGGCTTATTATCGCGAGGATTTGGTGCGCCAATTGATGAACACTTGCTATCAAGTGGATAAAACCCCCATCGTAATTATAGGCACAGAGGGTGTGGGCAAACACAGTTTGGTAGAAAATGCGGTGCGTTGGTATCGCGAAGAAGCCAACGCCAAAGATACTTCTGTTTCTATTTTACAACAATTTTGGCATTTAGACCCAACCCGTGTTATCTCGGGGATGAGCATAGTCGGTATGTGGCAGCGCAGATTTGAGGCGATTATCACCCATCTACTCACGCGGATAAAAGAGATGTATCAAAATAACAGCCGTCATTGGGATGGTAGAACGGATAATCTGTTGATAGACAACGCGGTCGCTTTGTTGCGCATAGGCAAATCTGCCCAAAATAGTATGACTTTGAGCGATGTGTTAAAACCCTATTTAGAAAAACGCCAGCTACAAGTTACGATAATCGCCACCCCCGAAGAGTGGAAAATTGTACAAGAACGCGACCGCCGCTTCGCAGATTTATTCCAAGTATTGCGCGTCAATGAACCCAATTACGAAACTGCGGTAAGGATGATTTTGCAACAGCGCAAAAATTTGGAATTGCGCCACAACTGCACGATTAGCGTTTCGGCTGTGCGCCAGTTGTTTAATATACACCGCAACTATTTCAAACGCAAATCTTTGCCAGGCAATGTAGCCAAGTTATTGACCCAATTATCGGTAAAATATAGTAATCAAATTATTGATAATCAAGAAGTTCAAGCCGAGTTCAAAGACTATAGCGGGTTGAGATTGGAGATTTTTGACGACCAATATACGCTGGGGGAAAAAGAGTTGGAAAAACACATAGCCTCCAAACTTATCGGCCAACCTCAAGCCGTAGATGCGCTGGCTAATGTTATCCACCAGATAAAAGCTAAACTCAACAATCCCTACAAGCCCTTGGGCTCGTTCTTATTCATAGGGCCTACAGGCGTGGGCAAAACCGAAGCGGCTAAAATTGTGTGCGAATACTTGCTCGGCAATGCGGATAAATTGATGCGTTTTGATATGAACGAGTACGTAGATAGTATGGCAGTTTCGCGGCTTATTGGCGATTATTACAACCCAGAGGGGCAACTAACGGGCAAAATTCGCTACAATCCTTTCGGGGTTTTGTTGTTTGATGAGATAGAAAAGGCGCATCCCAAAGTTCACGATTTGTTGCTACAGGTCTTGGACGACGGGAGATTGACGGATTCTATAGGTAGAACTGTGGATTTTTCCAACACGATTATCATAATGACCTCCAACATAGGCGCGCAACAAGTTAGCACCAAATTGGGGTTTGAAATCGCAGCCCAAAACGATGTGGCGATTTATAATAAAGCGGTAGAAAACTTTTTCCGCCCTGAGTTCATCAACCGCATTGATAAGATATTGAATTTCAATAATTTGGAATTGGGGCATATTCTCAACATTGCTAAGTTACAAATCAATAATTTATTGAGCCGCGATGGTTTTGTGCGCCGTACAACGATATTGAACATAGAACCAGCAGCTTTGGATTGGGTAGCCAAGCGCGGATTTAACTCCAAAATGGGCGGGCGCGCACTCAAACGCCAAATAGAGAAAGATTTAACCGTTTTTACTGCCGAACAGTTGGTCAAAACCAGCTTAGACCAGCCCGTTATTTTCGATATAAAAATAGAAAACGAGCAACTGCGACCCAATATAGAAATTCTCAACTTTACCCAGCCTTTGGCTGAGGGTTGGCTGCCGAATATCCCCGAAGAGTTTGACCTCAAGCCCGCTTATCATCAATTGGTTAGAGAAATAGAGCGATTGGAAAAAATGGTTAGCCAAACTCAAAATTCTACCCTTGCCGACAAATCCAAATGGTTGTATTATGCTTTTACCGAGCAATTGACTACCAAAAAAGAGATGTTAAACCGTATGATTATGGGCTTGCGCAGTAGTTATGCCGACAATATCACTTCAGGGGTGTTTAGGCTCAAAGGCACAGGCACGGGCAACATTATCTACCGCAACGACAACAGCCGCAAGGATGTAAAACGGATTTTGGCTGAAGATCGTTTGTTTCAACAATCTGCTTTGGAAGAAATTTCTTACGTGTATCAATACGCACCCGAACAGTTTGATAAATCGCAAGGTTTGTACTTATCTAATCTCTTAGATGTAGAATTTTATAAAGTAATCGCTACGGCGGTCAAAGAACAGCGTTTGGAAAGGTTAAAACTTTGCTTCCGTTCTATGATTTCTAACGCGGGCAATGATGAGATAGAATATTTGGCGGATAGATACGTTCAATTGTGCGAACACTTGGGTTTTGGGGCTGTATATGACAAAAAGCATAAGTTTATAGAACTACAGGGTTATGGGCTGAGTCAAGTATTGCAGGCCGAACAGGGTTATCATTTCTTCTACCGCTCGCATCAAAATCCCATCCCGATAAAATTATGGTTGCAAAAAGATAACAACAATGCGCCCGCCTACACTGCCGTGATAAGATTATACGATATTTGGTCTGGTGTGCAGCATAAATCTTCCACCATTACCGATTTGCGCGCTGGCTTCACCAATCAAGCCAACATTAACCCGCAAGAGTTTAAAATGTTGCTGTTTGCGGGGCTTACTGCTACTACCGTACAGAATTAAAACCAAAAAAACCTTGCCTATAGTGATTATAGACAAGGTTTTTTAATTTTGAATAAAATTTAAAACTATTTTAAGCTACTATCCAAAGATTGGATGTATTTTCTATAGCGAATATGGTCTATGATATTAAATATCAAAATAGCAGCGGGCAAAATTAT
>Ga0209812_10002443_pt1 | contig 11140 bp, 8 predicted proteins | sample JI71714BDNA_FD_187502 | JGI IMG/M metagenome (GOLD analysis project Ga0209812, IMG submission 187502) | Wastewater effluent complex algal communities from Wisconsin, to seasonally profile nutrient transformation and Carbon sequestration -... | ecosystem: Engineered > WWTP > Effluent > Algae...
GCTGGAACAGGATGGCACTGAGCACCGCGAGGATGCTCTCGCTCATGGGCACCGCAGAGAAGGCGCCGTAGGCACCCCATTGCAACACTTGGGAAAGGAACCACGCCAAGGGGATCTGGATCAGCAGGAAGCAGATCGCGTTCATCCACGTCGGCGTCATGGTATCACCCGCCCCGTTGAACGCTTGGGCGAACACCATACCATAACCGTAGAAGAAATAGCCGAGGCAAAGGATCCTCAGCGCTGAGATGGCATACTCGGCCACGGCCGGATCGGTGGTGAAGAAACCCACGAGCCAGCTGGTGGTGAGCCAGAACAGGACGGCCACACACACCATGTAGAGCATGTTGATGTGCCCGCAATACCACGCGCTCCGAGCAGCTCGATCCGGCTGCTTGGCACCCAGGTTCTGGCCCACCAAGGTGCTTGCCGCGTTGGCCACCCCCCAGGAAGGGAGCAGCGAGAAGATCATGATGCGCACCGCGATGGTATATCCCGCCACCGCTCCGCTGCCGAAGACCGCCACGATCCGCGATAGGAAGATCCAACTCACGGAAGGCAACACGAATTGGATCACACCGCCGGCCGAGACCTTCAGGATGTTCACCATCACCTCCTTGTCCAGGACCATGGGCATGCCTTTCAGCGAGATGCGCCCGCGGCCGTCGAAGAGATGATAGAGCTGGTACAACACACCTGTACCGCGACCGATGGTGGTGGCCATGGCAGCCCCCATGATGCCAAAACCGCCCCAGCTACCGAAACCATGGATCAGCAAGGGACACAGGATGATGTTCATGCCATTGGCCAGCATGAGCGACCGCATAGCCATGGCCGCATCGCCCGCACCGCGGTAGATGGCGTTGATGCCGAAGAGCAGCAAGATGATGATGTTCCCGCCAAGCATGATGCGCATGTAGCGCGGACCTTCAACGAGCACGTCGGCCTCTGCACCCATCAACGCGAGGAGGTCGCGTGCATAGATGATGCCCGGGATGGCGATCACCACGCCGAGCGCAATGGCCACCAATACGCCTTGCATCGCGGCGCGGGCGGCACCGCTGGGGTCCTTCTCACCCGTGCGCCGGGCCACCACCGCGGTGATGCCCATGCCCAAGCCCCATGCGAGCGAATACACCAACGTGAGCACGCTCTCCGTCAACCCCACCGTGGCGATGGCGTGTTTGCCCAAGCGGCTTACGAAGAAGATATCCACGAGCGCGAACACCGACTCCATGGCCATCTCCAACACCATGGGGATGCTCAACAACACGATGGCCCGCCTTACCCCGATGCCGGTGTAGTCGGTATCCTCCGAGGCCGTGAGGCTTTCCTTGATGATGGCGAACAATTTGCGCATGAAAGCGGATGACGTTGACGAGGAACGCGTCGTTGCCCCGGGCACAAGATGGGCAACAGGAACGAAAGCCGAATGAACAAAGGAGACATCGACCCCCAGAGCGCGGGTGAACGAACGAAGGGATCGACCACCGAGCGGAACCTTCACAATACCCATCGGTCTTGTGAAAAGTTCAGGAGTCAGGTGCGGCCCGGTCCTTGCACGGTGCCGGTAGCTTTGTCACCATGATGCGCTCGTTTACCTTCATCGTTGGGCTCGTGCTCGTGAGCAGTAGCAGCACAGCCCAGAACGTCTTGCAGCGTCAGCTGTTGAACGACACCATGCCCAACCTCGTGCCCAACCCCGGCTTCGAGGAGAGCGTCCGCACCTTCTGCAGTTGGACCCAGGATCCGGCCAAGTTCAACGCGAATATGACCGGCTGGAACTCGCCCACGCAGACCACGCCGGACCACTTCAGCACCAAGAACGACAGCGAATGCTGGGCCCATCCCGCCAAACACAGCGGGGGAAAGCAGAGCACGCATGCTGGTCAGGCGATGGCGGGCATCAAGGTCTACGGCAAAGGAAACACGCCGACCTACTGGCACGAGTACCTCCAGACCCAACTGCCCGTGCCGCTCGAAGCCGGAAAGCGCTACATCGCTGAGTGTTGGGTGTTGCGTTCCGCGCGGAGCAACGAGGCCAGCAACAACATCGGCATCGCTTTGCTGGACACCGCCGTGAGCACCCGCGATTGCCTCCCGTTGTACATCACCCCGCAGGTGAACGAGGAGAAGCTGATCAAGGGCGGCTGGCAGAAGGTGAGCGGCGTGTTCGATGCGACCGGCAAGGAGCAGTACTTGTTGATCGGCAACTTCTACGGCGATGAGGTGACCACACACGAACGCCAGCCCGAAGGTGAACGTGGTGCGTATTACTACATCGACGATGTGAACGTGCGACTGGCGCCTCCCGGCACGGCACTCACGCCCAAACCGAAGCAGAGCGTACCGCCACCGCCCAAGAAGATCGTACCCGACCACGCCAGCACCAAGACCGTGGACATCCACGAAGTGGAGCCCGCGGTAGGCACCCGAGTACGGCTGGACAATGTGCAATTCGAGTTCGACAAGGCCACCTTGCTGCCCGGCTACGAAAAGGAGTTGGACAAGCTGGTGGATGTGATGACGGACTACCCCTTCCTCCGCGCCGAGATCGAGGGCCACACGGACGACCAGGGCAGCGATCCCTACAACCTGAAGTTGAGCGACGACCGCGCCAAAGCCGTGGTGGACTACCTGGTGAAGAAGAAGATCGACACTGCCCGCCTCACGTGGAAGGGTTATGGCGAGACCAAACCCCTGAAGCCGAACACCAGCGAGGAGAACCGCGCATTGAACAGGCGGGTTGAGTTCAGGGTGGTGGAGCGGTAGTGGGAGGTGTGCTCTCCAAATGACGATCAGGTTGGCACCGAGCTTCGATCTGTCCGATCGGTAGCCGAAAGAAACACCTGGGTTCATTTTTACATCTTATATTCGATCCACATATATATCAACACCATGATCTCCAAACCGTCCTTTCGTTGCATCATTGCTACTTTGATCGCAGGGCATCTATGCACGAACCTTACTGCACAAGAGATCCCGATCGATATCCTGACCCGGGTGAATGCGGTGGACTACATCTTTGAAGGCAGGGTGATCAAGTCCACACCGTACAGCACAAGCAACGGCAGGTTCGTTCACACGTCGAATACCATTCAAGTCCTAAAGGTCCTGAAGGGTGATATCTCCTGTGGTACGATCGAGTTGATCACGGACGGTGGAAAAACGGATGACCTGTGGGTTGATCCTTCCCACAGCCTTGACCTGAATGAAGGCTGCGCGGGAATTTTCCTGGCGAAGGGAACGGACAAAGAGCTTTCGCCTGTGGATTTCTATCCGGAATCCAACTACCAGAAGATCGAGGCCACCTTCGAAGACCAGTCATTCATCAAATATTGGTACGATGGTGTCGATTGGCGCGCATCGGACATGTGGCAGTACTTCGGGGACGTTGAACTCGCCCGACAACTGGCCGAACAAGTCGTAGGATTCAACTTCGTGGACTGCGCTACACCCCTGGCACCCCAACCGTGGGATGTACCGGCGACCGTCAACACAGACCAACAACGAACTGCGCTACGGACGGATATGGACATGATCCGGCAGCGTATGGCGGAAGTCGCTGCAAAGCGGATGGAGATGGAACTCGAGGGTCGAGGTAGCGCCATGGGTGAAGTAAGCTACGCTATGACGAACATCGAGGTGACGGGAACCGACCCAATGTATCTAGAGTTCGACATCACCATGCACGATGACATGGGCGACAAGTACCTCTACTGGGCAGGGCCGCGCATCGTTTACGACACCTTGGTCTTCGGCTCCAGCATCGGGCAAACGACGAACATCGATGTGATCAACGCCGGACTGATCGCAGATCCGAACTGTTACGGTTTCAGCTACCCACTTGATCTGGAAGCGAACTCCTTCGTTGCCTTCGCGTACCCGGCCTTTCAATCCCAATGCCTGGCCGTTGTGCCAACCACACCGGTACAGATCTTTCACATCCGGATGCGCGTCTTGGATTGTATTCCATCCACCCTCACAATGGCTGACGCGCCGATCTCCGAAGGACCCAGCGCTGTGCTTTACTACTCCGGCTGGTCAGAAACAGCCGAACAAGGCGATGTTTTCGACTACGCGTCTGCGGATCTTGGCCAAGTCGAGGAACTGGAGGGTTGCGGCCCCATGATCACGAGCTTCAACCCTACGACGGTAGCGGGCGGAATACTTCAGGTACTTGAAATTCACGGGCATGGCTTTGGAGATACAAGAGGTGCCGGCACAGTGTTCTTCAAGAATGCGGATACCGGTGGAAGCTCCGAAGTCGCATGCGATGCATCCGACTTCTTGATCGGCGGATGGTCCGATGATCTGATATACCTCTACGTGCCATCGGCAGATACTGCCCTAGTCGGATCCTTAACAACTCCCTACGCAACGGCTGGAACGGGAACTTTTCGGGTAGTCACCGACGGTGGGATCTCCATCCCAAGTCCAGAACCTTTGACGATAGTGCATTCGGTTTCTTCTTATCCTGGTCTTTACCCCAAACCACCCGCGCGCCTAGGTCCTTGGTCAGTTTTCGAGGGCAGGTACCTATTCCACATTGATTCACTGGTTGCCGCCTATGAAGATGGAGCTATGATTCCAGTCATCCGGAAAGCGCTTCGCGAATGGACCTGTCTCACTGGTGTAGATTGGGCTATCGCAGAAGACTCCTTGTACCAAGCACTGCCTGTGGCGGAACGTGACTCTGTTTGTGTGATAAATTTTGGTAGCCTGGCTCCTGGGGTAGTTGCGCAGGCGCAGCCTTACCCCGTGATTTGTGATGGCAAGTACTACTACCTTGAATCGGATCTGACTTTGAACAGTGATCCCGGTTTTATGTGGTTCATGGATACGGTCCCAACGAATCCCATACCTGATGGACATACTGATCTCTATTTCGTTCTTCTCCACGAGCTGGGGCACGCCCATGGTTTGGAACATGTTCTGGATACGAACGCTATTCTGTATTTCGAGGACAACTCAGATGGTCCTTTCCGCAAGATTCAGCTATATGGGGACTTCGCCGCGCACACAGGTGGTAATTGGGTAATGGATGCAAGCTTTTCTGGCCCACCTTCCAGCGGCTGTACGTTCCCTTCGGCCGTTTCCATCACAAGCGCACCTCTTTGCGATGGTTTCTTCAGCATTATGGAAGTTGGCCAAAACACGGACCTACGAATTCAGCCGAATCCTTTCAACCGATCATTCGACATCCTATCTCTAGAAAAAAATATTCTCACCGTTGAGGTTTTCAATAGTATTGGGGCCTTAGTGTATCAAGCTGAAGAGGTCCATGCTATGAACAGATCCGTTGACCTTGGCTTTGTTAATGATGGATTTTTCTCCGTACTGGTTTCGTTTGACAACGGAACTTCGGTGGTGGTAAGGATTGTCAAAGCAGGTTAAGATGTTGCCTGATCACACAAAAATCCTAATGCTCTTTCTGAGCTCGATCACTTTTATTGGCACAGGCTGCACTGTCAAAGAGATAAGTAGGACTGATCGACCACCTGAACGGTACATGTTCCTGGGAAAGATCTCCAACGAAAGTGGCAGTGCAGCGAACTCGCAGCTAGCTTGCTATTCGGACACTGGTGTAGTTAAGCGGGCTTACCCGGACCCAGACCTAGGAACCTATCGGCTCGAGTTAACTTTCGCAGAAGCGCGTAGGGTACGCAGCTTTCAGGTTGTTTCGTGGGATGGCATCGTAACAGAGTTCGAGTTTGACGAGCGATATTTAAGGGATTCACTCATAAATCTTGACTTCCAACTTCGGACCCTTCCGAAGCCTTACGAAGTGCTCATGACGACAACACCCCATACTGGTGGTCCCACACAGTATGACACGATCTGGTTGGACCTTAGCCGCAGAAGAACGACAAAAACGAATAGCGATAGCGTCTGGCGCCGTGTCCCGCTGCGAGACCGCAGACGCAAATGACCCTCCAAAAAAAGAAAGCGGCCCAATGATCGGACCGCTTTCTTCCGCTGGTAGCGACCAGCGATCATACCGGGAGAGGAGAACGATGACTACGCGTGGGCGTGTTGCTCAGCGAGGATCTGCTGGGCCCGGTCGAGGATGCGCGTATCGTCCAGCGCCACGATGCCGCCATCGGGTCCGTTCTCGATATGCACGCCCATGGGCTTGCCGTTGCTGTGGCCGTAGCCACCGAAGTAGTTCCACACGGTCTCCACGTTCAAGTCCAATTCCCGGGCGATGCGGTGGATGCTGCCATCGGGGAGGTTGTCCTTGATCTTCCGCAACTCGTTGAAAGTGATGTTCATGGTGAGCGGATGTTTGGTTAGGGCGGCTTGAAGATAAGTGCGGAAAAACCGAAATCCAAGCCCCGATCGGCACGGTCTTGGCGCGAGGCGCTATCTTTCCAACCATGCGCGTTGCCGTTGGTGCGGTCCTGTTGCCCTTGCTGCTTCTGGCGGCCCGGGCAGGCGCTCAACAATACGACCTCCGCACCTTCTCGTTGGAGCAGGGGCTGCCTAGTGCGGCAGTGAACGCCATCTGCGAGGACGCCGATGGTTTCCTCTGGCTGGCCACCGACCAAGGCTTGGCGCGCAGCCAGGGGTCCCGGTTCGAGGCCTTCGATGAACAGCAGGGTGCACCAGCCACCGAAGCCACCGCCCTGCTGCCCACCTTGAACGGTTCGAGCCAAGGCCGGCTGTTGACCGGCTATCGCAATGGGGCCTTGGCGTGGTGGAGCAAAGGCCGCTTCACTTCATTCACGACCACACCAACACTGCCTGCTCATGCCATCCGCACGATCCTGGCCGGACAAGGCGCAACCGTGGTGCTGGGTACCCGCGGTGGAGGTGTTTGGCAAGTGGATACGGTGACGCACAAGGCCACCGCGCTGAATGCCGGTCTGGCCTCGCTCCGCATCAACGGTTTGGTGCACCATGGCAAAGGTCTATTAGCAGCCACCGATAGTGGCTTGTTCCAGTTGGAAGGTGCACGTTGGACACTAGTGAGCGATGCCGAACTCGCGAAGGGCACCCGAGCGCTTTCTCTTCATGCCGATAGCATCGGTGTGCTTGTGGGCACGGATCACGGGTACGTTGAACTCGATCAGCAATTACGTCCTGTGCCCATCGCTGAACGTGTGGCCGGGTTGCAGCCTTTGGCGCTTCCACACGCGGTCGTGTTGAGCATCCTGCGGGCAGGCAAGTACGACCTGTGGCTGGGAACCCCCGCTGGGCTCGTGCATCTGGCGCGGGAGAACGGTGTGCCCAAACTCACCAGCATCAAGGAGGCCAACGGGCTCGGGCATGATCTGGTGCGATGCCTCCATCGCGACCGCAGCGGAGGCATCTGGGCGGGCACCGGGTTCGGCGGCGTGAGCAAGTTCACCAGCGATGCTTTCCAGTATATCACGGAAAAGGATGGGCTCGGATCGCGCATCGTGAGCGCCATCCACCGCACCGCCGACGGACTATTGTGGATCGGCACGCAAGGCGGAGGTATCTCCCACTTCGACGGCACTCGGATCCGCCATTACGAGCGCGAGGATGGATTGCCTTCGCTGTTCATCACCTGCTTGGGTGAGGATGCCGAGGGCTACCTGCTCGCGGGTACGAGCATGCATGGCCTTCACCGTAACCGGTACGGGCGTTTCGAACAGGTGTGGGCCGCAGGCGATCGCGAAGCCCAGCGGGTGAACGACGTCGCCACCCTGGCCGATGGCACCATCGTGATCGCCAGTGGATCAGGCGTGCACTGGGTGAACGGCACCAAGCCACTCTACACCTCCTTGGTGGGACGGTCCGCGAACGCCTTGTTGGTGGCCGGTGATACGCTTTGGTGTGCCACGGATAGCGGATTGTTCGTCACGTCCTTGGCGGCTAGCGCCGTGTTCACACGGGTCAATGCGGTACCGGCCCTTGCGATCAACGCCATGGCACGCGACTCGAAGGGTAACCTGTGGTTGGGCACAGCCACGAATGGGCTCTTACGTTGGCGTGGTGGCAAGGTCGAGACCTTTGGACGTGAAGCCGGATTGGAGAGCCTGGCGGTGATGTACGTGCAGCTGGATGCGTTCGAGAACCTCTGGCTGGGCACACGACAAGGCATCCACCAAGTGGAATTGGATGTGATGCAGGAACAGGTGCTCAGCATCCGCGCGTTCGGCCCGGAGGACGGCTTCATCGGCTTGGAAAGCCTGCGCGGTGCCAGCATGCTCGACGGCGACAGCAGCCTCTGGTTCGGGAGCGTGCGCGGGGCCACGCGCTTCGATGCCCAGCAGGTGGTGGACGACACGCAGGAACCGTTGGTCCACCTCACCGATCTGCAACTCTTCTACGAACGACCCGACTGGTCGCCTTGGTGTGCGGGCATGAGCCGCAATGGTTTCCCCAGTGATCTGCACCTGCCGCACGACAAGAACCACCTCACCTTCGCCTTCACGGGCATCTCGCTGGCCTACCCCGAAAAGGTGCGCTACCGCTGGATCCTGGAAGGTTATGATCCGGACTGGTCGCCCATCACGGCCACGCAACGCGTCACCTACAGCAACATCCCGCCCGGCGAATACACCTTCAAGGTGATGGCCCGCAACGCCAGCGGCATCTGGAATGAGAAGCCGGTGACCTACACCTTCACGATCGCGCCTCCGTTCTGGCGCACCACACCGTTCCTTGCTGGTGGTGGTGTCACCTTGTTGCTGGGCTTCGCAGGATTCGTTCGGTTACGCGAGCGCAACCAACGCCGCGAACGGGATCGTCTTGAGCGCATGGTAAAGGTCCGCACCAGTCAGCTGGCGGAGGAGAAGGAACGCAGCGACGAACTATTGCGCAACATCCTGCCCGCCTCCACCGCCGAGGAGTTGAAACAGAAGGGCAGCGCCGAAGCGCACCGCTACGAGAGTTGCACGGTGCTCTTCAGCGACTTCAAGGGCTTCACGGGCTTCAGCAGCTTGATGGATAGCGACACGCTCGTGAGCGAATTGGACCATTACTTCCGGCTCTTCGATGAAGCCTGCGATCGGTACGGTCTGGAGAAGATCAAGACCATCGGCGATGCCTACATGTGCGCGGCGGGCATACCGGAGCCGAAAGCGACGCACGCGCGCGATGCCGTGCTCATGGGTCTGGCGATGATCGAAGCGGTGGACCAGAGCAATGCCGATAGACGTTCACGGGGCATGACCGAATGGCCCGTGCGCATCGGGATCCACACCGGTCCGGTGGTGGCCGGCGTGGTCGGTCGCAAGAAGTTCGCCTACGACATTTGGGGCGATACCGTGAACCTGGCCAGCCGCATGGAAAGCCATAGCGAAGCCGGGAAGCTCAACATCAGTGGAGCCACGTATGCCCAGGTGATGGACCTGGTACACGTGCAGCCCCGCGGCCCCATCAAAGTGAAGGGCAAGGGCGAACTGCACATGTACTTCGTGACCGGGCTCAAGGAAGGTGTAACACTACCGGGATAGGGCCTTCCCCACGCACTCACATCCGCTTCACCAGCCACTGCTGGAACTCCTGCTTCAGCTCGCGGTAGAGTTTCTCGAAGGTCTGGTAGCGATCGCGCAGCTCGGTGTGATCCTTGAAGTAGCGGTGTTCGATGGCCACCGGATGATCGCGCATCTCCTTCTCCAGCCTATTCTCCTCCTGCTTGATATCGTGGCGCAACTCATCGATCACTTCGCGTTCGCGGATGAAGCGGTTCTGAAAATGTTCGAGTTCGGCCATCACCTCTTGATGCGTGTTGCGCCGGGCGATGTCCTCCAGGCGGTGCTCCAGGATGGCGATGTCCTCTTTGTAGAACGTGAGCGCGTTCAGCCATTCGCGCTGGTCGTTGTGGAGATCGCCGAAATAGGCGCGGGCTGGGGCGGTAGCGGTCGTCATGGTGGATCGAGGCTGGTTGAAGCTGGTCAAATACAAATGAACAGGGCGTTCATCGCTAGCGGACTGACGATCGTCAAGGTACGGTGCAGTGCAAGGGAAAAGCGGGCTAGGGGCTGACGAATACCCGATCCTCCCCTCTCCGCGTGGCTCGGATCCATCACAACGAATGTGAATAGCGGGCAAGGGGGGCAACCGGGCAAGGAGGTCACACGTCCTACAATTGAACAACTCGCACGACCATGGACGCTCTCATCCGCCGCATCCCCTCGCACCTCTTGGTGGCCGGCCTCTACATCCTGCTCGTCGCTTTCGCTGTGCTCGCCTTCGCGAATCCGGTCTGATCGGAGACCAAGACCACCGAACGCAGGGAAGGTCGAGCACCGTCGAGGAGCTCGTTGATCACCCCTTCCAAACGAACTTGGCGGGCTGTACCTCCCACGTCTTCCCGCTGCCATCGACCACCTTCACCGTTATAGTGAACGCCGTACCGATCGGGAGGTTCGCCACCATGGTCTTCATGGCTTCCGTGATGGTCGCATCCTTCGCGTTGTAGCCTGCATCCTTGCCTTCACAGTCCTTGCTGCAGATGTTGAGTGCGGTGATCCGCGCATTGGGCACGCAGCCCACGATATCCACCGCAGTAACGGCACGCCATTGCGCTGCGGTGATCCCACCGGCCATCTTACCAGCGATACGGATCGCCGGTGGGCCTCCTGGGAGTACAGCAACATCCGCGGTGAGCTGATGTGGACCTGTTCGTGTAGCGCAAGGTTCGATCAGCGAAAGACAGGATGCAAGGAGCACTGTGGTCAACATGGGGATAGGTTTAGGGGCTCAATGCCGGGCTTCGGAAGAAGTAATGCTCGACCCGCACCGTTCGTCACGTTCGGGCATAAAACCAGAGGAAGCGACCGAGGCTTCTCCGTTCGGAAGGCCCACCTGAAGGGTCCTGTCATTACTTTGAGGCCGTGACCCTGCAGGCATCTTGGTACGGCCGTTCGGCCATCATCCTGGGCGGCGCCATCCTGATACTCAGCGTGGCCTTGATGAACGGCTATCCGTTGGTGTACTCGGATACGGGCACCTACCTGCGTTCTGCATTCACCGGATTCGTTCCTCCGGATCGACCGTACTGGTATGGTTTGTTCATCGAACTCACCAGCTTAGGCGGGTATTCCCTTTGGGGCGTTGTGCTTGTTCAAGCGTGGCTCTGCAGCCTACTGCTCTGGAGCTGCTGGATGGCCTTTGGGGACGGTCGTGCATGGACCTACCTGCTCACGCTGGCCATCCTATC
>Ga0209812_10002444_pt1 | contig 11137 bp, 8 predicted proteins | sample JI71714BDNA_FD_187502 | JGI IMG/M metagenome (GOLD analysis project Ga0209812, IMG submission 187502) | Wastewater effluent complex algal communities from Wisconsin, to seasonally profile nutrient transformation and Carbon sequestration -... | ecosystem: Engineered > WWTP > Effluent > Algae...
ACGGTTCAGCTGGTCCAGCGCGTCACGCATCGTTGCAGAGGCATAGCCGATCAGGCCAACGATCGACAGGTCGGCGAAATGGGTGGATTCGGCAAAACGGATTGCCAATGCCGGATCGCCGCACTGCCGAGCCGCTGCGCGCATCACCTCTGCATAAAGTTCCAGCGGCACCCGCTGATTGGGATCGACATCGCTCGCTTCGGACAGGCCCGCCATCGCCATCAGGCCTCTTTCATCGGCGCCGCGTGATCCTGCATGCGCGATCAGGCCCAGCACCATGCCGGCGGCAACGGATTGGCGGATGTTGATGATCGCAGGCATCACGGTGGTGCAGGCTTCCTTCATGACGCGCCCTGTATTGCCGATATAATACAGAATGCGCAATCCCGCCGATCTGGGGCGGCATATGCCCTGTCGGCAACGGTCAATGATCAGTCTGTTCCGGTCATTGGAGCGCAGTGTATCATGCATGTAATACGCAGGGCCGCTTCCACGAAAGGCCACGCATGACGATACAAACTGCCCAGACCGACCTGATCCCGCTGCCTGCCACGCCGGCCGGGCGCCGCCTGCTCACCCGCGCGGCGCAGGGCTGGTTTGTCGCAACGGCGCTGGGGCAGCTGCTGTTCGTCGTCTTCATCCAGTTTTTCTATTATCGCCTCATACTCGCCGGAAATTTCGCCGGCTGGAATGCCAAGCCACACATCACCGGGCATGTCGCGGGCGACGATATCGGCAATGGCCAATTTGCCCTGCACGTGATCTTCGCCGCGATCATGACGCTGGCCGGCCTGATCCAGCTGCTGCCGGCGGTGCGCGCGCGCTGGCCGCGGCTGCATCGCTGGAGCGGCCGGACGTTTCTGATCACGGCGCTGATCCTGTCGCTGGGCGGGCTCTGGCTCACCTGGATACGCGGCTCCTATCTCGCCATCACCAGCGCCGTGGCCATTTCCATCGATGGGCTGCTGATCCTGTGGTTTGGCACCATGGCCTGGCGCACCGCCCGATCGCGCAACCTGGCGGCCCATCGGCGCTGGGCCCTGCGCTGCTTCGTCGCCGCCAGCGGCGTGTGGTTCATGCGGGTCGGCTACATGGCGTGGGGGATCGCCACCGGCGGCGCCGGCATCGCGCCGGGCATGGCGGGTCCGTTCGATGTGGTCTGGGGCTTTGCCACCTATCTGCTGCCGCTGGCCATGCTGGAACTCTATCTCGCGGCGCCGCGTGCGCCGGCCGGTCGGCAGATGGCGGTCGGCCTGGGCGTGATTGCAGGATCAGCACTGATCCTGCTGGGCAGCGTGGGTGCCTGGCTGTTCATGTGGTCACCCCATTTGTGATGCCCACCCAGCCGCACGCAATGCCACAATGCCAGCATCAGCAAAAATCCGCTCTGATGGCGCATGCGCCGCGCCAACCGTGTCAACACTGAAGGGCAACTCCTATGCCGGCGTGTCGGTGCGGGTGGCCGCCAGTGTGCGCGGCGCATAACGGTCGATGCTGGCCGTGACGACAATCTCCGCCTCGCTGGTGGCTTCGTCGGCATGGGCCAACGTGGCGAGCGCCAGCAGCGAGGCCGACAGGATCCGATGCGGCAACAATTTGGGAATGAGAAAGGGCTCCGTGATGGGGGGAGAGATTGTGACGGCCGATCACGCCAGTTCGACGCGCGCGAAATTGCGGGCGGCAAGGCCGATGAAGACGACAGCAATCAGGCCCAGCCAGAGCAGCGTTGGCGCGCCCGACCTTGTTGGCGACGGCGCGCTGAAGCGGGGCATTGCCACCAGCCGCTGCGGGGTGAGCAGGCCATCATCAGCCAGCACCCGGCCCAGCGCCGCCTTGAAGCGGGCAAGATGGGCGGCGGCCTCGCTGCGAAACCCGATGGCGCCGGCAAGGCCGGTGCCGGCGGCATCGGCCATGGCCTGCGATGCCAGCAGTGGCGGCACCGCCCAGGCCAGGGCAGCGCTGGCCTGTTGCTGCGCGGCGAGGGCATCGGCAAAGCGGGCGCTCACTGGGGCGACGGCGGCCTCCACCCGGGCATTCACGCCAGCCGCGCGCGTCACCGACGCGCGCCGGGCTTCGGCCTCGCTGGCCGCCACTTCGGGATGATCATTTTCCCATTCGCCGGAGGCGGCGATCTCGGCAGCGCGCACGGCGGCCATTTCCGCCAGCCGCGACGGCGCCGGGTGCAGCAATTGCACATTGGCCGCCACCAGAACCGGCAGCACCAGGGTGAACAAAGCCCACAGGCTGACGAGCGCCAGCGCGGCGCCATCGGCGCTCACCCGGCGGCTGTTCACCCACAAGATCACGCCCCACCAGGCCGCCAGCAGCGCCAGTGCCAGCGCCGCCCAATCCAGCGCCGCCGCCGCCCGGCCCGGCAGATCGGGCCCGGTGACCAACAGCAGCGCCAACGCCAACAATATGGGCCCGGCCACCAGCGCCAATCGCGGCAGCGACCGCGCCAACAACAACGGCCCCAGCCCGCCAGCCTGGGCCAGCACCAGCCGCGCCGCGCCCGAATCGCGATCGGCGCTGAACAGGCCATGGCCCAAGGCGATCAGCAGCAGCGGCGCCACCACGATGGCGACAAAGGCCAGATCAAGGCTGCCCCGCGCCAGCCGCTCCGGATTGTCCAGACTGGGCCGGCGGAACAGATTGTCGGCACGCGACCGCAGGCTGATGCTGGCGGCGGCCGGATCGGTGGCGGCGCGCCCGGCCACCACATCGGCCAGCGGCGGCACCGCCGACACGGCCGCATCGCGCACCCTGACCGGCAACAACACTGCCTCCTCAGCGGGCAGACCCTTGGCCACCTGCTCGGTCAGCCTGGCGCGGGCTTCGCCGGCCTCGGCCGTGGCGGCGGCGCGCGTGGCAATCTGGCCGGCCAACAGGCTGCGGCCGTTGGCCATGGCGATGCCCAGCATCAGGCACAACACCAGCAGGGCAGCCTGCGCCGGGCGGCTGGCCAGCAACTGGCGGGTTTCGATGGCGAGCAGCTTCAGCATGGCGCGTGCCCCTCAAACCGGCTGGCGCGTGAGCCGGCGCCCGGCCCAACGCAGCCCGGCCCCGGCGGCCAGCACCCACAGCAGCAGCAGGGCCAGATCGATGCCGATCCCGCCCAGCCGCTGCGCCAGCGGCTGCGGCTGCCAGCGGAAATCCGGAATCGCCTGCCACAGCGTGCGATCCGCCTTGTAATCAAAGCCGGCCGCGCCGGCCTTGCGGGCCATGTCCATGTTGAGCGCGCTGATGATGCGGCGGCGATGCGCTTCGGCGCGGGCCTGGAAATCCAGTTGCTGCCCGCCATCGGTGCCGGCCAGCGCCATGGAGGCATTCTGCAGCGGCACCAGCGGCGAGATCAGCCCGGCCAGCCGCAGGATCTTGCGCTGGAGGTCATAGGTGGCCGCCAGTTCGCCCCACGCCCGGTCAAACACTTCATTGCCGTGCTGTTCGGCCGCTTCCAGCCGCAAGCCGTCGATGTTAACCGGCAGGTCTTCCAGCCGGCCCACCTTGTAACGGGCCATCACCTCGGCCTCGAACGCCTTGGCATCCTTGCCAAAGGCATCATGGCCGGATTTCATCTGCGCCTCGATCCCTCGCGCGAACGCCACCGGATCGGGCGCCGGGGCGAGCACGCCCGCCAGCCCGGCCGCCGCGCGCGGCACCAGCAAGGCCGCCACCAGCCACAGCCCCACCAGCAACAGCCGCGCCTGTGCCGCCGTGCGGCACAGGGCCGAGACAATCACCGTCACCATCACCAGCAACGCAAACCACAGGCCATGCACCGCCAGCCACAGGCCCAGCGAAGCCAGATCGGGCACGCCGGCCAGCAACACCGCAGCCGCCGCCGCCGCCAGCAGCGGCACCGCCAGCAAAAGGGCGATGCGGCCCAGCGCGCCGGCCTTGGCTGGCAGCAGGCGCGGCAGATCGGCGCCGCTCGCCAGCATCAGCCTGAGCGTGCCGGCCTCGCGCTCGCGTGCCACCAGCCCGGCGCCGATGATGAAGATCAACAAGGGCATCAGCAATTGCAGCACCCAGGCGGCGCTGAAGCTGCCCAGATCCAGCCCGGTAGCCAGATCATCGACAGGCCGCGCCTGCGCCGGGTTGCGATTGTGCGCCTCCATCCACACCATGGCGCCGGCATGCGGCGTGATGCCCGGATCGAGCAGCGCCATCGGCCCCAGCGGGCGCATCGCCCAAAAACCGAAATGCGCAGCCGAATGCGGGTTGCGCGCGCCCTGGCCGTCCCAGGTCTGGCGATCCTGTGCCGCGACAGCGCGGCGATCAGCTTCGTACCCAGTCACCTGCACCCAGGCCGTTGCCACCGCCGCCAGCGCCAGCAGCGCCACCAGCACGGCCATCAGCAGCAGGCGGCGGTCGCGGCGGAATTCCAGCCAGTCCTTGGCGGCCACCGGCGCGAAGATCGAAGCCGTGCTCATGCCGCCCGCTCCGCCATGTGGGTGAGATACAGCTGTTCCAGTTCGGTGGCAGACAGCGCGGCCGGCTCGACCATGTCCACCAGCCTGCCGTGGCGCATGATGCCGATGCGGGTCGCCACTTCCTTGGCGCGGAAAATATCGTGGGTGGAAATCAGCAGCGCCGCGCCGCCGGCCGCCGTTTCGCGCAGCACCGCCACCAGATCATTGGCCGCCGCCGGATCAAGGCCCGACAATGGCTCATCAAGCAGAATGGCCTTGGCCCCCTTCATCAAGGCGATGGCCAGCCCCAGCTTTTGCCGCATGCCCTTGGAATAGGCGCCAGCCGGCCGGTCAATGGCACCCGCCGGAAAGCGCAGCCGGGCCAGTATGGCATCGCGTTGCACGGGGTCCGCCGCGACACCGGCCAGACTGGAAAAGAAATCCAGATTCTCCGCACCCGACAGCGCCGGATAGAGGCTCACCACCTCAGCGACATAGCCCAGCCGGGCGCGGGCGGCGGCAGGATCATCGGCCACCACCTGCCCCGCCACCAGCGCGGCTCCGGCCGTGGGTGCCGTGAAGCCCAGGAACAGGTTGAGCGTCGTGGTCTTGCCGGCGCCATTGGCTCCGAGCAGACAGACGATCTCGCCAGCGGCCACCTTGAGGTTCAGGCCATCAAGTGCCAGATCATCGCCATAACGCTTGGTAAGGCCCCGGGCCTCCAGCACAGAAGTCATCAGCAGCAGCCTTCCTGGGCGGGGTTGATCACCAGCACCAGCCGGCGCTGCCCGGTGCCGGCAATCGGCGGGGAGCGGTGGATGATCGGGCTATCGGTCAACAGCCGGCCCTTGAACAGCGCGACCTCGCCGGCCAGCAGTTGCCGCACCTCCAGCTGTTCGGCCGGCACACCCTGCGCCAGCGCGGCGGCGTCCTCGTTTGAAATCCACTGACTGCCCGGCCCGGCATAGCTGCTGATCAGCCGCAACGGCACATAATCGGCGTGGAACTTGCGGCAGGCATCGCCGGTCACGATCTCGAGGCGCAGATCAACCGCATGGGTTTGCATCAGCGCTGCCGCCAACGTGGACAATTCGGCCACATCTGCCACCAATGCGGGCACCAGCGGCCAACAGGCGGCCACCAGCGCATCGGCCAGCGCCACCGCTGCCTCACGTGCGGGCACGGTCAGGCGGATATCGCCATCCGCCTGTCGGACCACCTGCCCGGCCGCGGCGACCACCGCTGGCGACAGGCACCGCTGCCAGATCGCCAGATTGATGGCCGGATCAGCAATGGCGGCAAGCCCGTCGGGCGCCGGGCCCGTCGCCACATGCGGCACGGCCGGGAACAGCAATTCAGACATGCGGGCGAGTGCGTTCATGCCGCCTGCCTTTCGCCCCAGACCGGAAAGGGATCGGGCAGCTTGGCCCAGATCTTTGGCTGAAAGCGCACTTCCGGCACCAGGCAGGCATCCAGTCGCCGGCGCAGCGCCGCTTCGTCCATACCAATACCAATGAATACAAGCTCTTGCCGGCGATCGCCCCAAGTCTCGTCCCAATGCTGATTGAGCAGAGCCTCAAACGACGGATTGTCCTGCGGCCAGCGTTCCTTGGGAATGGCAGACCACCAGCGGCCCAGCGCCTGGCTGGTGACCTGGCTGCCAGCCTGGCTCATCTCGCCCACCCAGTCTGGCCGGGTGGCGATCCAGAAATGCCCCTTGGCGCGGACAACGCCGGGCCATTCCTCGTTCAAGAATTGGCGGAAACGGGCCGGATGGAAGGGCCGGCGCGCACGATAGACAAAGCTTTCAATGCCATAGGTCTCGGTCTCGGGCGCATGCTCGGCAAAGCCATAGAGCTCCTTCGCCCACAGCGGGTGCTGCTCGGCCTTGCCCTCCTCGAACAGGCCGGTATCGAGCACAGCCGCCAGAGGCACGGAGCTATGATCGGCCTCGACCAACTTGGCCTCGGGATTGAGCGACCGCACCAGCTTGCGCACCGTATCAGGATCACTGGCCTCGCTGATCTTGTTGAGGATGATGACGTCGGCGAACTCGATCTGCTCCACCAGCAGTCCAACCAGGCTGCGATTATCCCCGTCGCCTACCGTCTCGCCGCGATCGGCCAGGAAATCCTGGCTGGAATAGTTGTTCAGCAGATTGGCGGCATCCACCACGGTGACCATGCAATCCAGCCGCGCGACGTCGGAAAGGCTATCGCCATTCTCATCTTCAAAACTGAAGGTTGCCGCCACCGGCAAAGGCTCTGAAATACCGGTGGATTCAATCACCAGCGCATCAAAGCGCCCGGCCTCGGCCAAGGAGCGCACCTCTTTCAGCAGATCCTCGCGCAGCGTGCAGCAGATGCAGCCGTTGGTCATTTCCACCAGCGTTTCCTGCGTTTGCGCCAACGCCGCCTCACCGCCGCGGACCAGATCGGCGTCGATATTCACCTCCGACATGTCGTTGACGATCACCGCCACCCGCCGGCCCTCGCGGTTGGCCAGGATGTGGTTCAGCAGCGTCGTTTTGCCGGCACCCAGAAAGCCGGAGAGCACCGTTACAGGCAATCGCGGGTCTTCAGCATCCAGCATCACAGCCTCATGGAATCAAATGTTATCTTGTATCACTTGCCAGACATGTTGACGGCTGGCAAGGCGGGGTCACTTCGGCGGCTGCGCATTGCAGATGAGGCCGCGCAGCAACAAAGACATTCTGCACACTGAAATCATTGGGACATCTTTGCCAGCCTAGCGAAGAAAGACGAACTTGCCCATTGTCTTGCCGCCATGCGAACGCGCCCTGATTGACCCTGCAGGCGCTCCGCTCACTCGGCAAGAAAGGCCGCTCCTTCCGCAATCGCTGCATCGGCTTCGGGAAGCTGACGCAAGAATGCGTGCCAGACATGCGGCATGTCAGGCCACAGCGACAGCCGCGCCCAGCCCCCGGCCGCCCATAGCCGCTGCGCAAACAACAGGGCCTGGCCGCGCAGGGTTTCAGCGGCGCTAGCCTGGATCAATGTGGGCGGCAGGCTCGCCAGTGCGGCGGCATCGACGTTGAGCGGGCTGATGCGCGGATCATCGCTGGCCATATCGGGGGCATAAAGCCCGGCGACCATTGCCATGGCCGCCAGCGCCACCACCGGATCATCCACCGGCCCTGCAAAACCATCAGGCACGTCCGCCACCGCCAGAAACGGGCTGATCAGCAGCAGCCGGTCCAGGGCCGGCAGGGCCGGGCCAAGGCCAAGGGCCAGCACGGCGGCCATGTTGCCACCAGCCGAATCCCCAGCCAGCGCCAGGCCAGCCGCCAGCTCTGGTCCATTCGGCCCATGCCCCGCCGCATGGGCCAGCGCCGCAGCGGCATCGGCCAGCCCGGCCGGAAAGGGATGCTCGGGCGCCAGCCGATAATCGGGCACCAGCACCGCCCGGCCGCTGCCCAGCGCCAGTTCAGCTGCGATGGCGCGGTGGCTGGCTGGCGATCCTGCCACCCAGCCGCCACCATGCAGATAGACCAACCGGGCATCGCCAATCTGTGGTGGCACCAGCCACTCGGCAGCGCATTGGCCGATCATCACCGGTTTGACCTGACAGGCGGCCAGGCCCGGCCCGGAACAACCCATGCCATAATCGGCCACCAGCGCCCGCATGCCGGCAATCGGATCGAGCCCGGCCGGCGGCGCCTGGTGCAGATGGGCCAGAACGGCGGCAAGATCGCGGCGCAATGTCATCAGAAGCGCCGTTCAAGGCCGATGCCGAAATGGCGCGGCGCTTCCAGCGAGGCCACCCGCACCGATCCCAGCAATGGCGAAACCACCGCCAACGACGACAGCACCCGCCGGTCGCTGAGGTTGCGGGCGAAGATATTGAACACCCATTTGTCGTCCGCGCTGGTCCAGGCCGCGCCCAGATCAAGGCGCACAAAGCCGCCCTGGCGGGCATCGGCCGTGTTGAACTCGGTGAAATAATAGTCAGACCGCCATTGCGCCCGGCCATTGAGCTCAAGGCTGCTCTCTCCGGCCAGCGGCACCCGCCAGGCCGCCGCCAGCGTGCCCTGCCAGCGCGAGGTGAGCGGCAACCGGTTGCCCGACACATCAAAGCGCTGGAAGCCGCGCCGCTGATCGGTGGAGAAGAATTGGCCGAAGCCGGCATCCATCCAGCTGCCCGAGAGGCTGAGGGTGAGCCGGCTCAGCGGCTTCACACTGGCTTCCAACTCCACCCCGTTGATGCGCGCCGAAGTGGCATTGGCCAGGATCTGGCTCAGGGGGCCAACCTGCACGATCTGCAAGCCACTGTAATCCGAGGTGTAGCCCGTGAGATTGAAGGTCCAGCCACGGCCCGACAGCCGTGTGCCGGCCTCCACGGTCACATTGATTTCCGGGTCCACCGGCGGTGTGAAGGCCCCCACATTGAGCGCCCCCGATTTAAAGCCGCGCGCCAGCGAGGCATAGAGGAGCTGGCCCTTCGCCGGCGTGAAGTCGAACCCCGCCTTGCCGGACCATTCGCCCCAGCCACGCCGCTGCATGCCGTTGATGGTGGGCGCCAGGAAGGTGAGAAACTCGCTCGCCCGTTTCAGATCGTGGCTGTACCGCCCGCCCAGCCGGATCGCGACACGGTCGCCCACTTTCCATTTGCCGTCGGCATAGCCGGCCAGCGCTTCAGTCGTTACCGTGCCGCCGCCATCAAAGGCATAAGGGATCGGGAAATTCAGCGGCAGCGCCGGGTTGAGGAAGGCGCCCGGCAACAGGCCATCCACCCGCGTGCTACGACTCTGGCGGAAGCGCAGCCAGGTGGCACCGGCCAGCCAGTCAACCGTGCCAGCCGTACCCTGCAGATAGGCTTCCAGACTGGATTGCCGGCTGTCGGTGTCCAGCGTGGTGGTGGCGACGCTGCGCGGCGTGCCATCCTGATCATAGGTGATCAGCCGGTTGGCACCGCGCGTGTCGGCAATCACCACCAGTTCGGCCTCACCCAGCGGCTGCTCCAGACGGGCAGTGAGGGACCAGAGATCGCGGCGGTTGACCGCGCCTTGGCTCTGGAAACTGCGTAGATCGCCGCTGGGCCGCACGCCGAACAACAGTTCGGCCGGTTGCGGGAATGGATCGGCAAGGATCTTCAACGCCGGCCCGGCATCATCCTGGGTATAGCCGCTGGCACTAAGCAACAGCCGGCCTGCCCGCAGCGGCACCGCCACCTGCAATCGGCCACCCAGACTGTTCTCGGCATCGCCACGATTGCGCGCGCCCGGTGTGCCGGCCAGTTCATTGCGGGTGAAGCCAGCCAGCCGGCGATATTGCACGCTGGCCCGCGCCGTGACGCCGCCGCCCAGCGGGCCTGACAGCACGGCATCCCCCTGCACCCGGCCATAATCGCCCAGCGTGAGGCCCAGCCGGCCATCCAGCACATCGGTAGGCGCCGCTGCCACCAGATTGACCGCGCCGCCGGTGGCGTTGCGGCCATAAAGCGCGCCCTGCGGCCCGCGCAGCACCTCCACCCGCGCCAGATCGAGGAAGGCCACCGCAGTGGCCTCCTGATCCGACAAGTAAACGCCATCGGCATAGGTGGCGACGCCAGGATCACCGCCGGGCGAAAAGAAATTATTGCCCACACCGCGAATGAAGATCTGGGCGATGCCAAAGCTTTGCGCAAAACTCAGGCTGGGCACCTGCTGGGCCAGTTCGGTCAGGCCCTGGTTGCCGCCGCGCCTGAGCGCGTCACCGGCCAGCACCGAAAGCGCCAGCGGCGTATCCTGCACGCGGGCGCTGCGGCGCTCGGCAGTGACGATGATTTCCTCCGCCTCATCCGCCACGGCGTCTGCCGCCATGGCCGCCCCTGCCGGCCCCAGCGCCAGCATTGCCGCTCCCAAACGCCACCAACCGTGCATCACCCAATCTCCCCTTTTGTCATTGCGCCAAGGCTAGGCGGCTGGCGCCCACATCAGGAAGGACAGGACGGGGCAGAGCTTGCGGACATTTTCGCTCAAAATCGTCATTGCCTGCACCGCCGCCGTGCGGCAGCATGCACCCATGCCGGCACAGATTCCCTTTGCCTTTCTGGCGGCCCTGCTGGGCGATGCCCCGGCGCGGCAGATGTTGGCCGATGCCGGCCTGCCCGATCATGGCCGCTGCATCGGCCATCTCGATTTCTGGCGGCTGCTGCGCAACAACATCGAACGCACCGGCGATGAACGCCACGCCATCGGGCCACAGGCGGTGCCGGATGGCAGTTTTCACCTGCTGCTGGCGGCGATGCGGCTGGGGCGTGATCTGGGTGATGGCCTGCAGCGGCTAGCGGCGGCAGCGCGCATTGTCTGGCCCGATCTGCCGCTGGAGGTACGGCAGGGCCATGATCTGCGTCTGGCCTTTGGCGGTCTGGGCCAGGTCACCGAACAACGCGCGCTCTATGTCGAAATGGTGGTGGTGGTGATCCACACCGCCTGTTGCTGGATGACGGGGCAGCGGTTGCAGCCCTGCCGCCTGATCGCGCCGCCCACCACGGCACCGGCCGCCGGCAGCCTCTATGCGCTGCTCGGTTGCCCGCTGCGCTGGCATGGCGATGCTGCCGTGCTGGCCTATCCCGGCGCCAGCGCCGCGCTGGGCATTGTGGCCGACCGCTTTGATCTGTGGCCCAGCCTGATGTTCGAAACCTATCGCCAGATCACCGCCGAACCCCTGGCCCGTGCCACAGCCACCGAACAGGTGCTGGATCTGTTGTGGCAGGCGCCGCTG
>Ga0209812_10002445_pt1 | contig 11137 bp, 9 predicted proteins | sample JI71714BDNA_FD_187502 | JGI IMG/M metagenome (GOLD analysis project Ga0209812, IMG submission 187502) | Wastewater effluent complex algal communities from Wisconsin, to seasonally profile nutrient transformation and Carbon sequestration -... | ecosystem: Engineered > WWTP > Effluent > Algae...
GCGGGAAGTTCCCAGCAAAGTGTTCGATCATCACACCCATAAATCTTTCCAAACTTCCAGAGATCGCACGATGGATGACTACTGGACGCTCGTCCTCTCATTGTTCGTTGACAAATGAGAGCTCGAATCTCTGAGGAAGGTTGAAGTCACACTGCGCTGTCGCAAGCTGCCACTCACGACCGATTGCATCCTTAAACATAAAGTCGAGCTTCGGTCCATAAAACGCTGCTTCTCCTGGAATAGCTTTGTATGGAAGTCATTCGCTATCACATACCTCTCTGAGAGCTCATTCTGCTTGTGCCCACATCTCATCAGTACCGAGGTACTTGGACTTGTCTTCACCTCTGAGTGACAGTGATACCCAGTATCCGTCGATCATACCCATTGTGGTGTAAAACTCCTTGATGATCGATACGATGGTTGCGACTTCCTGATGGATTTGTGATACACGACAGAACAGGTGACCATCATCTTGTGTGATCGCTCTCACACGAGTCAGACCTGATAGTTGTCCAGTCTTCTCATCACGATACACTGTCGCAGGCTCAAAGTATCTCACTGGCATATCACGGTATGAGAACTGATTGTCAGCGAAGATCTGCATGTGGTGAGGACAGTTCATCGGCTTGAGGAAGAATGACTCCTTGCTTGTACCACCATGGACAGAGAACATGTCTTCCATATAGTGACCAGCATGACCAGAGCAGACATACAGTGCCTCTTTGGCTACGTGTGGAGTCCAGACTCTACTATATCCTTTGTGTTTGTGGAGTGACCAGAGATAATCCTCGATCTCCTTACGCATGATCATACCCTTAGGCTGGAATAGTGGTAGTCCAGACCCGACCAAGTCAGATAGGGTAAACAATTTCATCTTCTGACCGATGATACGGTGATCACGCTTCTTGGCTTCTTCCATCATGGTTTGGTATGCTTTGAGCTCGTCTTTGGTGCCAAATGCAAGTCCATAGATACGAGTCATCTGAGGATTTTCCTCTTTTCCTTGCCAGTATGCACCTGCGATCTTGTCGAGGGTAAAGCATCATTCAGGGATGTCTTTGAGCGTGTCGACATGTCATCATTCACAGAGGTCGAGGAAGGTGATGAAGATAGGTCAAAGGTCAGATGTCAAAGGTGATAACTTTGTGATGTATTCAGTAATAGCTTTGTAAGCTGACATATACTCGGGTTTGGTGTTGCTCTCAAGTCTTGGGATCATCTGAGCGTCTACATAGTTGTAGTAGAAGGTATAGACTGCATTATTATCTGCAGCATAAAACTTATTAATAAGTTCAATCTTAAAATCTTGTCACATAAGTTGCACGAGTGCGATTGCATCATCTTTGTCCTTGGCCGTGTATGAGCCAAACGCTTGACCTTCTTTGCAGATGCCGCGCATGATGTTGGTCAGATCTTTGAGTTGTGCTTCACCGAATTCGATTCCTTCACTGAATTTGACGTCGTAATAAAATCCAGAATCTACTGCTGGTCAAGTACCGAGCTGTACTACTGGATCGATTGATCTTTGTACTGCTTGTGCGAGAACGTGGGAGAGTGAGTGTCTGAGGTTGTAGAGTTCCATGATATAAGGTTAGAGTAATAAGTTATAAGGCTATTTTATAAGAATGTCGCTGGAATTTGTCACATTTGTTCCATGAGAAGTTGATATCTTGGTTCAATAAACTTTTTAGCTTCAGGTAATGTTATTTTTCTTGTTCGATCTTTTATAGCTTTTTTGATGTTATCTTCCATTAATTCACTAATTTCTTTGTGTTGTTTTTCCTTCCAATGAATATACATAAATGGTCATATGAAATGTGATGCTCCATCTGCTGATGAGATAATCTGTACTTCAATGGGTGATTGAGATATATCTATTTCATTTTTCTTTTCCATAAGATCTACGTATTCCAATGTTTGATTTATTATTTCATCATTATATCAGTGACGTTTAAGAACTTTAGAATATTCACTATCTCTATGCTGATGTCATATATCACATATCTTATCATAATCATGCATTCGTACCATAATTTCCATAACTTCTTTGTTAGCTTTAGGATAATGATTACCTAATTCAATACATAGCTGTTCAACAATTTTAAGATGATGCTCATAATACCATTCATGATGAACAAAACTTTTGTTATAAGTTTTCCCAATTACATAATTTTTGAGGTTTTCGATAGCGGACATGTGATCACTTAATTATATATAAATAAAAACTCCCAATCAATTACGACAGGAGTTTTGTGAATACATCGGTAGCAGACAAAAACTCCTGACTTAGTCAGTGTTGGTTGTTGTGTTGCTCGTGCCAAGATGTACGTGGATCATGAATATGATATAACAGTTTTGAGAGGGATTGCAAGTAAAAAGTATCCCTCATCCAAAAAATCACTTGCAAACTATCAAACAAACAATAAGCTCTCACTGTGGTCAGATGACCATCTATTTATAATTTGTGAAAATGTTTAATGTACACACAAGACAATGCTACTGCAGAAGTAGAAAACAACAAATTGTATGTTGGTAACCTTTCATGGTATGCAACTACAGATCATCTCAACAGTATGTTTGCTCAGTACTGCACTGAAGGTACTGAACTTGATGTCTTTATCGTAAAAGATAGAGAAACTGGTAGAAGTAGAGGTATGGCTTTCGTAACATTTATCAATGATGCTAACCCTGAAGCTGCAATCGACGATTGTGCTAAAGCATTGGAGTCTGTAAATGGTATGGAGGTAGAAGGTAGAGAAATCCGCCTTAGCTATGCTACTAAGAGAAAACCAAGAGAAGATCGTGGCTACGGTAGATCTTTCGACAACTAGTTTTGATTATTGATTAGGCTGACATATATTGTGTTAATCCTGCTTATCAAGACCTTGCAAAATTACTCGTGTTCATTGTGAATACGAGTTTTTTTATATGATAGAAGCTCAGACTCCATTGAAATCATATAATGAATATGTATTGTTGGTAGTATATTCTATTTCTTTTCTTGAATCTTGCTATGGCTGTAACTCGTGAACATTTAGCTTATTTGTGTAATTTATCTGCACTATATGTAACTGACGAGCAGATGGATAGATTGCCTCAGCAACTTGATTCAATTGTATGATTACTATCTCAATTGGAGTTTGTTGAGGTGGATTATCATGCTACCACTACAACACACTTTCAGTGACACGCCAATGATTCGGCGATAGGATGTTGATGAGATATGATGAGTAATATCAAGCATCCTATCGTGTGAAATATGCCTTCGATATCGTTTAGTACGAGATGAGACGGATAGTTTATTTATGTGCTGATCTATATAATGTACGATTGATATAAGACATATATTCTTGCCATATGACCCCATCCTGATGATGTTGAGATTGGTGCATGATGATTACTCTATCAGTCCTCTTGTCGTGGGAAGTCTTGTGTGATTGTAGATATGACATGCTCTCATTTGTCTACTCGTGGTACGCCAGATACTAGACTTGAGGAGTCATATCGTTCAGCATCTATTTTGTGAGTATCAAGAGTTAATCTCGGTCTTGATGATCTTAGCTTATCAGGTAGCAATGACTATAAACTACTGATAGCACATTATATTCGTTTATATCGTCCAGAAATTGTGTTGTTTCCATATTCTGTTGATAGACACCCAGATCATGAAGCAACATCACAGATTGTCAAACATGCTTTATTTGTGTCATGATTGTCAAAAATAGAGATCGACTGATTGAGTCCTCATAGGCCCAGAGTAGCGGCAATGTATCATATATGGTGAGATACTCCGGTAGATATCGTTATTCCGCTTACTCAACATGATTATGACATCAAGTCACAGGCATTTTGGTCATACGACACTCAACAAGAAACTAATCGCTGGGCAAAAGAATATTTTGATAGTAGGAGCGTTGTCTTGTGATGGAAAATCTGAGCATGCTATGGAGAAGCATATGTTTTATACGAGTGATCATTGGGATTACAATCATTTGATAGTATTATTACAAGGCAGTTATAGTGTTATACTATGAATGTTGATTTGGTTATCTGATATGATCTTGAAATAATATAGTATTTATATATTATAGCACTGTAGATGTTTTGGTGCTATATCCTTGTATAGAGGAAAAAAAGGATTTTATTTATTTGTTAACATTTCATGCCTCATGAGTAAATTAATTCCATTATGAGAAAACGTAGTAGTACAGGTACTGGCACAGGATCCTGTGTCGTCTTCTGGTATTATTCTTCCTGATTCCAAAGATAAACCTGCTTTTGGTACTGTCGTAGCTGTCGGAGAATGAAAATTGTTAGACAATGGTACAAGAGCTCCACTTAGTGTGTGAGTTGGTGATATTGTGTATTTTACCAAATATAGTCCTGACGAAATTGAGGTTGATCAACAAACGTACTTAGTGATTAAAGCAAGTTCAATTCTTGCAAAGAAATGAGTCTAAGGTGCAATAGATTGTCGTGCTGTAGTGATCATAACAGCACATATTAGACTTTTAAAAACCTCTCCAAAGAGAGGTTTTTTGTTAAGCACATATAAATATTGCTCATGTGATTTAAGATAATATTGCTTTAATATGTACGTGCTCTAGTACAACTTGTGTATTGATAACTTCACGATAATTTTCCATTGGAACATGTTCTTCTCTCATAGCGACATGTATCATATGGTCAGACGCTATTAGACTGATAACTAATGATACTTTGACCATGCTCTATTAGTCCTCATTGAGGATGAATACAGGCTGCAGTAGAACTTCAAGAGCATGATAATCTATCAAATGATGGATCTCATGTAGTACGTCAGTCAACGCATCATCTGATTGTAGACTCACAATAGATGGTTCATCATCTACGATTTTGCCTATATGTCCTCACTGATTGACGATGATTGATTGTTTTTCATCCGATTGTACATGAGCGTCATATGTTATAAGATTGTCATCTATTTCGCTGTGATATATGAGATCACTGTCACCATAGACTATAGTATCAGTAGTTGTTGCTACTGTTGTTGTCAATTGTGCATGTTTCATGTTGATATGATCACTTAAGATATCATTGCACGCATATTCTCAATTCTGATTCACATCTACCTCCCGATGGCACACGAGATTGTCTGAAAGCAATGATGTTTTGATTGTGAAATACTTCTGTTCACCATGGACTACGACATGATATTCTTACTTCACTGGGTGAGATAGGTTCAATATTACGATTATTAGTGCTGTAGGTTCTTTTTATTGGTGATTCGTTGATTCTTCTTCACTGAATACCATCAACACTATTACTTGGCCTAATAGTTACGGAGTCGCGTGTGTTGTATTCTTCCAATCAAGAAACAGTATTATAGGTTGGTCATTGATATCATGGACTGATGTGCTGAGCATCTATCACTTGATAGTTAGTCACTCATATGGTGTCGTCTATGTATATTCATGGCTCATCTGCCATAGTAATCACTTGTGTTGAACTTGATCCTACAATCCCTTTATATTCATATGATCCTCATGGTTTTGCAAAATAACATGTGTGATATTGATATGATCATCACAGCTTGCCAGATTGGCACATTCTTTTTTCTAAAATGCAGCGATTGAGTGCATTGGAGTTACTTGATTGATATGCAATAATATAAGAATCATTGGGTATTGATCTGCCTCGTGGAGTAGTGCACGCAGTATTATTTGCATTAGGAGTTTGATCGGTGATTGTGATATAGGAAGCTCAGAAAGGATTTTCTTGGGTATTGTCTTGTCATTGTTGTCAACTAAGATAGATGCCAAGTTGTTCGATAACTTGTGTGTTATCTGACAGTAAACCACTTGATGCGATTGATCAGGTCACTATGGTTGTGTCTTTGTTTGTTCATAAATTATAATATTTCTGATATCACCAATATCATACACTTCACAGTAGTCATATATAGATGATGATTCTGATAAGATTTCACATGTGAGAGAATAAAAATAAATATCTTTAAAGTATATTTTAACTATATTATAATGTTTGTCAAATGTTTTTGTATTATAGTTACGATATCCCATTATCTCCTTTTTTTTAGTTTGAAGAATGTTGATAAATCTGTATAGTAGTAATTGTAATTGTATGTGAACATATGTAGTTTGTTATATATTATTTTTATTTCATTTTTTGAACCAATGAATCACGGTCATATTATATCAATTCAGTGAGTGATTGTAGATGTACAGTTTGATGCTGACTTACCTCGTATTTATGATGCTATTACAGTAGTAAGACCAAATGCTGCAGGAGTTGTTGTAGTGCTTGAGGTGCTGCAGCAGCTTGATGGTAGTATTGTCAGGTGTATTGCTATGGATAGTACTGATGGACTACGTAGGGGTGATGAAGTCACAAGTACTGGTGCCCCAATCTCTGTGCCTGTAGGTCCTGAAGTATTAGGTCGCATGTTCAATGTATTATGAGAGCCGATTGATGGACAAGCTGCACCACAGACTAAGTCAGTATATCCAATCCATCGTCCTAGTCCAAGTTTTGAACAACTCAAGAATAAGGCAGAAGTATTTGAGACTGGTATTAAGGTAGTGGATCTTCTTGCTCCGATGCTCAAGGGTGGTAAGACGGGCTTATTTTGAGGTGCATGAGTAGGTAAGACAGTAATGATGCAGGAGCTAATCCATAATATTGCCAAAGCACATGATGGTGTAGCAGTATTTGCGTGAGTGGGTGAGCGTACTCGTGAGGGTAATGATATGTATCATGAGATGGCTGACTCAGGGGTATTAGATAAGACGGCAATGGTCTTTGGTCAGATGAATGAAACGCCTGGACCTCGTGCTCGTGTAGCTTTTACGGGTCTATCAATGGCAGAATATTTCCGTGATGAAGAAAAAAGAGATGTATTGCTCTTTATTGACAATATTTTCCGTTTTACACAAGCAGGTAGTGAGGTGTCAGCACTATTGGGTCGTATTCCATCGGCAGTATGATATCAGCCTACACTGGCTACTGATATGGGAGCACTGCAAGAGCGTATCACTTCTACTGTCAATGGCTCAATCACATCAGTACAGGCGGTCTACGTGCCAGCTGATGATCTAACAGATCCAGCTCCAGCGACAACCTTTACTCACTTGGATAGTACCATCGTACTCAACCGTGCACTGACTGAGAAAGGTATCTATCCTGCAGTAGATCCACTTGATAGTACTTCTACTGTATTGACTCCTCAAGTCGTAGGACAAGAGCACTATGATGCAGCCAGAGCAGTACAAGCGATGCTCCAGAGATACAAGGAACTCCAAGATATTATTGCAATCTTAGGTATGGAAGAGCTCTCACATGAAGATAAGATTACAGTTCAGAGGGCTCGTAAACTTGAGAGATTTATGGGTCAGCCAATGCATATGGCGACTCAGTTCTCTGGTATTCCAGGTGTATATTGTAAGGTAGCTGACACAATCAGATCAGTTAAGGCGATCATGGCTGGTGAGGTAGATCATATTCCAGAAGTCTACTTCAACGAAAAGGGTGATATTGATGCGGTAGTAGCAGAATTTGATGAGAAAGAGAGTAACTAGGTCATAGATGATATAGGTCAAGGGTGGAGTCCTCACAGAAATGTGGGGATTTTTTCTATTGACATTATATATATAGATTACTATAAGCTACTTATTATTTGGTAATGAGTAAAAATGAAATACGTACAATGGTCAAAAAATATATGAGTAGATTTTGATGATGTTATAATAGATACTTTCAAGGCCGTATTAAATCATCATGATAATAAGTTGTGATGAAAGCAATTAGAATACAATCAAGTGACTCATTTTTATCTTAATAAGATTCTATGATTTGACCATGTTCCGTTACAAGATTGTATCGACTATTTTAATAAAGCTCTGATAATTCCTTCGTTTCATGATTCTCTAAAGCCAATACAAGATGCTCTTGATGTTTGCACTTATCTCAAAGACCAATGACATAAGTTATATATTATTACTGCTCGTCCTAAGGATTTACAAGATAATATGATTAGTTGGTTAGATAGTCACTGAGTGAGTTCGATATTTGATGATTCCATATTTTTAGAACATAAGGATCATTGATCAGATATTACTAAATCAAGTGTATGTAAGGACCTGGATATACATGTTATGATAGAAGATGCAGCACACAATGCGGAAAAACTTGCTCAAGAGAATATTATGACATTTGTGCCTCGTAGACCATGGAATAGAAATGTAAAAAATTGAGAGCATATTATTACTGTAGGCAATCATTGTGAAGATAATGCTCGACAAGAAATAAAGTGAATCTATCAAGCGACTTATTAATTACTTCAAAATCACATATAACTCAGGCCGGTCATTTTGTATCACAAAAAGTGTGTGACTATAATGATAGTTTGTCATCTGATTTAGTGCTTGTTGCATTGTTGCAAAATGCTTGACTTGATAGTTGAGGTTTTTGTTGAGATGATTGACAATAAGTGCTGTTGAACTTGTGTCAATCAACCACAGTTCACTGATCAATGCTTCACAGAGGTGCTGCGCTATAGTTTGATGGATCTCCTGAGACATACTTCCTCACTCAATAATACCTGGTGTAATATAGATGACTGGTCAGGATCGTGATTGCTGATTAATGAGTTGGATCATGGATTTGTATCATTCGAGATTTCCATTGAATGCGTCATCTAGTATTGCTGTATCAGTGTGACCAAATACTCTGAGCTGCATACGATGCTCAATAGGCTGGATCTGCGAAATACTATCTTGAAGATGCTGATCAAGACCGTAATGTTTGAGTAGCTCGATTGCTCAACCAATGGTCGCAGGAATATGAGATCATAGTAATTTGGTCTGATACGTGACTCATTCGTAGTCAAATTGCATTCATGCTAGATTTGGCAGTATGCCCACATGCCGTACTATAGCGTTACTGTAAGCTATATATTGTGTATGATCTTTTGGTATGTATTTTGTCAGTAATTGAGAGTCTGCGTTATATAGTGTAACGCCTTGAGTATCAATATATCTGACTCATTCTAAGAGTGTATCTACTAGCTTTTGTTCGGTGCCAAATCTCTCGAAGTGCTGATATGTTGCTCCGGTGACAATGACGCTGTGAGGGTGAACAAGTTGTGCGATTTGGTCTACATCCCCAGGATAATACTCTCACATCTCAATCACAATAAAATCTACTGGTTTATTGCAGTATTGGATAACCCACTGGATGATTCATTCATAGGTATTGATGGTTCATGATGGGTAGATGCAAGATTTACCACTTCACTGGATCATGTGAGCGAGGATGTGTTTCATCGTTGTTTTGCCATAGCTTCAGGAGATGCCAATCACGATGGCACCAGTATTGAGGATGAGTTGCTCTGCCAGTTTGGCTTTGTGGCGAAAGTATCGCTTGATAGCAATATTGGTGATAGCAATCATAACGCCAAATATCAGGGGACTACAAATGATGATCGCAATCATTGCAATGACACTATATCAGTATGCTGCAACTGACTGGTACTGATATGCAAACGTTAGTGCTCATATGATACCTGCCATCATTCAGATCAGTGCTCATCCTGTTGCTAGTTTAGCTTTGAGTGTTCGTGTGGGAGATTGGCTTGTACGACTAAACAACTTAAGTCATAAGCGATAGATAACGGATAGTGATCTCATAATCTCATAGTGCTCACTTTGAAAGATATAGACGATGTTGGATATTACTGTCATAGAAAATGTGAGATAGACGCTAAAACTGTCACTGGATCATCTAGATATGCAAAATGTCCCGCATGTGGGATAGTGACTAATGTATTGTTAGGTAGTTGTTGCGCAAAGTAGTGTGCGTCACTGATTGGAGTTTGATCATCTTGCTCTCATCGAATCAGTAAGACAGGTATTGTGATCTGCGGGAGAAGTGATCATTGATCATATCTGACTGTTTGGTTGAAGATTTGCTGCATCATGGGTGATACTTGTTTGTAGTCACTCGAATAGAGGTACTTTTTGGCGAGACGGTGACTGAGTTGTTTAATGTAGGATCATATACTACCCATGCTCTCAAGAAGCTTATTGAAGGATTGAATAAGAGTTGATAATCATTGGTTAGATGCTGTATTGAGTCATCACGATCAAATGAGAATCGCTTGCTGGAGATGGTGAGGATTTCATTGATTGGTAAGATATTCAATGATTACTCTAGCACCAAAACTATGTCAGATGAGTACTGATATTCAATCATCTTGTAATGCTGTGAGTATGTCATTGATTCGTTGAGCATAGTCGCTGATAGTTCGTGGAGTTTGGGGTTCTTGCGATTGGGCAAATCAGGGTAGATCGATCATGATGATGCGGTATCATTGTTGAGATAGTTGTTGTGCGATGGATTGAAAATGTAGTCACGCAGACATCCGTCCATGCAAAAAGATGCAGGTCTTCTGAATCTGTCCTTGTGATTCAACAAGATAGTATGTTGTCTGTACTCCGTGAACGGATATTGTTTTGGTTTGATATCAGGGCATAGTTTGGTATACTGTTTGTGACGTTTTTTTCAATTCTTATTATTATATAGTCAAATCATGAAAACCTTATGACTTGTATTTGGGTGAATTAGTACTGAAAGTGAGATTAGTGTGATTACGACTTGTGCTGCATACCGCTATATCGCTCAATGCGGGTATGATATTGTACCGATTTATATTGATAAATCATGAGTATGGTATCATATGCCTTCGTTTAATGGTCAGGTGGCTGATGTAGTGAATGTATTGAAGTCTGGGACATGAATGTCTCCACTAACAATTAAGCCATGAATTAATGGTTTACAGCTATCAGTGAAGAAAGCTCGATATCAGTCAGACCAAACGATGCTCATTGATATCTTATTTCCGATTATGCATGGAAATGGGGGAGAGGATGGTAGTATCCAGTGAGTAGCTCAGATGTGCGGTGTCCCTGTGGTGGGTCCGGATCTGTTTACTGCACAGTGGACAATGGACAAGCATAAATCGAAAATCTTACTACATCAGTGATGATATCCAGTGTGTGACTATATGGTCATGACACAGGAGATGCTTGCTACACTACAGGTGTGAGATATTATGAAGCAGTTTGGGGAGAATGTGATT
>Ga0209812_10002446_pt1 | contig 11130 bp, 4 predicted proteins | sample JI71714BDNA_FD_187502 | JGI IMG/M metagenome (GOLD analysis project Ga0209812, IMG submission 187502) | Wastewater effluent complex algal communities from Wisconsin, to seasonally profile nutrient transformation and Carbon sequestration -... | ecosystem: Engineered > WWTP > Effluent > Algae...
CCCACGCATCCCAAAAAACAGCTCTTGAGTGATAATGGAGAGTAATATTAACTTAGCACACCTAATTTCAGAGAACCCAACTATGATGGCAATTCCCGGCGTTGCAGTTCTCGCTCTCATTTATGAAAGCAGCACATCCCTGGTTTACCGCGGCCGGGATGAGCAGAACAATCAGCCTGTTATTATAAAACTTATCAAAGAAGACTATCCGACTCCAGAAGAGCTGAATAGATATCGGCGCGAATATCAAATTACTGCCAGCTTAAAGTTAGACGGAGTGGTAACAGTCCACAAGTTGCTATCTGTGAGAAATAGTTTGGCAATGATTTTAGAAGATTTTGGCGGCGAATCTTTGAGAATCTTCATGGCTTCCCAAAAATTCACAACTTTAGGATTTTTAACTACGGCCATCAAAATTGCTGAAACCTTGGGAGAAATTCACGCTAAAAATGTAATTCACAAAGATATTAACCCTGGTAATATTGTTTTTAACTCAGCTACAGGTAAAGTCAAACTAATAGATTTTAGTATTTCCACGGCCAGCGAATTCGATAACATTCCCAATAAAGACCCTAATTTTTTAGAAGGTACTTTAGCCTATATGTCGCCGGAACAAACCGGTAGAATGAACCGGGTAATAGATTATCGCACCGACTTCTATTCCTTGGGTGTCACCTTCTATGAAATTCTGGCAGGACAACTCCCTTTTAACACAGCAGATCCCATGGAGTTGGTTCATTGTCATATCGCTAAACAGCCAGTACCTCTTAAGGAAATTGCACCGGAAATTCCTCAAGCTGTTTCAGATATTGTGATGAAATTGTTAGCCAAAACCGCTGATGAACGCTATCAAAGCGCCTGGGGACTGAAAGCAGATTTGGAATCTTGTCTGTTTCAGTTGCAGACATCCGGGTTGATTTCTGAGTTTACTCTTGGTAGTCAAGATATTTCCGATAAATTTAAAATTCCTCAAAAACTATACGGCAGACAGCGAGAAGTAGAAACTCTTTTAGCAGCATTTGAACGGGTAGCAGCCACAAATTATCGTTCTAACCGTCGCACCGAACACTCTCAAATTGCTGTGATTAATAAAGATATAAAATCCACGGCAGAAACTTCCCAATTATTGCTAACAAGAAGAGAATATCATAAATCTCGCAGCGAGATGATGCTAATTGCTGGTTATTCCGGTATTGGCAAATCCGCCATGGTGAAAATTTTAGAAAAACCGATTACTTGCAGACAGGGATATTTTATCTGGGGTAAGTTTGACCAGTACAAAAGGACGATTCCTTACTCGGCGGTTGTGATCGCTTTTTCAGAACTGGTGCGACAGCTTTTAACTGAAAGTGAAACGCAGTTAGCAGTATGGCGGGAAAAACTTCGTAGCGCTTTCGGCCAAAATGGGCAAATTATTATTGATGTCATTCCCGAAGTAGAACTGATTGTGGGACCTCAGTCTCCTGTAGTTGAATTAGGGCCAACGGAGTCTCTAAATCGCTTTAATCTGGTTTTTCAAAATTTTATTCGCGTATTTTGTCAGCCAGAACATCCTCTGGTAATTTTTCTGGACGATTTGCAGTGGGCTGATTCGGCAACTCTCAAGTTGATCGAATTGATGATGACAGATGAGGCTACGCAATATCTGTTTTTAATTGGGGCTTATCGCGATAATGAAGTCAGTCCCACTCATCCTTTAATGATGACTGTGGAGACGCTGCGAAATCAAGAAGCAATTGTCAATCAGATAGCTTTATTGCCACTGGGAGTGGACAATATAACTCATTTGATTGCAGAGACTTTGCATAGCGATCGAGAATCTGTCAAACCGTTAGCTGAGCTTGTTGTCAGCAAAACTGATGGCAATCCTTTTTTTGTAAATCAATTTTTACATACATTATATCAAGAAGACTTGCTGGTTTTTCATCCGCCTCTGTCGGGAAATAAAGGCGGCTGGCATTGGGACATAAATCAAATAGAGCAGTGCGCTATCACTGATAATGTGGTAGATTTGATGGTGCAAAAGTTAAGAAAACTGCCTAGTTCCACTCAGCAAGTTTTGCGTTTAGTAGCTTGTTTGGGTAATGAATTTGACTTAAACACCCTGTCTTTAATTAATGAAAAAGAAGCTTCAGAAACTTTTTCCCAGTTGTTACCAGCGATTAAGTCGGGATTGATTTTGCCAAGTTCGGAGTTGGAAAGTAAGTCCTTAGATTATGTAATGTTTCCGCTGTTAATTCTCAATTATAAATTTTTACATGACCGGGTACAACAAGCAGCCTATGCTTTAATTGATGATTCGGAAAAAAAAGCTGTTCACCTGAAAATAGGTAGGCAAATATTAGAAAATACTCCTACTGAATATCGGGCTGACAGAATCTTTGAGTTGGTCGATCACTTGAATGTGGCTCGAACTTTAATCGGGGAAGATAAAGAATTAATTGAACTGGCGACGTTGAATTTAGACGCGGCGAGGCGAGCGAAAGATGCCACAGCTTATGTTTCAGCTTTGCAGTATTTAACCGCAGGTATGGACGGCTTGACGGAGGATATTTGGGATTCCCACTATGACTTAGCCTTTGCTTTGCATATGGAACGAGCAAATGTTGAGTATTTAAACGGTTATTTTGAAAAATCCGAAGGGTTTATCAATATAACTTTACAAAAAGCCCGATCGCCTTTAGAGAAAGTAGAAATTTACAACCTACTGATCGTACAGTACACCCTGCGCGCCAAGTACGAGGATGCAGTCAAAGCGGGCATCAAAGCCTTGAACTTGCTGGGTATCGATTTACCCCTAGATGGGCTGCAAACCGTGATTTCTGAAGAATTTGAGGCAGCCAAGAGCATTTTGGGCGATCGCGAAATTGCTTCATTGATTGACGCCCCAGAAATGACTATCCCAGAAAAAAAAGTTGCCGTTAAATTAATCACAAATTTACTAACATCCGCCTACCTAAACAATCCAGATTTGTGGAAAGTCAGCGTATTAAAAGGACTAAATCTGTCTCTCAAATACGGTTTAGTTCCCGAAGCATCTCTTTGTTACGCAGGTTATGGTATGTTTTTAAATGCGGTTTCAGGAGATTATAAAACCGCCTATCAATTTGCCATGCTGTCCCTGAATTTGAGCGAAAAATCTGGGAATTTGGGTCTAAAATGTCGAGCTTGTTCATCTCTGGTCAGTATTTTTCATTACTGGTTCAATCATATTAAAGAAGCTTACGCAATTAGTAATGAAGGATATCAAGCGGCCTTAGAATCGGGGGATTTAGAATATGCAGGTTATATTCTGTCTAACCGCATCGCGAATTATTTCTTTCAAGGCAGAGATATTGCCCAAGTGCTCGCAGATACCAAAGGATATTTGCAATTCAGCCAAAAAACCAAAAATCAACTGGTAACGGATACATTATTAGGAGTTGAGTTAATCCTCCGAAACCTCAGCAAACTCACTACGGACAAACTGGTTTTTGAGAACGAAGAAATTACCGAACTTGAGTATGTATACAATTGTCAAGCCCATCAAAATTTGTACTCGTTGTGCTTGTATCAAATTCGGAAATGTCAGGTATTATACTTGTATGGTAACTACAAGGAAGCATTACAATTAGCTTTGGAAGTAGAAAAGCAGCTTTCCTTTATTACAGGAGCTATACCCGCAACCGAATGGAATTTTTACTTTTCGTTAGTGCTAATCGCTGTCTATCCCAATGTTTCTAAGTCAGAGCAAACGCTGTATTTAGAGAAGTTAGAAAAGAATCAAAGAGAGATGAAAATTTGGGCAGACAACTGTCCAGAAAATTTTCTTCACAAGCACGTTTTAGTGCAAGCAGAAATAGCCAGAATTTCCAAAAAAGACTCAGAAGCTGTAGAATTGTACGACTTCGCCATCACTTTAGCTCAAGACAATGAGTTTGTCCAAAATGAAGCCTTGGCTAATGAACTAGCCGCCAAATATTGGTTAAATAAAGGCAAATATCAATATGCTAAAATTCACTTACGGGATGCTCATTCCTGTTACCAACGCTGGGGTGCCGCGCGAAAAGTAGATGATTTAGAACAAAAATATCCCCAGTTGCGGGAAATGACACCTCTCAACGGCAATTTTGCCCTCAACCAAACTACCACAACTATTCATACTTCTACTGGTAGCGATGCGAGGGCGCTGGATTTAGCAACGGTAATGAAGGCATCTCTGGCAATTTCTAGCGAAATTGTCCTGGATAAGTTGCTGGCTTCTTTGATGAGAATTTCCCTGGAAAATGCTGGTGCTCAATTAGGTTTTCTGATTTTAGTTAGAGAGGGAAAACTGTTAATTTTAGCGAAAGCTTCAGTATTTGCCGAAGATGTTACGATGTTCCCATTTACGCCTCTTGAGGAATGTCAGGATTTACCTGTGACGGTGATTAATTATGTGGAAAGGACTCGCTCAGACTTGGTGTTGAGCAATGCGGCAGCGGAGGGACTATTTACGGCAGATCCCTACGTCGCCCAGCACCAACTCCAATCTATTTTGTGTACTCCCATTGTGAATCGAGGGAAACTGCTCGGCATTCTTTATCTGGAAAATAATTTGACTATCGGTGCTTTTACTCCTCACAGATTGGAAGTTTTAAGGTTGCTTTCTTCCCAAGTTGCTATTTCTTTAGAAAATGCTCTGCTTTACAATTCTGTGGAACAGAAAGTGCAAGAGCGGACGCAGGAGTTAAATGAAAAAAATGAGAGTTTAGAACAAACTTTGCGGGAGTTAAAACTCACTCAAGCTCAATTGATTCAAACCGAAAAAATGTCTAGTCTGGGACAAATGGTGGCGGGTGTAGCTCACGAAATTAATAATCCTGTAAGTTTTATCTATGGAAATCTGACACCAGCGGGCGAATATGTCCAAGATTTGCTGAAATTGATTGAGCTTTACCAGCAGCACTATCCAGACCCTAGCGATGAAATTATCGATGAGATTGAAACTATTGAACTGGAATTTTTGATCGAAGATTTGCAAAAGTTGCTGGATTCTATGAAGGTGGGAGCTGAAAGAATTCGCGATATTGTGTTGAGTTTGCGGAATTTTTCGCGCCTAGATGAAGCGGAAATGAAGTCGGTTGATATTCATCAAGGGATTGACAGTACGGTGATGCTGTTGCAGCCTCGTCTGAGAAAGGAGGGCGGGCGTTTGGGGATTGAGGTGATTAAAAATTACGGGAATTTGCCGTTAATTACTTGTTATGCGTCGCAGTTGAATCAGGTGTTTATGAATATCTTGACCAATGCGATCGATGCGCTGTTGTTGGTAAGAGATAGCCCGGAAAATTATCAACAAAAGCCTGCTATTACGATCGCCACGGAGGTGACGGACCGGAGTTCGGCGATAATTAGAATCCGGGATACGGGTCCTGGGATGACAAGGGAGGTGCTGCACAAGATTTTTGACCCGTTTTTTACGACTAAACCGGTGGGTTCTGGTACGGGTTTGGGATTGTCTATTTGTCACTCGATTGTGGTGAGTTCTCATGGTGGGAAATTGACTTGTGTTTCTGCGCCGGGAGAGGGGAGTGAGTTTATTATTGAAATTCCCATCGCCCCACGGCAGGTGATGTAAAAAACATAGCCCAGAACACACTTTATACTCCCTGCTGGCACTGGAAAGTTGGGGATTTGAGCATTTTGACAGATGACTTAATTTGACTTAAAACCGAAAATTGCCATAAGTCACTCGATCGGGTGAGTCTCTAGCATTCGGCGAACAGGGATGCCCGATCGCTCACTTGTGTAGTACACTTGTAACTTAGCTGCCTACAGAGTACAGTTTCAGATTTAAGTGTTTGCAAGGGTTCTATCTCAACAAAAATTTATGGCCAGCTTTCGGGACATCTTAAAATACTACAGCCACTACTGGAAAATTTCAGTTTTGAGCATAGGCGCATCCAGCCTGTTGGCACTAGCCGATTTGCTTGCGCCCTACGCGATCGGTCAAACATTAAACGTATTGTCGGGTAAACCTACAGACAATGTTACCCAAAAACTGATCTCCGCGATCGCCTCTGTTACCCAGCAACCAGTCAACCAAACATTATCACTGGCCGTCTTGCTGGGGTTAATTTTTGTGGTAAGTGTAGTAAAATCACCGATCGAACCTTGGGTAGGAAATTGGTTCCACTGGGTAATACCATTGACAGCTAGGCGCGATCAAATGAGAAATGCGATCGGCAAAATCCTCACCTTACCCCTAGAATTCTACGACGAAAACAACGCCGGACGGATTTCCAGTCGCATCGCCAAAGGCGTCGCTAACTACACCTGGACCTACCCAGAAATTGCTGGGGAATTCATCCCCGAAGTCGTCCGCTTAATTGGCATTTTTGCAGTCATCTGGTTAATGGAGTGGCGAATTGGCTTATTAATTTTGCTTTCCTTCCTCTTGATCCTCGGTTTCACCCTCAAAGGTTTGCAAGAGGTTACTAAGCGGGAAGAAATTCTGGATGAATACATCGAAGATACCGAAAGTCGCAACTCGGAAATTATCACCAACATCAAAACAGTCAAAGCTTTTGCGACAGAAACAGAGGAACTAAAAAGGCAAACCACCAGACTCGATCGCGAATTAAAAGTAGTGATCCACCGCATTCACAAAGGATACGTCACCCTGGGGACATACCAGCAGACATTTGTCCAGTTGTGTTTGTTTTCTGTTCTCGGTTTTAGCCTCGCAGCCACGGTGGGAGGCAAAATTTCCATCGGATATTTTGTTACCATCTACACTTTGGCAAGCATGGCCTATTCCCAACTACGGCCGATTAGCATTATCGCCGAAGTATTTGCCCGCCGCTATGCTTCCATGATCCGGTTCCATGAGTTTATGGAAACGTCAGAGGGTGTAGATGCGATTAATTTAGCAGAAAATGCTAGAGCCGCACAGCCACCTTATAAATTTACTGGTAAGGTTGAGCTTAGCGGTTTGACATTCGGTTACGACAGTGAAAAACCTGTGTTGCAGGATGTGAATTTATTGATTCATCCCCGTCAAACCATAGCATTAGTAGGGCGATCCGGTTCGGGGAAATCGACTTTAGTGAAACTGCTGTTTCGCTATTTTGAACCCAACTCCGGGCGGATTCTGATCGATGGGGAAGACATTCGCAGCTTAGATGTGACTCGTTACCGCCAGCGTTTAGCCATTGTTCACCAAGAAGTAGACGTTTTTAACGGTACTTTGCTCGAAAATCTGACTTACGGAAACAGAAGTGCCACTTTCGAGCAAGTTGAGGATGCTTGTCGCATCGCCAAAGTAGACGATTTTGTACAGTTGTTGCCCCACGGTTACTATACCGTGGTTGGGGAGCGAGGAATGCGCTTGTCCGGTGGTCAGCGACAGCGATTGGGTATTGCTAGGGCGCTGTTAGTGGAGCCGGATGTGTTAATTTTCGATGAGGCTACTTCGAGTTTGGATTATGAAAGCGAGCGATCGATCCAGATAGCCATGCGAAATATCCTGGGTACGCGCACTACCATCATTATTGCCCACCGACTCAGTACCATTCGTGAAGCCGATGCGATCGTCGTACTCGATCGCGGTAGAATCGTCGAAGTTGGCAGCCACAACGAACTGTTGAAGCAACAAGGGGTTTACCGGAGGCTGCACTCCCTGCAAGAAACCGGCCAGTTGCTTGATTAGTCAAAGGATTTTGGGTTTGGGATTGAAATTTCCCAATTCCCGATCCCGGAGCTACGGTGTCCTATACCCCGTTTTTTACTTATATATTCCACGTATTTGATTAATATTTTAAATATGTTGTTGCAAACCCAGAAAATAGTGATAAGGTATTTAACTGTGGTGCAAATGGGTCGATGCCCGAGCGGTTAATGGGGGCGGACTGTAAATCCGCTGGCTACGCCTACGCTAGTTCAAATCTAGCTCGGCCCACCACTTTTTAATTAAAAGTTAAAATTTAAAAGTTAAAATTTTTAATTTGATATTTTTAATTGTTTATGCCCGTATAACTCAGTGGTAGAGTACCTCCTTGGTAAGGAGGAAGTCACGAGTTCAAATCTCGTTACGGGCTTACTGCGTCAAGGGTTTCAGGATAGCCAGAAAATACTTTTCCGGCTCCACTTTGGTGCTAATGGTTTTATCTCAACCATACTGTAGGAGTGCAAGTGGAGTCGATCGGATTTTTTCGATTCAAAACACTGTCCCGTCGCTGGTTATCTGAATTGGCGGCACTCCACCAGCCCTCAATTCTCCGGCGATTTTCCGCCCCGCGCCCCAAGTTCCTCCTTGCAAAATTTTCACCAGTGGCAATTCAGTCGCATTCAAATCCAGCTTTTCTCGAATAGCTGCGGCAATTTTATCTAACAGATGCACCGTGAGCGATCGCCATTCTACTATCACCTCCGAACCCGGTAAATAACTCTCGGCAAAAATCCCTAAATCTTTTGCCTGCAATAGCCCAATATCCAAACAAAAACCGCCGTTGCGATACTCAGACAATCCCGTTAACTCATCTAATTCCACGACTTCTAAACCAAGCTCTTGTAGCGGTTCCAACAGGGAATAAGTTAACCACTGAGAAAGTTTGTGAAACGGCACAAATTCAGAGTGCTGATATTCTCCCAACAGAGCCGGATGTGGCCAAACATCGCCTAAATTCACACCTCCAATTACATATCTCCCAGGCCAAATTTCCCCAAATCCTGTCAAAACAGCGCTCAAAACTTCCTGGGCATTGATAGTTTTGAATCCACAAGAATGAGTATCCAGCAAGTATGCGGCCAAATTGCCAGGGCGCGGGTTTTCTGAGCCAAACAATAATGGATGTTGGCAAATCGCCTTTCCCAAACGCTGCAACAATTCTAATCTACCCCCTAAACCAACTAGCGGATTTTCTTGACTTACTTGAAATCCCGTCGCTAAGGTTTCTAAGGTTAATTCAGAAAGTCCTAGAGCATCAGCTTGCCACGGAAAATCGGGATTGCTGGAAAAAAGACCTTGACAAAACATCCGAAAAGTGGCGACGGCTAAGCCTTCGGAGCGGCGGTAAATCTGTCCTGTTTCGGCTTCGCAATAGTGCCAATCTGCACCAGCACCGGCATCAAGCAACACACTGATAATTGCTAAGTCAAATTTGATTTGAGTCTTTTCCAGGAGTGTAAATTTTGCTATTGCTAGATCTAATTGAGCGAGTCGGGGCTGGTTTCCCACTTCAAAATGCCGCCAGCGACTGTGAAAGGGTATCTGGAAATCGGGATACTGTTCCCTAGTTGTCTCCATCACATAATTGGCGGCTTGGTCGAGTTTGGTTAAATCGATGCGGAAATGGCGGAGTTTATCTTCGGAGGCTAAATTAAACAGCCGATCGCACTTGTGGCGAATAGCAGCAGGTGTCCTCAGATATTCCACGGTTTCTAACTCTCTACTATTCAAGTTCATATAACTAGGAAACGGTAAACATCATTTTCTTTAAAAAAATCAAACTGACTATAATCTAAAATATTATCTAATATAACATTTTTATCGATTTTAATCAATTGATATTCCCACTTAGAACCGCTCACTTCCCGTTTGATTCTTTCAGAAACTATCACCGAATTTTTATCATATTTCGGAGAGACTATTTTGCTTAAATCTTCCAGTCTGTCAGCTATGTTAATATCTTTACCGTAGGTACAAGACCGAAATATATACAAATTTCCCTTAGCAACTCCCACCGACAACCCACAAGGTATTTGATGGGAATCGATAAAGATTTTCCAATTTTTACACAAACTTTCCATGGCAGCCAGGGCCGAGTGAGATTCCGGGAAAGTGAGCAGGTGTGAATCGCCAACTATACTGCGAATTGTGCCACCGTATTCTTCGCAAATTGTTTTTTCAAAGGCATCAAAATTGGTGAGTAAATATTCTACATCTTTGATAGAATTAGATTCTTGATAGGCAATAAAACCTCTCAAATCAGCTTTGATGATGGCTTGATTTTCTACAATTCTCGTCTTATGACTTTGGTCAACTTTGTAGACTCTTTCAGGTTCGCTCATTCCTTTCAAAGAAAATTCATTGACGAAGGATGTTTGCACTTCTGCTTTATTGAGGGCTAACCAAGCTGCTTGGGATAAATATATTTCATCCTGGGGAGTAACAGATTCTATGCGAGCTGTTAAATTTACTGTATCACCAAAGATATCTTTATCTTGGTGTAAAACATCTCCTAAAGTAATTGAGACGCGAATCGCCAATCGTTCGTCATTGGATTTGCTAGATTGTTGTGCTCTCAATTGTTGCTGCATTTCTATGGCAGCCATAGCTGCGGCTGTCACACTAGGAAAAATCAGCCAAAATGAATCACCTTCTCCTTTAATCAAACTGCCTTCATTTCTGGTGCTAATATCTAAAACAAAAGTTTTGTGTTCGTTCAACAAGCTACTTAATTCCGACTGAGATAATTTTTTTACTCTGACGGTATATCCGCAAATATCTGTTTTTACTATCACAGTAGAACGTAAATTAGCCATAACCTGCCTTGAGCGCTCAAAAAAAATAGCAATGAGTTTGATTTGACCAAGATGCGATGAATCGCGATCGAGCTCACATCAATCTTCCAAATCTCGTCCTTTAGTTTCTGCGAGGATTGTAGCATCGGGTACTCCCGATGGAGTGTAGTAGCCAGCAGCTTTTTTAGCGATGATTTCGACTTGTGCATCTGCGGGAATCCGATCTTCGGGAATGGGGATGCGATCGACTACTTGAATGCCAGAATTGACAATTGCATTGTATTTAAGATCGCTCATCGAAACTAAACGGTCAATCCGAGAAATTCCCAACCAGTGCAACACATCTGGCATTAGTTCTTGAAAGCGCATATCTTGAACTCCAGCAACACATTCAGTGCGAGTAAAATACTCATCTGGGCGATCGCCTCCAGTCTGCCTTTTCCTCGCATTGTACACCAAAAACTTAGTTACTTCACCCAAAGCTCTGCCCTCCTTGCGAAAGTAAAGAATTACCCCCGATCCCCCTGCTTGTGCTGTTTGGATGCACATCTCAATTCCGTGTACCAAATAAGGACGACAAGTACAAATATCAGAACCAAAAACATCTGAACCATTACACTCGTCATGTACTCGTACCGCCAACTG
>Ga0209812_10002448_pt1 | contig 11128 bp, 8 predicted proteins | sample JI71714BDNA_FD_187502 | JGI IMG/M metagenome (GOLD analysis project Ga0209812, IMG submission 187502) | Wastewater effluent complex algal communities from Wisconsin, to seasonally profile nutrient transformation and Carbon sequestration -... | ecosystem: Engineered > WWTP > Effluent > Algae...
TGGCAATCGCGCAAGGAATAGCCGATATACCCCTGCTCTCTGGTGCATACTTACGGTATTGGATGTGGGGCACCTTTACACTGTTCGGCATTTTCTACACCATGCGGTATGCCTCAAAGGTGAAAGCAGATCCCACACGTTCGCTCAGTTTTGACACCGATCAACGGCTACGCCAACAACAAAAAGCGACAGTGATCTCAGACTACACGAGGTTAGACAGTGTTATTTTAACGGTATTTTTCTTAGGCTTAGTCTGGATCATTTGGGGGGTAACCCAGCGCGAATACTATATCCCCGAAATTGCCAGCCAATTTTTTACAATCGGTGTCATTATCGCAGTCATCGCTGTTATCGGAAAGCGCTTCAGCATGAATGATGCGGCCGATGGCTTTAAACAAGGTGCAGCAGAATTGCTGCCGGCAGCCCTTATTGTGGGTATGGCAAAAGGAATTGTTCTTATTTTAGGTGGCGATAATCCTGAGTCGCCTTCAGTACTCAATACCTTACTGTTTTACTCGGGCCAAGCCCTTGGCGACTTTCCGGCTTGGCTATCCGCTTGGCTGATGCTGGTGATGCAATCGGTGTTTAATTTTTTTGTTGCCTCTGGTTCCGGTCAGGCAGCACTAACAATGCCATTAATTGCGCCACTATCAGACATGTTAGGGCTATCGCGGCAAATTGCAGTATTAGCTTTTCAACTGGGTGATGGCCTAACCAATTGTATTATCCCCACTTCAGCCGCCTTAATTGGGTGCTTAGGTGTGGTAAGGGTCGATTGGACCGTCTGGTTTAAATTTATTTGGAAATTACAACTTTGCTTATTTGCGCTCGCTAGCCTGTTTATGCTGCTAGCCGTGGCCATTAATTATCAATAACGAGGTTTTCTTGGAACACATTCTTCTTATTAAAGGTGCCAGCGTCTTCGCCCCTGCAGCGCTAGGTATTAAAGATATCCTGATTGCCGGTAACCGTATTGCGGCAATTGGTGACCACTTAGCCCTTAACAACACTACCTTACCTGTGACAGTGATTGATGGTAGCGGTAAATATTTAGTGCCTGGCTTTGTCGATTCGTTAGTACATTATATAGGTGGCGGTGGTGAAGGCGGCTTTGCCACCCGCACCCCAGAAATGCACTTAACAGATGCCACCCTCGCCGGTGTTACAACAGCAATTGGCGTACTCGGCACTGACGCTACAACCCGCACGCTGACAAATTTGTTAGCTAAAGCGCATGCTTTAGAGAGCGAAGGGATTAGCACCTATTGTCATACCGGCTCTTATGAAATTCCCTGCCGTACACTAACGGGTAATATTACCGACGACTTAATTTTAATCGATAAAATTATTGGTGTGGGTGAAATTGCGATAAGTGATCACCGCTCATCACAACCAACCATCACTGAGCTACGCAAAGTGGCTGCAGCGGCGCGGGTTGGCGGCATGTTAGCCGGTAAAGGTGGTATTGTTAGTGTGCATGTGGGCAGTGGCGAGAGCTTGTTACAACCGTTATTTGATGCGGTAAATGGCAGCGAGCTGACACTAAAACAGTTTTATCCCACGCACATTAACCGCAACGAAGCCTTATTTACAGCAGGGCTTGCGTTTGCGCGCGCCGGCGGAGTGATCGACTTTACCACCAGCACCACCGACTATGATCTTAAACATGGCGAAGTGGCCGCAGCCGAGGCGCTTAAACGCGCGCTTGCGGCAGGTATTCCCGCCATGCAATTAACGATGAGTTCGGATGGTAATGCCAGTTTACCGGTATACAGCAAAGAAGGTGAGTTACTTGGCCTAGAAGTGGGCCAAGTAAAGAGCCTGCTGCAGGCATTACAAACTGCCGTACTGCAACTTAAGGTTAATTTAAGCGATGCGCTAACCAGTATTACCGCGGCCCCCGCACAGGTACTTGGCTTAAAACAAAAAGGTCAGCTTGCAGTTAGCAAAGATGCTGATATGCTGCTGCTAAATAGCCAGGACTTAACACTGGATACCGTTATTGCCAAGGGGCGTTGCTTAGTGAGAGCAGGCAAACCTGTGGTATATGGCACCTTTGAAAAGCCGCAACAATGCGCAACAGGAGGTTAGATGCGTTTGTCTTGCATATCATCATTAGTGGCCAGTAGCCTGCTGCTGATACCGCTACTCTTATCCGCCAGAACAATTGAACCAGAGCTGCCGGTTAATACGGCGCAAGATCAGGTGCAGGAGGTGGAGGTGCTGGAGGTGCAGGAAGTGGAGGTACAGCCAGCCGAAGCAACGCTTGCAGAAGCCCTAACGCCGCCATTACCTGAACCGGATTTTGATTTAATGTTGATTGGTGGGGGTATGGCGACCTGCAGCTCCATGTCGAGCCAAAGCTGTAACGAAGCGGCTACATTTAGCGAACTGGCTAAAACCAGCAACCGCTATTTACTGCACCCTTCCACCATTCAACTCTTTGCCAGTAGCGACGTCTTTACTAGCGAACGTCAAGTCTTGCAACAACAACTTGTCACTTTACTGACCAACCTTACCGCAAACCCTGCTCAGCTACTTAGCGAAACCGAGCTGGTACAACTATGGCGTAATGTGGTTGCCACCGAAGACATGCCCATAGACGGGGAAACGCTTTGGCAAGCCTTGTCGGAACGTGAGCTAAATGCCGTTTTTGATTATTTGGAAGTCCCTACCCTAAGTGCTGATGGTAAATACCGTTTAACTGAGCAAGTTGACCTAGCGCAAACCAGCCACACCGAATCGGCGGAGCTGTATCGGCAGTTTGTGCAACTGGCCACAAAAAAGGCGCAAAGCAAAGGCCGTGAGCAAGCCAAGGTCTTGGTCGTGACGGCCTCATCACGCGATCCTTTTGCTGCCGTCGATTTTTATCTCGATGCCTTTCGACAAGCCGGTGCCACAACGCAGTGGCTGCCACTTACTGCTGCACTGCAGCGCGCTATTAGCGAAAAAAGCTGCAACGCGTTACCGCAGTATTTAGCCACTATTCATGGCAGCTATCGCCGCGAACAAATTTATGCCGATTTGTTTAATAGTAAACAGCAACTCTGCAACAAAGGCAGCAAAGCCGTGTTGGCACTTATCAACGAAGCCGATGGCATTTTCTTTAATGGTGGAGATCAAAGTCTAACCTATCAGGCCTTGCGCCATAATGATGGCAGCGCTACGGCAGAATTACTTGCTATCTTTGATGCCATTAAGCAAAAACGCCTGATAATAGGGGGTACCAGTGCGGGTACAGCGGTAATGAGTGGTAGCCAATTATTTAGCAGCGACACGGCGGCAGTGCCCATGATCAGTAATGGCGATAGTTATCATGCTCTGCAATATGGCGTTAAAGCCTCGGTTGCGCCTTGGCCTGGTTGTCGTAAAGAACAACGTTGCCCAGACGATATGAGTGAGCGCCAGCTAACGTACACCGCCACGGGAGGCTTGGGATTATTTCCACTGGGTATTTTAGATACCCATTTTGCTGAGCGTGGCCGCCAAGCCCGTTTGTTAGTATTACAGCAGGCAACACTAACGCCACTCGGCTTTGGCGTAGATGAAGCCACTGCGTTATTAGTGGATTTAAGCCAATACGCGCAAGGCATAGTGCAATTACAGGTAAGTGGTGCTGCAGAAGTATATATTAGCGAGTTAGCGCCGGAGTCTTTACCAGAACAATTGAACGCCAATACCTATAGTTTATCTGCTGGAGATAGCGCAGTCTGGCGCCAAGGTACGCTTACAGTATCGCCTGCTGCACAAAAAACACAGCTAACTACGACTGCAGAGCCGCTGCAAAGTAAAAGCCCACTGTTTAGCCGAGATCATTATCGCAGCTTAAGTCACTCGCTTTGCCATAGCAATTTTGCAGCGGCTACAGTGAGTGAGCCACCTTATTTGATAAGGCTAAGCAAAGTAGAAAACTGCTATCAGGCGGCTGAGGGCAAACTTAGCATAACACAAAGATTACGCATAATTACCGAACAATAACATTAGGTTACAATAGTTACTACCTTAACTAAGCCGCAGATTTTTCTGCGGCTTTTCAATGTTAAGCACGGCCTGCTGCGGTCTGTCTTACTTCAACACCCGTAATAAATTACTGTGCTGATCAGTCCACTGCACTTCAGGTTTTAATAAACGCGGCCAGGGGCGCACCGCTTCGCTAAGCAATGGCTGCGTTAAAACGCGCTGATTACGGCTTAACAGCACCCACTCTGTTGCAGCCGGGTTTTCGGCATCAGCCGGCGTAGGAATAAACAGCGCCGTTAACCCCAGCGCAGCCGCCTGATTGCGTAGCACACTGCTTAAATCCAGATAATTATTGGAGATATGCACCGCCAGCACGCCATCGGGCATTAAATGCTGCCAGTATAGCTGCATGGCTTCGGCGGTAAGCAAGTGCATTGGTATCGCATCACTGCTAAAGGCGTCTAGCACCAAAATATCAAATTGCTTGCTGCCTTGCTGCTGCCATTGCTCGGCCAACACTAAACGGGCATCGCCGGCATAAAGCGCTACCTCGGCAGCACTGTCAGCTAAGTAGCTAAAATGCGTTGTAGCTGCAGTAATTACCGCCGGATTAATTTCATAAAAAGAGATACTATCGCCGGGGCGGCCATATGCAGCTAATGCGCCCGCGCCTAAGCCGACAAACCCCAGCTGTCGCTGCTGCAACTGGCGGGTACTGCGGGAGGGATCAGCGGGTAAGAAATGCTTTATTGCCAGCGCGACACCGGTTGTCGGCCGATAATAGCTAAGGGGCGTTTGCGCCAGCTCAGGTGTCAGATACTGGGCGCCATGGCTGGTGGTGCCATCAATTAATTGCCGCTGCCACTGCCCCTGTATTTGCACATCGCGCACGGTAAGGCTGCCGTAAAAGTTTCGGCTTTTCGCCACATCATGCTGCCCTAACCAATACTCAGCCAGCACAAAACAACTCATAAAAACCACCCCTGCCAGCGCCGCCAGCATATTGGCACCGAGTGCTTTGGCACGCCAAGGCGTTAAGGTGACTAACCAAAGAATAGCCAACAGAACCAGCGGAAACTCCCAATACTTGCTAAACACTAGCGGCGCCAGCAAATTAACCAGCAACCCAGCTAACACGCCACCACCCGCTAATACCAAATAAAACGCCGTTAAGGCACCATGTGCCGGTTTACTGCGGGCAAGTTCGCCATGACATAACATACAGCCGCTAAACAGCAGCACTAAATACAGCACCAGCTGCGAAAACAAATCAAACTGCCGCCCTAAATAGTACAGCAGTAACGCCATCACTAAACTAATGGCAAATAAATACAACCAAATACTGCGCTGATACCAACTATCGCGGTTAAACACCAGGGTAAAACTCAGCAAATAGAGCGCCAGCGGCACTATCCATAAAAACGGCACCGGCGGTACATTTTGCGTCAGTTGCTGTGTGACTGCCAACAGCAATACCACACCGCACACCGACAAACCCAACCAACGCAGCCACGGCTGCCCTTGCAAACTGAGTGGCGCTACGGCTACTTTAATTAACGCAGTGCCGTTTTTGCTTAGCAGTACCTGCCAAACTAAGAGCAACAAACACAGCGCAAACAGCACAAAACCCATGGCCCAGTAAAGCCGTTGCGTAGCTAAGGGTAAATAAGGTTCCAACACAAAAGGATAAAGCAATAAGCCAGCAAAAGAGCCAAGATTAGATAAGGCATACAAACGATATGCCGAGCGCAGCGGAAACCGGGCCGCAAACCAATATTGCAATAAGGGCCCCGTCGCCGATAACAGCAAATACGGTAGCCCTATCGTTAGGGTTAATAGCGTTAAAATACCCCATAGCGGCGAACTCGCGTCTGTAGTTAAATTAGGTTGCAGTAACCAAGGCAAGGCACAGAGTGCCAAGACCAGCATAACGCTATGGATCAGTCCCTGCTGACGCAAGCTGGCAAAGCGCGTTAGCAGATGTGCATAGCCATAGCCAGCCAGTAATAAACTTTGAAAAAACAATAAGCACGCCGCCCATACCTGCGCGCCACCACCAAAATATGGCAACAGTAAACGCGCCAACATGGGCTGTACCATAAACAATAAGGCGGCACTAAGCAGAATAACAACAGGAAATAACGGCAAAACCCAAGCTCCGGTATAAAAAACGCTTAGCCTATACAATGGCTGCAGCCAGAGCAAGCACGATCAATTTTACTACGTCAGAAATCGTTGCTTGCAGGGCACTCAGCGCTGTCGTTTACCATAATGCAGATTTAAGCGATATACTTTACATCATTGGTTGCTAACGTGGCCTGTAGTATAAATACTGACATATCATCGAAACCGGCATTTTCATATTAATACCACGGGTATTCGGGCGATAAAAACGCGCAAGCAACATTTCGGTGGTCAAAGGGTGCGAGTGCCGCATTGTTATGGTTTTTTCAGTAAGACATCCACTACCTCTGTTGCGGCTGATAAAGTTGCACCAGTTATGTTTCGATACAGCCTAATGGCTTTTAATCTATGGCCCTTATCTAAAGCGTTACGTACTTGCAAAGGGACAAAAGTGGGATCAGTTAAGCTAACACCAGCAAGCTTACTGAGTGAACCAAGGGTAATTTCCAAGTAACGAATTCTTTTTCGATACCGCGCATGTTCCCATACCAGCAGAAACAAACCGAGCACCATTAGCACTGGAACAATAAAATCAATAAATACGAATAGCCCGTGTTTCGGGGCTATGCCAAGAGATTCCAAATAAACAGCCATGTCAGCTACTCCTTAAAGTGTATAATGCCCGCAGCTCCAGCTAGCAAACGAGCGGATGTCTAAAGCCCTGCGTTTGTTACGCATTACTCATCGTCACAGCAATCATTCTCTAAAATAAACAACGTTTATGTATAAAATGCTCTTAATGCCTCGGGCATGCTCACGAACAGTTGAGCATCTTATGCTAACAATACGTATTGATTGTTAGGAATTTACCCGCTTACCGCTTTGCACTAACAAATAAAAACATATCGCCAACAAGACATAACGAGGCAACGTTGTGACGATGGTAGTAAGCGTTAGAGGCGGTGATTGCACAACAACATACAGCTGCAATAGCACTAAAGGTGTCAGCAACAAAGCATAAAAAGTCACATCCGGCTGCCTGATTAGCCGCTTACTGGCGAAAGCCACGACTAAAAAAGCAGCCGCCAACGGTACCGCGATGGTAAATAAGTCGACCAGCGTAAAGGCAAGTAGGCCTGATACTTGCGCAATCGGTTTTAGAATCTCAGCTGGTATTGGTACAGCAGCACCAATGCCGGCAATAGCAATTGAACCATAAGCCAGTGCTATACCTAAAATGCCGGCGATTACTCGATCTTTGATGTGGTTCATCTGCTTTTCCTTGTTTTGCAACGCTCACTTAAACTGCATGCTCACATTCAAATAACGCAAAGGTTTGAGGCGGTCGGAGCGCAGCGTAAGCCTTACCTGACGCGTTATCAGCGATAATAGCGCCTTGTTATTGTTCTATAAGCCGCTCAATAATTAGGTTAAGTTCACTAATTACTAATTCAGGCTCGTCAAACTGCACAAAATGACCACTCTTCTCTGTTAGCACTGCCCGCCCTTGTGGGAAAGCTTCAGCCCATTGTTTCCATGTCTCACCCCACTTTACTACACCTTGATCACTAGCCAGCAAGTGTGGTGGATTGGGATCTTTTTTGATCGAGGCAATAACAGTAACCGGCATATCTTTGATCTGTGGGTAGTTTGGTAAAGGTCTCTTACTCCAGAAATCCAAGTAGTTGTTTGACATGCCATTTTCCATATCAGCAAGTTTAACAGCAGCAATTTCTTTGTTAGCCTGCTCTAAATTAATCGCACGCATAATATCCACATCATGCTCCGAAGACGGGTCAAGCATCAATAGTGCCTTTATTTGAGCAGGGTAAGCTACTGCAAAGTCCCTAGCTACATTTCCGCCATAAGAATGCGCAATTAAAATGACAGGCTGCGTAATCCCTAAATTTAGTAAAAGGTTGCTTGCATAATGAGCATACTCGTCAGAAGTAAAATGACGTTTTATTGAGGTTGAGTTGCCATTGCCTACCCTTGAGTAGCGAATAACCGCCGCTTTTTCAGCAATTTTATAGAAAACAGGATCCCAGTCAGATAAACCAGCACCAGCGCCGCCCTCCAGAAGGACTGTGTACTTACCACTGCCAGCGATTTCATATTCCAGCTCAAAGTCCCCAACCTTTGAAAACTTCGGTTCTGCGGCCAAAGAAAAGGACAACACAAAGATCGCTAAAAAAATGAATTTCAAAAAAACTCCTTAAAACACTAACGCCCGCATTTGCGGCTGGTTTGAAGCGCAGCGGAAAACCAGTCCGGCAACATGCACTTGTTAGCCAATTTGTCCGACCTTACTCTTTACAAAATTAATGAATGCCGAGCAAACAACCATGAAGAACTTTGCATCTTCAAATCGAAGTTTTTCATTTTCGAGCAAGGCATGTCGTATACCTCCTTCATCAGAGGTATACCCGTAAAGGCTGCTAAAAGCAGTTTTTAATGCAGGGTGTAAGTTTATTTCGTCTTCTAGTTTTTTTATAAGTTGTCCAAGCGTACCTTTCGAGCCAAGAACAAGACTGACAAGACTTTCAACTGCACATACGGATTCTTTAATTGAATTTCTATAATCAGGCTTCTCTCTGCTGGACAACAACTCCAACGCTCGTGTCAAATGAGCATGAACAGGACCTCTAGTTACTTCCAGCGCTTGTTCAATTTCATCAAGCTGCTCTTGCTCTGTGATCTGTGAAATTTGCCCCGCAACAAATCGATACGCAGACATTTCTTTTTCCAACGCTACGTTGCACGCTGAAGTAAACGCATCTCTAAATTGATAACGCTCATAGTTATTCGCACAGAACTCAATGAAATCATAAAGCTCATACCATTCACAATTGAAGAAGTAAGCTCTTAAACGTGTTAGAACTTGCTGCCAATCGTCCTCTAATGTATCTAAAGGTTCTTTGAAGTAGTTAAACCACAGTTTTTTACATAGCGCATTTACTTCTTTGTTTGTATTATCTGAAAGGTAATAACCACTATACCCACCTGTAGCAGCTCGAACATGATCCCAGATATAAATTTTCAAAATGCTCCATAAGGCATTTTTCAACGGCTTGTCTACAGATTCGATTTGAACTATATCTCTAACTTTTTTATGGCCATATCTCTCGGAAAAACGCACATAATCTCCTTAAATGGCTAACGAGCCTGTATAAAACCTATTCAGAACACAGCTTTTCCACTTCGGCTATTCTGTTTATTATTTGTAATCAACTTTGCAGGTTTCTGGTGAGAATTTCAATACAAGATTTATTCTAATGTTAATTTACTTTTATTTAGCGCTATTAGCCAAGTTTTGCTGGCTCCACACCTAGTTTTACCCCACTTTGCCATATCGGCTTACTTTTTCTAAGTTATGCACCACACAGAACAACTGCCATTAGCTTTACGTCTTGGTTTTGCCACGCAAGCGGTAGCGTTTTAACGCTTTGATAGTGTCATTATTGCCAAACACCGATTCGCTTGCCGGGCAAATGCAGGTTATCACTGTCACGGTGGTATTATCGGCAACTAGAGGGGAATCTATACACGTTGTAAACGAGTTTCAAAAATTTACGTCACTAAATCCTTGGCGCGCAAAACTGACATAAGCCACGAGCGTCCAAGTTCATGACAGGGAACATATTCTCAAAGTTTACTTTGGGAATATTATCCGGCGTTTTGGGATCTCTGCCATACTGCCCGCAAGCCGCACACTGCCGGATCCATTTCTTCGTTCTCGGATCTTTCAAAAACCATTCTTGAGTTTTGTTTTCAGTTCTCATATCACTTCACACTTAGCGCATGCACGTGCTCGTGCACTTGAGCATCGCAGGGGCCGCTGCAGCGCAGCATAGGCAACGAATAACGTGGTTTGTTATAAATATTTATTGATGTTTCACGCTAAAAGCTAAAATAATGGCTGATGAACTGAAAGATAAAATAACAGCCTTTGAAATGATGATATCTAAACGATTAATACCAACGAAGCTAGCAAACAATGAAAGTATAGCGACTAGTATGATGATAATGACAAAAGCTAAAAAATTAAACGCTTTTATATGACTGATTTTCACAAGTACTTTTGTGAATAAGGTATAGGCTAACAAAACACCCAAAGCAGAAGAAAAGACATGCGAAAAAAAAGACAATATGTTTAATTGGGCATCCCCCATGAAAAGCTCAATCAAGTAAAAAATAATTGGCATTAAAATAAGTAACGACCAGAACCACTGCTTGGCTGAAAACGCTTTCACTTACCCCTCCAAAAACTTGTAACAACTTATCAACCAAAACTCGTCCGCTTCATCACGCGGTAAACACACTGCCCAATTTTGTAAATAACCATAACACTAACCAAGCTACTTTGGTAAATTAATAGCTTTTTATTTGTAGCCTTGTTTTAAATGGCGAAAGCGGGTTTTAACCTGGCGATTAACCTGTTAACTATTAAATTACTAAGTGCTGGGCACTTTTACAGCCTTATTTATTACAGTTAAGCGGTCGTGTTTTATTGCGGGCCGGGAAGTTTCGCCGCAAGCGGTGTTAAGTGGCATTGCTTGCTGTCTGCTCTTGGCATAGTGTAATTGCGTTCTTTCGCTTTATGCGGTTCTCATTAATGCAGGTCGTTGCAGTATTGAGCCCGCTATGGCAGATAATACGACGGCTCTATTTGTTCTGACCTTGCGCTTCGGTTAGACTTGCTGCAACGCGCCTTACCGCTATGGGTTTTGCGCATGGAGTCCATCTTCTGACAACAACTACAACACAACACAACACAACACAACACAACACAACACAACAATAATGCGCTCAGCGCACAGCTAAGGTTAACTTATGGGAAAATTTAAAGTACCGCACACGCTCACGCTACTTTTTAGCATGATGGTGATTGCGATGATCGCGACCTGGATTGTACCTCAAGGCTTTTTTGCTACCGAAACGCTGGCTAATGGCCGAGCGGTGGTTGTGCCGGGTACCTTTGCGCTGGTTGAAGAACGCAGCTATCTCTCCCCTTGGCAGTTACTTACCGCCATACCCCGCGCCT
>Ga0209812_10002449_pt1 | contig 11127 bp, 13 predicted proteins | sample JI71714BDNA_FD_187502 | JGI IMG/M metagenome (GOLD analysis project Ga0209812, IMG submission 187502) | Wastewater effluent complex algal communities from Wisconsin, to seasonally profile nutrient transformation and Carbon sequestration -... | ecosystem: Engineered > WWTP > Effluent > Algae...
TGATCAGCGTCACCATGCCGGTGTCGTGCGGGCGGGGGGAGAGCTCGGAGAAGATCACCTCCTCTCCCTTCACGAAGAACTCGACCCCGTAGAGCCCCCAGCCGCGCCCGCCGCCTTGCAGGGCCATCACCACTTTCGCCGCCATCTCCCGGGCCTTGTCGAGCGCGGCTTGCGACATCGCGGCAGGCTGCCAGCTTTCGCGGTAATCGCCGCGTTCCTGACGGTGGCCGATCGGCGGGCAGAACTGGATGCCTTGCTTGTCGCGGATGGTCAGCAGCGTGATTTCATAGTCGAAGGCGATGAACTGCTCGCAGATCACCCGCGCCCGGTCGCCGCGCATATTGGCGACGGCGTATTCCCACGCGGCCTCCAAAGCATCGGGCGTGTCGACCTTGCTCTGGCCCTTGCCCGATGAGGACATGACCGGCTTCATCACCAGCGGATAGCCGATCCGTTCGGCAATGGTCTGCGCTTCGGCGAAACTCTCGGCATAGCCATATTGCGACGTCACCAGCCCCAGCTCGCCCGCCGCCAGATCGCGGATCGCATCGCGGTTCATGGTGAGCTGGGCGGCGCGGGCAGACGGCACGATGGTGAAGCCTTCAGCCTCCAGATCGGCGAGCACTTCGGTGCGGATCGCCTCGATTTCCGGGACGATCAGATCGGGCCGGTGCTTTTCCGCCGCCGCCCTGAGCGCAGCGCCGTCGAGCATCGAGAACACCTCGCGCGCATCCGCCACCTGCATCGCGGGGGCATTGTCATAGCTGTCACAGGCGATCACCCGCGCGCCGAGGCGCTTGGCGGAAATGACGAATTCGCGGCCCAGCTCGCCCGAACCGAGCAGCAGGATGGTGGCAATGTGGCTCATGGGGGCGAGGGTTTACTGGCCCCGCGACATGAGTCCAGCCGCGATTATGCGGCCCGGCGATGCCCCGCCACCGCCACCTGCCGCCCGCCGCCCGCGCGGGCCAGCACCAGCCCTAGCTCCGCCTCACGCAAGGTCCAGTCGACCGTGCATTCGACCCGCGCCAGGCCTGCGCTGGCTGTCAGTTGCGGCGCTTTGGCAGACGCGGGGGCGGCGAGGCCGGCGAAGGTCGCGACCACATCCTCGGCCCATTCGCGCGCCGCGCGCGAGGTCATTTCCGGCAGCAGCACCGCAAAGCGCTCGCCATCCAGCTGCGCCAGTTCATGCCCCGGAAGCGCCATGGTTTCGAGGAACTTGGCAAAGCCCCACAGCACCTCGTCAGCGGTGCGCTGGCCATAGCGCATGAGCAGCGCCCGCATGGAATCGACCGCGAACACCGCGATCATCTGTCCGCCGCCCTTGGCAAGATGCCGCCGCAGACTGGCGCAGAAGGCCTGCCGGTTGGCGAGCCCGGTCAATGGATCGGTGACAGCGCGGTTATGCAACTCGCCTTCAAGGCTGCGCACCTGCTGCACCGATCGCATCAGGCACAGTGCGCCATCGGGGGTGCCGGTGGAATCGCACATCGAGCGCAGGCTCAGCGCATACCAGCGCTGGCAGTGGGCGTCGCGGCAGGTATCGCGATCGGCGCAAGCGATGACGGGGAATTCGGTCCAGCCGACCATCATGCGCCCTGAAAGCGCTGCATTCACATGTTCGCCCAGAAAGGCGGCATGGTCGCGTGTCGCCAGATCGGTGATGTGCGGCAGCAGCAATGCGCCCGAAAAATCTAAGCCCAGTTCGGCAATATTGGCCGATGCGTGAATGATGAAGCCAAGCCGGTCGAGCCGGATCACGATATCGCCCGAAGTCTCTTCAAGCAGGCCATGCAGCACATGACCTTCAACGTCACTTAAACCAATTTTCATGCCGACAGTGCCCCAGCGGTCCAACGATAGATTCGCCAACTCGCCCTTAGTCAGATTTACTTGGTAACTAACGAGATTCGATTGGGTGAAAACTTTCCCCTGTTTTCCCGAAAAAGACTCTTTTTATTGTTAGCTAAGTAAACATACTCGACTAAAAAACGAATCACCTCCGGGTTTCGTTTACCATATTTTTCTATTGGGCCATTCTATCCAATACGTATTGGGCGCAGTAGGTAGGGACTTCTAGGTGCGGGAACCGCTGTGAATCACAATTCGATCATGATCCGCACAGCCTGCGCAGGCACGCCGCTGGCGTCGGCAATGCGCTGGCGGCATTCGGCGATGACGGTGTCTATCTCGCCAGAAGCGCCGGGGCTGGGTGCAAGCTGATCGGAAGCCACGCCCAAAGCTGCGGCAATGGCGTCAAGCCGCTCTGGCAGGGGGCGGGCCTTGCCCTTCTCCCATGCCCACACCGTCGGCTTGCTTACACCGAGCGTTGCCGCAACATCGGCCAGCGTCAGTCCTGCCTCGCGCCGCAACCGGTTGAGCCGTGCGCCCAGCGCCTCGCCGGAGTTGATCGCCGGGCCTGAAGAACGCGCGGGAACGGTCATACCGGGCGCCAGACTCTGCAACTGGGCCGCTGCCAAGGCCGCCGGGCTGAGGGCCTGTTCGAAGGCGCAGCCATACACCCGCTCGCTGCGCCACACGACGACTGCGGTCACTGCGCCTGCCTCGGGCAGATCAAGCGCGAGGCGCTCGCCCTCCGTCAGCGTCAGGCCGGTCTCCAGCAGCAATCCGGCTGCCGAGATATTGTGGATGGTGACATTCGCCTCCCCGGCACCGGCAACGAAACCGCTGGTTTCAAGCCGCAAGGTGCGGCGGGGGGCCGCGCGCTGGCTGTCGCCTGCCGCTGCCTGTTCGAGATGGGCCTTGATGGCCATGTTGCGCACCCTTTCACTCTCGCGATGAGAGTGCGCACAGTCTGGCCGAAAAAGTTAAGGCGCAGTCACCAGGGATGGTTAATTCCGACGAAGCGGACTGCTTTTCAGCTAACTGCATCCAGCCCGTAAGCCGTGTGCAGCACACGCACGGCCAATTCGGTTTCGTCCTCGTCGATCATCACGCTGATCTTGATCTCGGAGGTCGAGATCGCCTGGATGTTGATCCCGCGATCCGACAGCGCCCGGAACATCGAACTGGCAACGCCGGCATGGCTCTTCATGCCAACGCCGACGACAGAAATCTTGGCGATCTTGCTGTCAGTGATGATGCGGTTGAAGCCGATCGCGTCGCGGCGGTCCTCCAGCAGCGCTTGCGCGCGGGCCAGATCGGACTGGGGGACAGTGAAGGTCACGTCGGTCTCGCCCTTGTCGCGGCCGACGTTCTGGATGATCATGTCGACATTGATCGAGGCCGCAGCGAGCGGTTCGAAGATGTTCGCCACCGCGCCCGGACGGTCGGGCACGCGGGTGAGGATCACCTTGGCCTCGTTCTTGTCATGCGCGATGCCGGTCACAAGCTGGCGTTCCATTTCACCCTTCTCCACCAATTCGTCCATTTCCTCCTCGGAGACGATCATCGTCCCCGGCAGGTCGTCGGCGGGCGGGGCGCCATCGCCGATGAAGCTCGAAAGCACCTGCACCCGCACCTTTTCCTTCATCGCCAGCCCGACCGAGCGGGTCTGGAGCACTTTCGCGCCCACCGATGCGAGTTCGAGCATTTCTTCGTAAGTCACCGCCTTCTGCTTCTTCGCCTTGGCGACGATGCGCGGGTCGGTGGTGTAGACACCGTCGACATCGGTATAGATGTCGCAGCGGTCCGCCTTGATGGCCGCAGCCACCGCGACCGCCGAGGTGTCCGATCCGCCGCGGCCCAGCGTGGTGATGCGGCCATCGTCCGACACGCCCTGAAAGCCCGGGATCACAGCGATTTCGCCCGCTTCCATAGCGGCGATCAGCGCAGGCGCGTCGATTTCGTCGATGCGGGCCTTGGCGTGGGCTTCGATGGTCTTGATCGGGAGCTGCCAGCCGAGCCAGCTGCGCGCCTTGCAGCCCAAGGCTTGCAGGGTCAGCGCCAGAAGGCCACTGGTCACCTGTTCGCCGCTGGCGACGACCACGTCATATTCGGCCGGATCATAAAGCGGGTTGGCCTCGCGGCAGAAGTTCACCAGCCGGTCCGTCTCGCCCGCCATGGCGCTGACCACCACCGCGACCTGATCGCCGCGAGCTGCCTGTGCGCGCACAATATTGGCGACGCGGCGGATGCGCTCCGTCCCGGCCATGGATGTGCCGCCGAATTTCATCACGATGCGAGCCAAAGCGCCAAAGCTCCTGCTGGTGAGTGTTCGCGGCGGCTGTTAAGGGCGGTTTATGGGAAACGCAAACGTATCGAATGTAACTATCCGGCCCGAGGAAGCCGATTTCTTCGCTGGCCTCGCGCGGGATTGGTGGAACCCCAAGGGGCCGATGGCGAGCCTGCATCAGGTGAACCCGGTTCGCATGGCGTTTATCCGGGACGCGATTGATGCGCATTGGCCGGATGCGCGGGCGCAGGCCAAGCCGCTGGCGGGCAAGGCGGCGCTCGATATCGGCTGCGGTGCAGGGCTGGTGTGCGAGCCATTGGCGCGGCTGGGCGCAAGCGTCACCGGCGTGGACGCGGCGGCGGAGAATGTCGCGGCGGCCTCTGCCCATGCCGAAGCGATGGGTCTGGATATCCGCTACATGGCGGGCGAGGTTGCGGCGCTTGATATCGGCACCTTTGACCTTGTTACCTGTGTCGAGGTGATCGAGCACGTCGCGGACAAGCCCGCCTTTCTGCGCGACGTAGCTGCGCGGCTGGCACCTGACGGGCTGCTTGTCATGTCGACCCCCAACCGCACGGCGGCCTCGCGCGTTCTGCTGGTCGGCGCGGCGGAGGCCGTGGGCTATGTCCCCAAGGGCACGCACCACTGGGACGATTTCATCACGCCCGAAGAGTTCGAGGACCTGCTCGCCGATGCAGGCCTGGCGGTGACGGCAAAGCGCGGGATCGCGTGGCGGCCGGGCAAGGGCCTGCACCTGTCGGACGATATGTCGCTGAATTATATCCTGTCCGCCAAACTCGCCTGACCTGCCAGTCGTCATCCCAGCGAAAGCTGGGACCTAGAACGTAAAAGTGCGGCGCTTGCCGTCCTAGGCCCCAGCTTTCGCTGGGGTGACGATTAGTTTGAAGACGGACAAACGCGCCCCTTCAGCGGCCCATCGGTAAACACCCCGGCCACGCCTGCGTCCTGCAGCATTGCTGCCAGCTTCACATCGCCGCAACCCCGGCCTTTCGGCGAATCACCCGTCCGCAAGCTGGCGGGCAGGAAGTCGTTCTCCGGCCGCACTGTCCACGCATGAACCGCCAGCCCTGCCGCCTTTGCGTCCCCCACCAGCGATGTCGGCGTCCCGTCCTCGTTCAGCACAAGTCCGATATGCGCCCCCAGCGCGTCGGCATATTTGGCGACTTCGACAAGTCCGACGGGCGTCACCATTTCGGCATAGCGCATCGCAGGTTCATCCGCCGGGCCTCCGAGGGGGGCGACCAGCTGCACCAGCTTGAACCCCGGCCCGCGCTGCTTCAACCGCTGGAGCGGAGCGATTTCGAAGCTCTGGATGAACACCGGATCGGCAGGCGTAATGCCAAGCGTGCGGAATTCGCGCAGCAGCAGGTCGACCATGTCGATCCCGTCGTTCTGCAACAGGAATTCGGGATGCTTCAACTCGGGGTAAAGCCCGATCCTGCGCCCCGTCGCCGCCTCCTTGGCGCGCACCAGTTTCACGATCTCGGCGAGGGTCGGCACCTGATACAACCCGTCGAACCGCGCATTGGCAGGGCGTAGCGAAGGGATGCGTTCCCTCGCGCGCAGGGTGCGCAACTCGGCGAGGGTGAAGTCCTCGGCAAACCAGCCGGCCACCTTCTGCCCGTCGATCGTCTTGTCGCGGCGGCGGTCTTCGAACTCCTCGCGGCTGGCAACATCGGTGGTGCCGGACAGCTCGTTTTCATGGCGCGATACCAGCACCAGATCCTTGGTCGCGACCAGATCGGGCTCGATATAATCCGCGCCCTGATCGATCGCGAGTTCATAGGCAGCAAGCGTATGTTCGGGCCGTTCGGCGCTGGCGCCGCGGTGGGCGATAATCAACATGTCCTGCGCTGCCGCCGGAGGTGCCGCCAGCAACAGCGCTGAAAGGATCAGGCGGGGCTTAAACATGCATGGCTCCTATCGCGGCGCGCGCGGCGGCGAGCCTTTCGTGTCCCTGCCCGGCAATCCGCACGAACGGCACCCCGGCATCCTCCAGCACTTGGGCGACGATCCTTGCAAACCTGTGACGGTCTGCCGGAACGCTGAAAAAGCGCGTGCCATCGTCGATCCACGGCAGATCGGGTTCGAGCAGCAGGTAGAGGTCAGCCTTGGGTGCCTGCATCAGTTTTTGCGGCCGCTCGCCCAGCAGCATTTCGCACCATGCGGCGGTCATCAAGGCATCGGTGTCGGTCAGCAGCAGCGGCCCGGCCCAGTCGCCCGCAGCGGCGATCATGGCCTGTTGCGCCCGCCCGATCAGAAGCAGGTCATCAAGGGTGAGCGGCTCCTTGTGCGCCTCGCAATGGCTGCGACCATATTCGCCGACGGTGAGCGCGCCGATCTCGGCGGCCAGCGCGGCAGCCAGCGTGGTCTTGCCGGTGCTTTCCGCGCCATGGAGGCAGACCGTGCGGCGGTAATGGGATTGCACGGATGGGGGCAGATAGGCCCAATGCGCCGCAGGATCGGCCCGCACGGCGCTTCCGGAAAGGCGGGCAAGCGGATCATCGCCAAGACCCAGCACCCGTCCGCCCAGAGGCACGAACAGCCCGCCGACCTGCCGCGCAAGCTCTGCCCCGTAACCCTCGCCCGCGAACAGATAGTCGATGGGTTCGGGATGGGCGGCGGCGACGATGCCGCGCCAGACCGGCCAGAAATCGGCGCTGTCATCCGGGGCTTGCGGCACCACCGCGCCGTGGCCCAGCACCCGGCAATCGGGGAGCAGGTCGCGCATCCATTGGAGCCGCACCTCGCCCGCAATCGGATCATCGGGCAGCCAGCACACCAGCACCGTCAACTCGTCCACCAGCGCCCGCGCGGCACGGATCAGGGCCAGATGCCCGGCGTGCGGGGGCATGAACTTGCCGAGGAGGAAGCCGCGTTTCATGCCGCAACAGGCGCGCCATCGCGCGCAGCCCTGGCCCATTCCCTCAGGCCCGTCGCTGCCAGCACCAGAAAGGCGACATAGAGCCCGGCGGTCAGGTAAAGTTCGCGGTTTAGATAGACCCCCACCGACAGCACATCGATGGCGATCCACAGCACCCAGTTTTCGACCCGGCGGACAGCCAGCAGCACCTGTGCCACCACGCTTGCGCCAGCGATGGCGGCGTCGGCATAGGGAAGGGCCGCGTCAGTGAACGACGCCATCGTCCATCCGATCCCGACGCTTGACGCAGCAACCAGCACCAGCGCGGCGGCGCGGGCGCGCCAGCCCATCCATGTGACGTCAACCATCTGCGCCATGCCGCCAGCGCGCGCCCACAGCCACCATCCCCAGCCCTGCACGACGAAGAAAAACACCTGCAAGCCTGCCTCGCCATACAGCTTGGCTTCCCGGAAGATGACGAAATAGAGCGCCACCATCGCCATGCCGAAGGGGTAATTCCAGATCGAACGCCGCACGAGCAGGCCGACATTGGCCAGCCCGAGCGCGACGGCGATGATCTCCAGCATGTTCATCGGGGTGCGTGGATTAGCCGAGCGCAGCGGCCCATTCGTCCGCCTTGAACCCGACCAGCAGGCCCCCGTCGTGCTCGACAATCGGGCGTTTGATCACGGAGGGGTTGGCGGCAAGCAGGGCGGGGGCGGCGCTCGCGTCGGCGGCGCGGGCCTTGTCCTCGTCCGACAAGGCGCGGAAGGTGGTGCCCTTGCGGTTCACCACCAGATCAAGCCCGGCTGCGGCGATCCAGCCCGCGACCCGCTCCGGATCGGCGCCTTCCTTCTTGTAGTCGTGGAAGGTGTAGTCCTTGCCTTGCGCGTCGAGCCACGTGCGGGCCTTCTTCACGGTGTCGCAGTTGGGGATGCCGTAGAGGTGGATCACGCCTGATCTCCGTTCGCCCTGAGCTTGTCGAAGGGCTGTCCTGTTTTTGTCGGATGTAGCGCTAGAAGAAAGTGCGGCCCTTCGACAAGCTCAGGGCGAACGGGTCAGGGTTTTGTTCCCAGATGCGCGTCGGCAATCGCCACAGCGAGCGCGTCGGCGGCATCGCTGCCGGCGACAGCCACGCCCGGCAGCAGCACCTTCACCATCGCGGCGACCTGCGCCTTTTCCGCCGCGCCGGTGCCGGTGACCGCCTTCTTGACCAGCCGCGCGGCGTGCTCGTTGACGCTGAGGCCAGCCGCCCCGCAGGCCGCCAGCACCGCGCCGCGCGCCTGCGCCAGCTTGAGCGTGGATTGCGGGTTCTTGTTGACGAAGATTTCCTCCGCCGCGGCGCGGGCAGGGCGGTGCTCGGCGATCACCGCTGCCACCCCCGCCTGAAGCGCAGCCAGCCGCTCAGGCATAGGCCCGGCCGGATCGGTCTTGATCTGGCCGTTGGCGATGTGGCTGATGCGCGCACCTTCGGCCCGGATCACGCCCCACCCGGTGGAGGACAGCGAGGGGTCGAGGCCGAGGATGATCAGCCCAGCTTCTCCATCACCGCGTCGGAGATTTCGTAATTGCCCCACACGGTCTGCACGTCGTCATCATCGTCGAGCGTGTCGATCAGCTTCATCAGTGTGCCGGCGATACCTTCGTCCACATCGACGCTGAGCACCGGCTTCCACGCCAGTTTCACGTTGTCGGCCGGGCCGAGAACCTTTTCCAGATCGCCCGCCACGCCGTGCAAAGCGTCAGCGGCAGTCCAGATGGTGTGGCCGTCTTCTGAGGATTCGACATCATCGGCGCCGGCTTCGATCGCGGCTTCGAGCATCTGCTCCTCGTCGCCCACATCAGCCTTGTACTCGATCAGGCCGCGCCGTTCGAAGCCGTGGCTCACCGAGCCTTCGCTGCCCAAGTTGCCGCCGTTCTTGCTGAATGCGGTGCGCACGTTGGTGGCGGTGCGGTTGCGGTTGTCGGTCAGCGCCTCGACAATCAGCGCCACGCCGCCCGGGCCATAGCCTTCGTAGCGGATTTCGACGTAATCCTCGCCGCCCGCCATGCTCGCCTTGTCGATCGCGCGCTGGATATTGTCCTTGGGCATCGACTGCGCCTTGGCGGCGTTGACAGCGAGGCGGAGGCGCGGGTTCATGTCGGGATCGGGCATTCCCATCTTGGCCGCCACCGTGATCTCGCGGCTCAGCTTGGAGAACATAGCCGAGCGTTTCTTGTCCTGCGCACCCTTGCGGTGCATGATGTTCTTGAACTTGGAATGGCCTGCCATTGGACGACTTCACCGGAAATGTTGGAATTGGTGGCGCCGGCCTTACTCCGATGGGTGAGGGCGATGCAAGGGCGCGCGCGATGACCTTGCGCGAGCGGCTGGCGGATATTGCGCGGTTTATGGCGCGGCCGACCTTTGCCAGCCAGCCGATGCCGTGGGGACGGGCGGCGGTGCTGGCATTGCTGGCGGTCTTCGCGCTGGACATGGCGGTCGATCAGCTGGCCTATGTGCTGATTGACGGGTGGGATTCCGAGGCAGGGTTCTTGCCCGAGCCGCTCGACTTCGACGGGTCACTTACCCAGGACCTGCTCGAATTTCTGGTCATTGCCCCGCTACTCGAGGAACTGGCGTTCCGGGCCTGGCTGACCGGGCGGACCGCGGCCCTCCGTTTCGCCATCTATGGCTTTACGGCGCTGGGGCTGATGCTGGCAGGCGTGTATGCGCCTGCCGAATATGCAATGCCGATGGCGCTGGCGGGTGCGGCGTGTGTGTTTGCGGGGCTGATCCACTGGGGCCGAACGCGGCACCGCGACAGGAGCGTGCCTGTGTGGTTCACGCGCCGGTTTCACTGGTTCGTGTGGGGATCATCGCTATTGTTCGGCCTGATCCATCTCGGCAATTACGAACCGCTGAGCCACCCGCTCGGCTTGTTGGTGGTTTTGCCGCAGACGATCGGCGGGCTGCTGCTCGCCTATACCCGCACCCGAATCGGGCTGGGCGCCGCGATGGCGCACCATGCTGCCTATAATGCGGTGTTTCTGCTCAGCGATTACGGCTGGTGGTGAAAGCCGTTCACACCCGCACCGCCGTGCCGCTGGCGCTGACCATCAGCATCGAGCCATTGGGGCCGATCACCTCGTAATCGAGATCGATGCTGACCACGGCATTCGCGCCGCGCGATGCGGCTTCGGCCTGCAATTCCTCGATTGCCTGATTGCGGGCATCGGCCAGAATGCGCTCGTAAGAACCCGAACGCCCGCCCACGATATCGCGGATATTGGCGAACAGATCGCGGAACAGGTTTGCGCCGACGATCACTTCGCCGGTGACGATCCCGCAATATTCCTGGATCGGTCTGCCTTCGAGGGTCGGGGTGGTGCTGACGATGACGCCGCGCGAGTCTTTCCAGGGGGATGCCATTGTCGTTCTCCTCTCAAAGCTGTCTTATTCAGATAACACAGCTTGGCGCAATTTCAATGACAGACGCGCGCGGACGCTTCGCCTTACGCCATGCCGAGCGCGTTCTTGTACGTCTCCAGCAGCATGTCCTGCTCGCTGCGGTCGTCGGGCTTCATCTTCCGCAGGCGCACGATCTGGCGCATGATCTTGGGGTCATACCCGACCGCCTTGGCCTCCATGTAGACGTCGCGGATGTCGTCAGCGATGCCCTTCTTTTCTTCTTCGAGGCGCTCGATGCGCTCGATCAGCAGGCGCAGGCGGTCGTCGGTCGATTGGGCGTCGTCGGCCATGGGGGTTCTCCATCAAACAGAATCGGTTGGCGGTGCGATAGCCAGCCGAGCGCCGAGGGTGAACCGCCCGCGCGAATTATTCCTGTGCGTTCTTCGCGATACTGGCCTGCATCCGCGCCAGCTGCTCCTCGGTAGCGGGGGTCTGGCGGGTGGCTTTCCACTCGGCGCCGGGCATTCCGTGGATGACCTCGCGCGCGGCCTCCTTGTCGCCTTCGTATCCCGCATCGCGGATCCAGTCTGCTAGGCAGTTGCGGCAGAAGCCCGCGAGCCCCATCAGCTCGATGTTCTGCGCATCGTGGCGATGCCTGAGGTGGCGCACCAGCCGGCGGAAGGCGGCGGCGGCCTGTGCATCGTCGAGCTGATCGAG
>Ga0209812_10002452_pt1 | contig 11121 bp, 6 predicted proteins | sample JI71714BDNA_FD_187502 | JGI IMG/M metagenome (GOLD analysis project Ga0209812, IMG submission 187502) | Wastewater effluent complex algal communities from Wisconsin, to seasonally profile nutrient transformation and Carbon sequestration -... | ecosystem: Engineered > WWTP > Effluent > Algae...
ATTTGCGCCCCGAAATAGGCTGGTCTACAGAATTTGCTTACCGCCATCAGTTGAAAATTAGAAATTTCCGCATTTATGCAGACGCTGCTTTTTTCTGGATGGAGTACAAAGATATGGTAGAGTTTGAATTGGGGAGCTACCCTGAAGGTTTAGGGTTTAAATCGGTGAACGTAGCCAATGCGCGCGTAGCGGGTTGGGAATTTTCCACTCAAGGCGAGGGTTTAATCGGCAAAACACCATTCCGCATTTGGGGCGGTTATACTTACAGTTGTCCTGTCAATACAGCCAGCGACACCACTTTGCGCGATATTGGCACTTATATGAATTTTTTGTGGACAACTTTTAGCAAAGGGATAGAACACAACGACTTTGTGAACGTGCGCAAACTGTTGAAATACAGAAGTATGCACAATTTCCGTATGGATGCAGAAACCGAATTATTTGGGCGTTGGATAGTGGGCGGTGTAGCTAATTTTAACAGTTATGTACACCACGTTGATTTGTTATTTTCATTCGGCATTGTACCCAATTTTACCGAGTTTAGATTGGCACATAATCGCGGCGATTGGACTTTTGACCTGCGCGCTGGGTATAAAATCAACGACAAACAACGGGTAAATTTTGTGGTGAATAACCTCCTCAACCGCGAATACACTTTGCGCCCCGCGCGTATGGAAGCACCTCGCACGTTTCAGGTAAAATATAGCCACACGTTTTAGCGGCTTATTTTTATTTTCAAATTTTAGCTTGGGGTTATAACAGCAAAGCCTCATTCCTATCACGGTTTGAGGCTTTTTTCTATTTTCTAATGGAAAGAAATCTGTTTGTCGCTCATCATACGGCGGATATTGAGCAATCCATAGCGCATACGCCCCAAGGCGGTGTTGATACTCACATTGGTCAAATCGGCTATTTCTTTGAAGGTCAAATCCACAAAATGGCGCAATACGATAACCTCGCGCTGTTCTTGAGGCAGCGCATCCAATAGTTGGCGGAGCGTGTTGTGGGTTTGTTGGCGGATGATGTTGTCCTCTTCGCTACTTTCGCCATTTTTGAGCAAATCAAAAATATCAAACTCTTCGGTTTGGGCTACAGTGGCGCGTTTTTTATTCTTGCGGAAACAATCCACGCAGAGATTATAAGCAATGCGCAAAGCCCATTGCAAAAATTTGCCCTCTTCGTTGTATTTGCCAGCGCGTAGGGTATCAATTACCTTGATGAATGTCTCTTGGAAAATATCGTTGGCCGCTTCGTTATCGCGTACAAAAGTATAGATAGAAGCGTAAATTTTGCTTTTGTGGCGATTAAGCAACGTTTCAAAAGCTTGTTCATTGCCGCCCATATACAAGCGTATAAGGTCGCGGTCGGTGCAGAGGTTAGTTTGCATAACTCTTTAAATTTTAGCTACAACGAGATAATAAAATGCCTGCGCAGAATGTAGAGCATTTGCGACTTGAAAATAAAATGTTGTGTAAAGAGTTGTTACGATAGGCTAAATTAGTTTTTTTGTTTAGGAAAGTTTTTTTTCTTAACGGCTCGGATTTACAACACAAGGCTGTTTTTGGAATAGTTTTTGAGGCTTATTCGCCAAACTTCTGCTTTTGGGGTTGAACCCGATATTTTTTTTTGTTATCACTTGGTTACTTTTTGTTGAAGAGGGTTATAACTGCCAAGTTGGGTAGTTTATTACAAAAACTGTGCCAATTGCGAAAAAAATTCTATCAAGAGGCAAAAATTCATATTAAAAAGTTAAAAAAAGCGTTAAAAAGCGTATATTTTAGCTAAAAAAGATAAAAAAAGCGTATATTTCCCCCATATTTGATAAAAAATGTTAAAAAATAAATCTATTTTTATAAAAGGAGCGCGTTCTAATAATCTAAAAAATGTAGAGATAGAACTACCCCACAATCAGCTTATTGTAATCACGGGCGTTTCGGGTAGTGGCAAATCCTCGCTAACTATAGATACTTTATACGCAGAAGGGCAAAGGCGGTATGTAGAAAGTCTGTCTTCTTACGCAAGGCAGTTTTTGGGCAGGATGAAAAAGCCAGAAGTGGATTTTATCAAAGGACTTTGCCCCGCTATAGCTATAGAACAGCGCGTAGGGAACAAAAATGCGCGTTCAACAGTGGGTACATTAACCGAAATTTACGAATACTTGCGGTTGTTGTTCGCGCGGGTGGGCAAAACCTACTCCCCTATTTCTGGCCATTTGGTCAAAAAGTACGCTACCAACGATGTTTTGGATTATATTTTCAGCTTTGAGGACGAAACGCGGGTGTTTTTATGCGCGCCTGTGGTGATACGCCAGCATCAAAGTTTGAAACAGTTGTTGGAATATCTGCAAGAAAAAGGATTTACGCGGGTATTATTGGACGGCGAACAGCAAAAAATAGATAAATTATTATCCAACAACCCATTTATAGAACGCCCCAAAGAGCGGGTTAAAATTCTAATAGACCGTTTTTTGATAGAAAAAAGCGATGCTGAGTTGCAAAAACGGGTAGCGGATTCTATCCATTTGGCTTTTCAGGAGGGAAATGGTGCTTGCGCGGTGGTCGTGGATTCAGAACCCAAAACAGAGCGCACTTTTAGCAACAGGTTTGAGTTAGACGGGATTTTATTCGAAGAGCCACATCCCCAAATGTTTAATTTCAACAGTTCGCTGGGCGCTTGTCCCGTTTGCGAGGGCTATGGGAAAGTGATGGGCATTGACGAGGAAAAAGTAGTTCCCGATAGGGAAAAAACCGTCTTTGAAGATGCTATAGTCTGCTGGCGGGGGGAAAAAGTGAGCCGTTGGAAGGACAAACTTATCAGCGTTGCTGCCAAAAACAGCTTTCCGATACACAAAGCTTACAAACTATTGAGCGAAAGCCAACTAGAGTTTTTATGGAATGGCAACAAGCAATGGGCGGGTATAAACGGCTTTTTTGACGAGTTGAAATCACAAAACCAAAAAATACAAAATCGGGTGTTGGTGTCGCGCTATAGTGGAAAAACCACCTGTAGAAGTTGTAAAGGTAGCCGATTGAAAAAAGAAGCCCTGTATGTGCGCATTTTGGACAAAACTATAGGGCAAGTTGGGCGTATGCCAGCGCGTTTGTTGTACAAATTTATAAAAAGGGTAGAAATAGAATTTTCTGAGTACGACTTATTAGTCGCCAAGCGGATTTTATACGAGCTAAAACTCAGGTTAAAATTTATGCTACAAATCGGTTTGGGTTATTTATCTATGGATAGACTTTCGGCGACTTTATCGGGGGGGGAAATCCAGCGCATACATTTAACCCGCACATTGGGTAGCAATTTAACCAGCTCTTTGTACATTTTGGACGAACCGAGTATAGGTTTGCACCCCAAAGACACGAGTAGATTGGTGCAAGTGTTGAAAAAATTGCGCGACTTGGGCAATACTGTAGTCGTGGTAGAACACGATGAAGAGGTTATCGCAGAAGCGGATTTTTTGGTGGATGTAGGCCCAGCGGCGGGCATTTACGGGGGTGAGATTGTGTATGCGGGCGCGTATAAAAACATACAAACAGAAGCAGCAGACAGTTTGACCGCTAAATATATGCGCGGGGATATGCGGATAGAATTGCCAAAAATCAGGAGAGATTTTACCTCTTTTCTTTCTATAAAAGGTGCGACTAGACACAATTTAAAGAATATAGATGTCGTTTTCCCCCTTAATGTTCTAACCGTCATAACGGGGGTTTCGGGTAGTGGCAAAACTACTTTGGTGAAACAATTGCTTTATCCCGCGCTAAAAACTAAATTAGACCCTATACAGGGCGGCGTGGTCAAACACAGCGGCTTTACGAGTTTTGAGGGCGATTTTGATAAAATAACCCGCGTGGAGTTTGTCAACCAGCAACCTATTGGGCGCACATCCCGTTCAAACCCAGCTACTTATATCAAAGCCTACGATGCTATACGCAAGTTGTACACAGAACAGCAATTGGCTAAAGTTAGCAATTTTAAAGCCAAACATTTTTCTTTTAATGTGGAGGGCGGCCGCTGCGAAACCTGCAAGGGCGAGGGCGAAACTGTAGTAAGTATGCAATTTTTAGCCGATGTACGCCTCACTTGTGAAGACTGTGGGGGCAAGCGTTTCCAGAAAATAGTGTTGGATGTGCTGTACAAAGGCAAATCCATTTACGATGTGCTGAGTATGAGCGTGGATGAAGCTATAGATTTTTTTGGCGACCAGCCCGAGATTAAAAACTTAATCCTGCCCTTGCAACAGGTGGGTTTGGGCTATGTGGGTTTGGGACAATCTTCCACAACTTTATCAGGGGGCGAAGCGCAAAGGGTAAAATTGGCATCTTTTTTGAACAAACAGAACAACCAAGAGCGGATTTTTTTCATCTTTGACGAACCCACTACAGGACTGCATTTCCACGATATACAAAAACTATTGGTAGCTTTTCAGGCTTTAGTGGAGGCAGGGCACAGCGTTTTGGTTATCGAACACAATTTGGATGTGATAAAATGCGCAGATTATATCATCGATTTGGGCAAAAATGGGGGCAAACGCGGCGGGCATTTGATTTATCAGGGCAAACCAGAGGGTTTATTAACGAACGAAAACTCTTATACGGGCGAGTTTTTGAAAGCGAAAATGTAGAAAACCACTCAAGCTTTTCTGTTTCTAAATAAACTATCTTCTACCTTTTCCACCCAATTTAGCCAATCTGTAGGAATAGGGGTCAAAGACGACATAGCAACTATCCCTCCCACTATTGCGCAAATAGTATCTCTGTCCCCTAATATAGATACTGCTTTCCAAAGCGCATTTTCAAAACTATTGAGATTATGCGCAGCACACCAAACCGCAAAAGGGACAGTATCTTGAGCTAAAATTTGAGTACCATTACCTAAAATTGCTTTTACGGTTTGGATATCGTAGTTATAATTTACGTCAATAGATTTTAAAATTTTTGACTTTGTATCGCTACTTGGACAATAATTAGCTACTTGGAGAATAAAATCATTAGGATTTATTTGTAAATTATTGATTTTCAATTGAGTAGCTATTGCAGTAGCTGTTGCAACGGCGATTGCCCCGCAAATTCCCTCTATATTCGTGTGGGTAATGGTTGCTGATTGTATTGCTAATTTTTGAGTTTTATCCAAATCATCAAAAAAATACGCACCTATTGGGCTACTACGCATAGCCGCACCGTTTCCCATAGAACCCATTCCATCAAATACCGAATTAGATGCTTGCTGCCAGTTCATACCTTTTGAAATGTCCCTCAAAATAGTTCTTACTGTTGCACCATACCCACGCCTAGGGTCTAAGTCGTGTTTTATGGCAAAAGTTTGCGCTAATTTGTCTTGGTTAATATCCCCATACGCCTCCAATTGTTCGAAAACAGCCAATGCCATTATGGTATCATCTGTAAATTCCCAAGAAGTAGTTGGTATTTTCTGCTCTGTTATGGCTTGTAAAATTTGGTCTGTGTCTCCGAAAAAACTTTCGCCAAACGCATCACCAACGGATACACCTTTTAAAGAGAGAAAAGCTAACTGTTGTCGTTCCATTCTTTACCAAATTTTTAAGCTGCAAATTGATAAAAACCGCGTTAATGTTTTGTTAAGACCACAAAAATAGTCAGTTTATTACAAATAAAGTATTATTATTGCCAACAATTTATAAATAAAAAAATAAATCCAAATAATATGTTGAGAAAAACCATTTTAATTCTTATAAATTTGGTTTTGGCAGTTCAAGGGCTCTTAGCGCAAGGTACGATACTAATCCCGATGGACGAAAGCCAAACCAATCATATGAAAGCCTATGGCATTACCTACCGAGTTTTGGAGGCGAAAATTGAAGCCTACTGGCTGCTAAACTATCGCGGGGGGAGTTTTGCTTTCGCCAACAATAAAGTTTTTGCTGACGAGTGTAAACGGCGCGGGGTAAGTTATGAGGTGATTCCCAACACCAAATTCGAGAGCATTTTAGCACAAATCGCCAATCCTGAAGTGAATATGGACGCGCTAAAGCTGGAAGTTGCACCCAAAGTAGCCGTTTATAGCCCCACCAAAGACGCACAAGGGCGCGATATACAACCCTGGGATGATGCGGTAACGCTGGTACTGACTTATGCGGAAATTCCCTACACGGTAATATACGACGATGAGGTATTAGCGGGAAAATTAGCCGAATACGATTGGTTGCATTTGCACCACGAAGATTTTACGGGTCAATTTGGTAAATTTTACGCCCAATACAGCGCACAAACTTGGTATAAAGAACACGTAGCGCAGATGACAGCTTTAGCCAAAAAGCACGGATTTCAGAAAGTTTCAGAGTTGAAATTGGCTGTTGTTAAAAAAATTCGCGAGTTTGTATCTGGAGGTGGGTTTATGTTCGCAATGTGTTCAGCCACAGATAGTTATGATATAGCTTTAGCAGCTGATGGGGTAGATATTTGCGAATATATGTTCGATGGCGACCCTGCCGACCCCAACGCACAAAGCAAATTAAACTACGATAACACTTTCGCGTTCAAAAATTTTCAGCTGGTCAAAGACCCTATGCAGTACGAATTTTCTACCATCGATGCTTCGACCGCTACAGCACCGATGCGCAATGTGAACGAGAATATAGATTATTTTACCCTGTTTGAATTCTCTGCTAAATGGGACCCTATCCCGACTATGCTCACCCAGTCCCACACCAAAGAGGTCAAAGGGTTTATGGGTCAGACTACCGCTTTTCGGAAAAATCAGATAAAATCTAATGTTTTAATTTTAGGCGAGAATAAAGCTGAGGGCGAGGCGCGTTACATACACGGGACTTTTGAAAAAGGAACTTGGAGTTTTTACGGCGGACACGACCCTGAAGATTATCGCCATTTTGTAATGGACCCGCCTACTGATTTGAATTTGCACCCTCAATCGGCTGGTTACAGGCTGATTTTGAATAACGTTTTATTCCCAGCTGCGAAAAAGAAACAGCGTAAAACTTAATTTTTTTCCCACTCAAGGCTAATTTCTGCGGAAATTGGCCTTTTTTGTGCCTATGATTTTGGCTTAATTTTCATTTTTTATTGAAAAAATTGAACCAAAAGCCCTTTTTTATTGTATATTCTATATTGTATAAATTTTTAAAACTATGACCAGCAAGATAAGATTATTGGGGGATTTTCTCATCCAAGTTATACTAATAACTTTTTTTATCGCTTTAGCTTATAATTACCCTGCGAATGGGTTGGCGATTGGAAGTTGTTTGATTGTTTTAATCAGCATTTGGCAAATTATTTACGCTTTGTATATGGTGAAGCAGCACAATAGTTGGGAAAAATTGACTTATTTAAAGCAAATTAAACTAATTTGTGCGTATCTTATCTTTTCTTTGTTAGTTTGTGGGGGAATTTATTGTTTAAGTTTTGGGCTATTGGCAGGATTTTCCTGGTTTATGCTACAGATATTTGGGGGCATTTTTCTAATTGGTTTTTCTATTCTCGCGCTCTATCAGTTCTGTGTGAGTGCAAAAAATTTATATCTGAACTTCCAACGCAACTATTCTTTTTGGGATATTAAATAAAAAAAACCTCGTTCATACACTGAACGAGGTTTTTTTATTGCAAAATAATCGCAAAATTGATAAAATAAAAAAGCCTATCTTGCGATAGGCTTTGTATGAGGTTGGCGGTAACCTACTCTCCCAGATAATTCTAGTACCATCGGCGCTGCGGGACTTTACTGCTCTGTTCGGAATGGGAAGAGGTGTTTCCCCCGCGCTATGTCCGCCATTAGTTTGTCGATGCTTGCGCATCTATATCATTAGTTGCTTGTTTTTTAAGAAAAAAAAGGAGAGAGATAAATTCATAAGAAGTATAATTCTGTTTAGCTTACGCTACTATTGTTGCTTGTTTTTTTGGCTTTTAGCTTCTTTTTACATCATTAATCTTTTGCTTATTAATCATATAAAAAAATAAGGAAGCTATTGAGGGATTAGTACTACTCGGCTCCCCAACACATTGCTGTGCTTCCACCTGTAGCCTATCTACGTGGTCGTCTCCCACGCCTCTCAATGGAATACTCATCTTAAAGTTGGCTTCGCGCTTAGATGCTTTCAGCGCTTATCCTTTCCGAACTTAGCTACTCTGCGCTGCATTTGGCAACACAACAGATACACCAGCGGTTCGTCCACCTCGGTCCTCTCGTACTAGAGGCAGCTCTCTTCAATATTCCTACGCCCACAACAGATAGAGACCGAACTGTCTTGCGACGTTCTGAACCCAGCTCGCGTGCCGCTTTAATGGGCGAACAGCCCAACCCTTGGAACCTTCTCCAGCCCCAGGATGCGACGAGCCGACATCGAGGTGCCAAACCTCCCCGTCGATGTGAGCTCTTGGGAGAGATCAGCCTGTTATCCCCAGAGTACCTTTTATCCTTTGAGCGATGGCCCTTCCATTCAGAACCACCGGATCACTTAACCCGACTTTCGTCCCTGTTCGACTCGTCGGTCTCTCAGTCAAGCACCCTTCTACTTATATGCTCTTCGCACGGTTACCAAGCGTGCTGAGGGTACCTTTGGAAGCCTCCGATACACTTTTGGAGGCGACCACCCCAGTCAAACTACCCATCTAACACTGTCCAGCTCCTCGCTGTTAGCGGCTAAGCAAAACAAGGGTGGTATTTCAACGTCGGCTCCACCAATACTTGCGTACCAGCTTCATAGCCTCCCACCTATCCTACACATCCTTTGCTCAACCGCCATGTTAAACTATAGTAAAGGTTCATGGGGTCTTTTCGTCCCGTTGCGGGTAATCGGCATCTTCACCGATACTTCAATTTCACCGAGCTCATGGTTGAGACAGTGCCCAAATCGTTACACCATTCGTGCAGGTCGGAACTTACCCGACAAGGAATTTCGCTACCTTAGGACCGTTATAGTTACGGCCGCCGTTTACTGGGGCTTCAGTTAATTGCTTTCCATCACTAACGCGACAGTAACAACCTTCCTTAACCTTCCAGCACCGGGCAGGTGTCAGGCCTTATACTTCATCTTCCGATTTTGCAAAGCCCTGTGTTTTTGTTAAACAGTCGCTTGGGCCTCTTCGCTGCGACCTCTCGCGAGGCGACGCTTTTCCCGAAGTTACGCGTCTAATTTGCCTAGTTCCTTAACCATGGATCACTCGAGCGCCTTAGGATACTCTCCTCGACCACCTGTGTCGGTTTGCGGTACGGGTTGTAATACAGTTAGCGTTTAGCGGCTTTTCTTGGGAGCTTGCATATTAGCACTAGCGATTCATCCTAAAGGACTCCTCGTTCAGTCAGGCTTCCAATAACTGGCGTACTTCACTACCAGTCTCTCTCCACCCTTTTACCTACTATTCCGTCAGTAGGCGACTAATTTTGCTTCTCCGTCCCCGCTTCACCCATACTACAAGTACTGGAATATTAACCAGTTTGACATCAGCTTTAACCTCTCGGCTCAGCCTTAGTGCCCGACTCACCCAACTCCGTCTAACGTAGAATTGGAACCCTTGGTCTTACGGCGACAAGGCTTTTCACCTTGTTTATCGTTACTCATGCCTACATTTGCTTTTGTAACCGCTCCACCATGCCTCACGACACAGCTTCTCCGCTGTTACAATGCTCCCCTACCAGATTTTCATCTCCTTGGCTTCGGTGGAAAGTTTTATGCCCGTGTATTGTCCGCGCAGAACCACTCGACTAGTGAGCTGTTACGCACTCTTTAAATGAATGGCTGCTTCCAAGCCAACATCCTAGCTGTCATAGTAGTTCCACCTCGTTGTTTCAACTTAACTTTCACTTAGAGACCTTAGCCGTAGGTCTGGGTTCTTTCCCTCTCGTGCGGTGACCTTAGCACCCCCGCACTCACTGCAGTTCCTATATTTAGGCATTCGGAGTTCATCAGGGGTTGGTAGGATTTGACTCCCCCTAGCCCTATTGGTAGCTCTACCTCCTAAATATATGTCGAACCACGCTGCCCCTAAAGGCATTTCGGGGAGTACGAGCTATTTCCAAGTTTGATTAGCCTTTCACCCCTACCCACAGGTCATCGGAAAACTTTTCAACGTTTACCCGTTCGGTCCTCCATGCAGTGTTACCCGCACTTCAACCTGCCCATGGGTAGATCACTTGGTTTCGCGTCTATTCCCAGCTGCTTTCGCCCTTTTCAGACTCGCTTTCGCTTCGCCTCCAGATTTCCTAATCCTTAAACTCGCAGCTGAGATATAACTCGTAGGCTCATTATGCAAAAGGCACGCCGTCACCCCTCGCAGGGCTCCGACCGCTTGTAAGCGCGTGGTTTCAGGTTCTTTTCACTTCGCTTCTCGCGATTCTTTTCACCTTTCCCTCACGGTACTTGTCCACTATCGGTCTCTCAGGAGTATTTAGCCTTTCCAGATGGTGCTGGATAATTCACGCGCGGATTCTCCGACCACGCGTTACTCAGGATTCGCCCACTTTTATTCAGCTTCGCTTACGGGACTCTCACCCCCTTCGGTTTGCCTTCCCAGACAATTCTGCTCGCTTCCTATCCGCTTCTAGCGTCCTCTAACCCCGCCCTGATTGCTCAGTTCGGTTTAGGCTCCTTCGCTTTCGCTCGCCACTACTTACGAAATCATTTTCTTATTTTCTCCTCCTACAGGTACTTAGATGTTTCAGTTCCCCGCGTTTTACGTCTTTCGACTCTAAATCCTTCAGATTTAGGGGTTGCCCCATTCGGACATCTACGGCTCTATGTCTGTTTGCGACTCCCCGTAGCTTTTCGCAGCTTACCACGTCCTTCGTCTTCTCTGAGAGCCTAGGCATCCCCCACGCGCCCTTATTTGCTTCCTTTTCTTCAATCTATAAACTTTTCAGCTTATAAACCTACTCCTTTTTTCTTTATCTCTCTTTTTCCCTTCTTTTCAAGCAACTTGTTTCTTTTGTTATTCCATATTACTATAGATATAACTTATATTTTTAAGTTTGTAACTGTGTTCAGCTAAAAATATCAACTATTGAAGTTCTTTTCCTTTGTTTTTCTCTCTAAAGGAGGTATTCCAGCCGCACCTTCCGGTACGGCTACCTTGTTACGACTTAACCCCAGTCATCTGTCTTACCCTTACTGGCTCCTTTCGGTTACCAGCT
>Ga0209812_10002453_pt1 | contig 11112 bp, 13 predicted proteins | sample JI71714BDNA_FD_187502 | JGI IMG/M metagenome (GOLD analysis project Ga0209812, IMG submission 187502) | Wastewater effluent complex algal communities from Wisconsin, to seasonally profile nutrient transformation and Carbon sequestration -... | ecosystem: Engineered > WWTP > Effluent > Algae...
AATCGTTTCACCGCGCATTTCGAGCGGCAAAGGTTGAATCGTATAAATCTCAAGCACGAAATCGAATGCGCCGAGCCAACCGCGGAACGGCTGAAATAAATCCGCCGTTTCAAAATGAATTTGCGGATTAAGTTGTTTCGCCCATTTTATCGCGGTTTCGGAAATGTCGAACGCCGTCACGTCAAAACCTAAATCGTGCAAATATTTCGCATCGTCGCCAAGTCCGCAACCGACAACCAAAGCTTTGCGCCCGTTTCCTTCCAAATTTGTTTTCTTTGCAAATTCGACAAAAAAGCGATTCGGCAAAAGGTCTGCCCACGGAATCGATTCGTTATTTCCGTTCGCTTCCGCATAAAGCGCATCAAACCAACCGAAAACATCGCCGCGTTTGGCAAATTCTGCCTGAAGTTCTTTTGTTCTTTCTCTTGCGTCCATTTTTTTAATTTTCGATCGGCAAACCTGCATTGCGCCATGCGGAAGTTCCGCCTTCGACGTTGAAAATAGTTTGAAAACCGTTTTTCTGTAAAATCTCCGCGCCTATTTGCGAACGTCTGCCGGTTTGGCAGATAAGATATACGGGTTTTGATTTATCGAGTTGCGCCAGCGTTTGTTCAAGCGAATCGAGTGGGATATTTACGGCTTTCGGCGCGTGTCCGCCTTTAAATTCCGAATCCATACGAACATCTATAAACTGCACGTCGTCTTTTTCGACAATTATTTTGGTTTGTTCGACGGAAATTTGCTTGATTTCGCTCGGCGTTTCGCTTTTTGCGGCTTGTTGCTGGCACGCAGTTAAAGAAATTAGTGCAAAAATCATCAATAAAACGATATTTCTTTTCATAATTGTTAATTTTACCGCAAGTCAAACTTCATAACTAGCACGAATCGTCCGAAGTTTCTATAATAAATATTTTGAGCAATTTAAAATAATTTTATCTATAAGAGGTTAAAACATTGGCAGAACAATTTGATGTAGTAATTATCGGTTCAGGTCCCGGCGGTTATGTTGCGGCGATTCGCGGTTCGCAAGTCGGTTTGAAGGTCGCGATCATCGAAAAGGAAAAAGATGCTCGCTTAGGCGGAACGTGCGGACTTCGCGGCTGTATTCCGACAAAGGCTCTGTTAAACGCGGCGCATTTGTATGAAAAAGCGCAGCATTTTGAAAATTTCGGCTTAAAGGTCGAAGGTTTGAGCTACGATTTCGGGAAAGTTCAAGAATACAAATCAGGCGTTGTGTCGAAAAATTCGGCGGGCGTTTCGTATTTGATGAAAAAGAATAAAGTGACTGTTTTCAACGGTTTCGGCAAAATTTCCGGCAAAGGAAAAGTCGAAGTCGCGTATGAAGACGGCAAAAAAGAAACGGTCGAAGCGAAAAATATTATTATCGCCACAGGCTCGGTCGTTCGTCCGATTCCGGGATTTGAAGTTGACGGCAAACAAGTCGTTAATTCAGACCAAATCTTAGAATTAAACACTGTTCCGAAATCAATGATCGTTCTCGGTTCGGGCGCGGTCGGCGTTGAATTCGCATCGGTTTATTCGCGTTTCGGCTGCGATACGACGGTTGTCGAATTGATGGACAGAATCGTGCCTTTGGAAGACGCGGAAGTTTCCAAAGAACTCGAACGCTCGTTCAAAAAACGCGGTATCAAATGTTTGACCGGCGTGAAAATGGACAAACTCGAAAAAACAAAATCGAGCGTTAAAGTTTCGGGCAAAGATGCAAAAGGCAAAGACGTTTCGCTCGAAGCCGAAATGCTTTTGGTGGCAATCGGCAGAATGCCTTTCATCGAAAAACTCGGCTTGGAAAACACAAAAGTCGTCGTCAATCCGCGCGGAACGCTCAAAGTCAACGAATATTGCGAAACCGACGAACCGAATGTTTTCGCCATCGGCGACGTAATTGACACCGCTTGGCTCGCGCATCTCGCGTCGAAAGAAGGTTGTTTGGTCGTCGAAAGAATCGCGGGCAGAAAAGTCGAACCGATCAACCAAAGATTAGTTCCAAACTGCACATATTGCGATCCCGAAGTCGCTAGCGTCGGCTTGACCGAAGCCAAAGCCAAAGAACAAGGCTACGACGTAAAAGTCGGAAAATTCCCGTTCTCGGCAAGCGGCAAAGCCAGAATCTTAGGCGAAACCGACGGCTTTATCAAGATCGTCAGCGACAAAAAATACGACGAAGTTCTCGGCGTTCACCTCATCGGACCACACGCCACGGAATTATTAGCCGAAGCCTGCGTCGCCATGTCGCACGAAGCCACCGCAGAATCGATCGCCAACACGATCCACGCCCACCCGACCGTTTCCGAATCAATGATGGAAGCCGCCGAAGGCGTTCACGATTTGACGATTCATATGTAATTTGAATGTTATTTTAGTTATCAGTAGTCAGTTGTAATAAATTGGCTACTGATTTTTTTTATTCGCAATTTTTTTTGCAAATTTCATAAGCCGCGATTACTGTCCAGATGACTTTTTGCGAATCTTTTGCGTAGAAAGACAGCCAATAAGGACGACTGACGACAATCATAAAATCTTTTTGCGTTGCCAAATTTTTCCACTCATAAATAATTCTGCTTGGTGTTTGGCGTGTTTGTTTGATGTCGGCAATTTGTTTTTCGTCAATTTTCAGATGATGCGCTAAAAATTCGGCGGCGACTTTTTGCGGATTATCGAATCTCCAATTTATCTTTTCGATTTCGGCTTTTTGTTGTAATTTTATGACTTCTTGCGACGATGTATAAGTATCTAAATATGTGAAGCCGCTTCCGACTCCGGAAGTTTGAGGCTGATCTGCCGTTGAGCGAAAATCCAAATCATCTCTTTCGGTTGTATCAACGGCAATTACTTGCTGAATCGCAAACAAACTGCAACATCCGAAATGTCCGTAGCCTTCCCAAGAAATTTTTTCTTTATACTGCTTTTTTTTACCCGCAAAAAATCGTCCTGAAATGGTCGCTTTAACAATTGCGCCGGGCGGACGTTTGAGCAATTTGTGAAGTGACTGAAAATTACCGTCGTTGACTAAAGAAATCGGAAAGTTTTCAACAACTAAATCTTCCGAGCGATTAGGTTTAGCCGTATCTCCGCAACAATAAATTGTTTCGGAAGAAATTTTCCCGCCGTATTCCAACCAAATGCTTTGATGTGAATTACAAGTCGGATCAAAAATAGAAAAATCTTCAAATCCGTGCGACACAAAACCGCTTATCTCGATGAGTTTTTGATTGTAATCTGCCGGAGAATTTTGCAATTCACACAAAGATATTTTCAGCGGCGCATCATTTTGTTGATTCGAGTTTTTTTGACCGCTTCCGATAGCGCAAAATACAAAAATTGTTGAGATTACAGCGATAAATTTTCTCATAGCGTTAATTCAAATAAACATTCCGAAATAGAGGCTTTCCAAAATGATAATCCTTCAAAATAAATTAGTCCAATTTTTCTAAAACTTAATTGTTATTTATAATTTGTTCTTGTGATTAAATCCTTTACTGTCAACAAAGACGCGCGGCGTTTGGCGAAAAAACTGCTTGCCGAAGCGCGAGATAATGAACCGCAAACTACCGCCGATTTGCAAGCAATCGCGGCAGAAGTTTCAGCGGAAATGGTTGGTTTGGAGAACAAATTCAAAGGAGAAATTTCTTTGATTAGAAAATTGGTTGATGCGGCGAAAAATGATTTGCAGAAACTTCAGCGGAAGTCGAAAACTGTTAATGACGTTTTGCGTTATACATTTGTTTTGCCGATTCAAATTTATTCAGAAAATTATCATCAAACGCTCGAAAAATTGCGCGAACTCGGTTATCAAATTCCCGAACACCGAATTTGGAACGCTTGGCAAACTATCGGAGAGCGATTCGATAAAGGTTATCGCGGCATCAATATCACGGTAATTTCTTCTCAAAATCAAAAATTTGAGTTACAATTTCACACGGAAGGAAGTTTTCGTTTGAAAACCGCAACTCATTATTTATACGAAGAATTGAGAAGAAAAGATACTTTAAGAGAGCGCAAAACGGAATTGATTAAAAAGTGCATAAACGCGGCGGAAAATGTGCAAAGACCTAAAGGAGTTTAAAATGGATTATTTTATTTTAAGAGATGAAGAAACAGGCGAAATCGAGAAAATCGGTCGTTACGGCGATGACGGAATCGCTGAAAGTTTGCGTTTCGGTAAATGGGTTGAAGATTATGTTTTAGACAGCGAAATGTTTGACGGTTTATTAGAGCGAATCTCCGAAGCCGAAGCTGAAAAAATTATTGCTTTGCAACGACGACCGGAAAAGATTGCGGCTTGAGGTTGAAAGCATCGAAAAGTAAAAATCAAACGAGAACGATTCGTCCGTTCTCGTTTTTTTGTTTATAATCATTCCTTTTATGAAAGAAACGCAAACATCTTATCCGCGCAATAAAATCAGAATACTTTTGCTCGAAAATATTTCGGCTTCGGCAGTTGCTGAATTAGAAGCGAGCGGTTACGCGGAAATCAAACAAATAAAGGGCGCACTCAGCGAAACGGATTTGATCGAATCCATCAAAGGCGTGCATATTTTGGGCATTCGTTCAAAGACGCAGATTACGGAAAAAGTTCTCGAAAATGCCGATAAACTTTTGGCGATCGGCTGTTTTTGCATCGGCACGAATCAGGTTAATTTGAAATCTGCGACGAAACGCGGCATCGCGGTTTTTAACGCGCCGTATTCAAATACGCGCTCGGTTGCCGAATTGGTGATCGGTTTGTGCGTGATGCTGATTCGCAAAATTTCGGACAAAAACATCGCCGCGCACAGAGGAATTTGGATGAAGGACGCGAAGGGAAGTTTTGAACTTCGCGGCAAAACTTTGGGAATTATCGGCTACGGAAATATCGGTTCGCAAGTTTCCGTGATGGCGGAAGCAATGGGTTTGAACGTCATTTATTACGACGTTTTGACTAAACTTCCGCACGGAAACGCCAAGCAATTCCGCGATTTGAATGAGCTTTTAAATCAATCGGACATCGTAACTCTGCACGTTCCTTCGGACAAAACGACGCGAAATATGATAAACGAAATCACGCTCGGTTCGATGAAAAAAGACGCGATTTTTCTTAATTATTCACGCGGCGACGTGGTTGATTTGGACGCTTTGCAAAAAGCTGTCGAATCGGGCGCGATTTCCGGCGCGGCAGTTGATGTTTTTCCGCAAGAACCTGAAAAAAACGGCGACGAATTTACATCGGTTCTGCAAAATTTGCCGAACGTAATTTTAACTCCGCACATCGGCGGCTCAACCGAAGAAGCGCAGGCAAATATCGGTTTGGACGTTACCGCAAAACTGATAAACTATTTAGAATTAGGCACTTCCAACGGTTCGCACACCGTTCCGCAAGTCAATCTTTCGATCCAAGACGGCACGCACCGAATCTTGCACATACACGAAAACATTCCCGGCGTTCTCTCGGAAATAAACTCGAAACTCTCGGAACGCGGCATTAATATTTTAGGTCAATATCTCAAAACCAACGACGAAATCGGCTACGTGATTTTGGACATCGATTCGGAATTATCCCAACAAGCCTTCGATATTTTGAAAGAAGTTCGCGGCACGATTAAAACGCGAAAGGTTTATTAATTTATTATTTTTGACAACAAATTACACGAATTACACAAATTATTTTATGAAATTTTAATGGAAAAAATCAGAAAATTCGTGTAATTCGTGTAATTTGTTGTGAAATTCTTTTCATCGCAGATTACGCTGATTTTCGCTGAAATTTTTTATGAAAGATTTACCCGAAGCAAGTATTTATGAAATCGCTCTGGTTTTTTTAGGTTCGCGCCATAAATATATTTGCGAAGGAAAATCGATGAATCCGACTTTGAAAGACGGCGAAGTTGTTTTGGTTGACCGCGAAGCCGAAATCGAAGTCGGCGACATTGTAGTTGCCAAAAATCCGTTTGAAAAAAACGTCGAAATCGTCAAAAGAGTCGAACGCATTAACGAACAAGGAAATTATTTTTTAATCGGCGATAATTTGGAAGACAGCAACGACAGCCGACATTTCGGCGCGGTTACGCGGGAATATATCAAAGGGAAAGTTGTTGCGCGTTTAAATTGATTTTTCATCTGCCCGGAAATTAGTTCTTGATTCGTTTTGTCAAAAATACTTCTGAAATCTTAAAATCTTTCCGCCTAACGAAAGAATGTAGATAGTTTTTTAAATTTTATAGTAGAATAACAAAAAGTCGGTATAAAATTCAGCGGCTATTAAGTATATGAGCGAATCTGAAAATAATTTTTCCTTCAACCAAGATTTTAGTTCGGACGAAAAAGTGACAAAGGGTTTTGAAGTTTCCGTCGAACGACTAAACGAACTTCTTTATAGCAACAATATTTCCTCGCAGGAACATTCTTTTTTGTTGCAGAAACTTTATCCAGTTGAAAAACAAATTTCTACTTTTGCGTGGCTTTGTCTGGTAACCGCCGTAGTTTCTTGGATTTCGTTTCTAACATTTAGCTATGGCGAAGCCAAATTTGAATTAATGTCAGGGGCAAACCGATTCCGCGTGATTAGCGTTCTAGCTCCACTTGCCATCGCTTTTTTTTATTTCGCGTATCGAGAAATACAAACCAAGCAAAATATTAAAGGATTTCACATTGCCCTTATTGGTGCGGCGATAGCAATGACACAATTAACAATTATAATTCCAACGTGGCTAATGTATCTTCACTTGATGATATTTGAATAAAATGTTGCATACTACAAATCAATGGAAATAAGGGCGAAACATCTTCCTTCATTAGCATTATGCTTTGACTTTACTTTGTCTTTCGCAGTTTTGCTCTACGTTAGGTTAATCGGTTTTAATCGTTCGGCGATTAATTTATAAGCCTGAAAATTGTAAACCAAGCCGATGTGCGTTCCGGTAACTTCGAAATTGTTTTCTTCAAAAACGGAGCGGCAATTTTGCCAGTCAACGATGCCGTCGGATTTGGTGAAGATTGCGGTGCGGCGGACTTTTTGCGGCAAATCGGTTTGCAGTGCGCTGACGGTTTTGCAGTGGCAATAGCCTGTGTAGCAGTTTGGAAATTCGGATTTATCGGTTTTTGCAAAGATTCGGGCGCGGATTTTTTTCGCCATTTTGACAACATTCGGATGCGAACGCACACCGCGAAAAGGCGATGCAAGCGTGATGACGGATTCGACAATATCGGCATTCTGCACCGCCGCCGCACGCGATAAAACGCCGCCCAAACTGTGTCCGATCAAGTGAACTTTTTTGCCGGTTTCTTTGTGTGCGCGGTGAATCGTTTCGATAAGTTTTTCGGAAAGCGTGTGCAAACAATCGGCGTTCCAACCGATATTTGAAAAATAAGGTTTATAACCGATGCGCGACAGCCACAAATATAATTCGCCCAAATAAATGTCTTGACCGAGAAAACCCGGAACCACCACCACGGGCGAACCGTCGCCTTTCGGCACGCCGAAACCGAACCAAACAGGCGAAAGATGCAGTAAAGTCCAATCAATACCGACCAGAGATTCAAACCAGATCGGCAATGTATGTTCACGCATTTCCTTATCAAATCCGGTTAATGCTTCAAGTTCACCTTCAAGAATATCCATTTTTTATTGAACCGCAGAGACGCGGAGACGCAGAGTTTTTTGTAAAATTTCTCCGCGTCTCTGCGTCTCTACGGTGAAATTTTCTTACGCATTTGCGCTTGTTGTTTGATGTTCCAATTTCTCGACAGTTGCCATTAAATCGGCAAAAACTTCGTCCAAGATTTCTTTGAATTTTTCGACATCGGGCATTGCTTGCGCGTCCGATGACAGACCGAAATAGAGATATTGATTATAACTGAAAATCGCGCAACCCAAACCCAATCCGTAACCGATCGGCACATACGGATATTGAATTAGCATTTTTCGTCCCGCGAGGTAAAGCGGAACTTGCGGACCCGGAACATTTGTCGCCACCATATTAAACGGCGGAAACGGCAAGTCGGCGATTTGTCCCAAAATATTCTGTAGCGGCGCGGGAACTAATCCGTAAAGTGCGCCGAAAAGCATCAAACCTTCCGCCATTTTCGATTCCTTCATCAGAGCCGTTTTTTGATTAACGTATTTAAATCGTTCGGGCAAAGTTTCGATGTCGAGCGGAATTTCGACCGGCAAAATCGAGATCAGATTGCCTAATGCGCCGCGTTGTTCCTTTTGCCGCAAGCTGACGGGAACCATAAAACGCATATCTTTTTTGGCGATTTTTTGCCCGTGATGTTTCGTATAACGCGCCACGGCTTCGGACAAAAGCGTCAAAACGACATCGTTGACCGTTCCGCCCAAAACATTTCTGATAATTCTGGCATCTGCAAACGAAAATCCGCTCCACGCTAAACGTCTTTCACCTGAACATTTACCGTTAAAAGGCAGCATCGGCGGCGGCGCGGCAACCGAAGGCAAAACTTGCGCGATCTGCGGCAGAGTTTCAACCGTTTCCGGCTTTGCCAAATTTGAAACCATATAAAGCAGACCGCCTTGCATTTCCATCAAACGCGAAGTCGTTTCCTGCAATCCGCCAAGCACGGATTCAAAAAGTTTCTGAATCGGTTGTTTTTTAACTGTTTCTTCTTTAACGATTTCCGGCTTCGGCGGCGCAACCGATTCGGGCGAAATATCGAACATTATTTTTATCAGATCAACGCCCGAAATGCCGTCAACCATACAATGATGCACCTTCGCGATCATCGCCGAATTTCCGCCTTCAAAATCTTCGACGACATACAATTCCCAAAGCGGTTTGTTTCTGTCCATCACGCTCGTAAGCGTTTTGCCCGCGATTTCGGCTAATTCTTTTTCGTTTAGAGTTTTGTTTTGTTCGACTTTGAAAATGTGGTTTTTTATGTCGAAATCTTCCGCCGCTTCCCACGTCGGATGTCCGATATTGAAAGGGTCAGGCACGACTTTTTGCACATAGCGCGGAATCAAATGCAGACGATCTTCGATATGTTTGACCAAATCGCGCTGTGTCAATTTGCCTTCAAAAATACTCGTCGAGCCAATGTGCATAGGACATTCCTTTTTCTCCAAATAAAGGAACGCCGCATCAATCGAAGTCAGACGATGATTTAATTTTGTTTGGCTCATATAAAATTCTAACCGCGAAATACGCGAAAAGGCGCGAAAAGTCTGCAATTATTTAATTGCATTAGCTTTATGTTCATCCAGTAATTTCTGCAAACCTTGACTTGCTTCAAACGAATTGGGTAATGACCATAATTCGGAATTGTTTTTTTCTTCGGAAATAATTCCTTCCTCTTTAGCGACTTCATTTACTAAAAACTGAAGCGCACGAATTTTGTCTTTGTAATTTAACGCCTTCAATATCGGTAAAATTTCGGTAATCGTCACAATCTTCTTTTCTATTTAGCTTTTACAATCAGCAATCTAAACTATAATTCTTCCCAATATTTTTCTGGTTCGGAGTCAATGTGAGATTCTATAAATGAAATTCCTTCGTCTGTAAGCTCGCCAATTTTTGTAAATGGCATCCATTCATTTTTTTTAATCAATTTTGCTTTTACAAAATGTGTGTTTTTATACTCAAATTGATATTTTGAACCACTTGCATCTTCAACCTTAAAGTGATTAGGATTCATCAAAATATTGTGTGAAAATTTAGCTGATTTGGTTAGCATTGCTCCAATAAAATTATCGCTGTCTTTATGCTCTAAGAAAACTATGGGATGAATAGCATCTGAATTTTTCCTACCCCAAAATATTTCCCCTTTCTTCATTTATTTTACACCTCCTAATAAGTTTAAAGTTTTTATTCTGACCTTTTTGCAAAATTCTATTCTTCCGTGAATCCGGTTAAATCATAAGACATCGCAATCAAATCGTGTGTTCGATTTTTGCGGTCGATGACGTAATCTGCTAAAAGTGCTTCGGCGGTAAAGCCTAATTTTTCAAAAACTTGGATCGCGCCTTTTTGTTCTGCTGCCATTCTTGCGACGACTTTCATTAAGCCTAATTCTTCGGCTTTGGCGAAAATTTCGCCTGCGAGAATATTGCCCAAACCTTTACCGCGAGTTTCGGGTGCGAGAAGCAGAATGATTTCGCCCAAATGCCTCGACCAGACTTGTTCGGTTCGCATTAAACTTCCGTGTCCGACCAATTTTCCGCCGATTTCGACTAAAATCGTGTGCCAATGATCTTTCTCAGTTCGTTTTATCCAATTTTCGACAAATTCTTCGCTCGTAATATCGAACGAAAGAAAAAGCAGATCGTCTTCGGGAAGCGTTCGCCCGAATTTGAGAAGCGCGTTTTTATCGTCCGCCGTCATCAAGCGCAAAGTTACGTTCGTGCCGTCAATGTTTGTCGTCCAGGGATATTTTCGTTTTTTCGCCGCGTGTTTCGCCATTTTGTTAAATTAACACAAATCAAGAATTTTTTGCCCACGAAACACACGAAACATACGAAAATAAAACAAATTTTTCTTGATTTTTCGTGTCTTTCGTGTGTTTCGTGGGCAAAATGATTTATTTCTTATCTTTCGAGCCGAAAATCGGCAGTTGCGTTGCCATATCGAGCCAGCGTTTTTGAATTTCGACGTAGCTGTTCATCGTGTTTTCGGCGAAATCGGCAACCGTGTTGATCGGCGAATTATCACCTTGATTCAAGCCTTGTTTGACGGCTTTGAGCATTTGCGCGTTTTGCTGTTTCGCAAAATCGAGCCAAGCCGTGCGAAGTTGAACCAATGTTTCAACACCTTTTCCGGCGGTTTCTTGCAAACTTCCCAAAACATTCGGGTTTGAAAAATCCGCGCCTGCTTGAACTGCTTGCATCAGATCCGCACTTTGTTTCATCGCAATTTCCGCAAATTGTTTTTGCGCCGCGATAAAACTTTCCGCGCCTTGTTTCGCCCAATTCGATAACGCTTCGGTCGGCGCATTATTCGACATTCCCATCACGTCCGAAACGGTTTTTAAAACCAGAGTCGTTTGCTGTGTCGTGATTTCGAGCCACATTTTTTGCGCTTCGATCAATTGATTAACAACCATTTGCGCGAAATCCGCCGGCATCGCTGTTGCGCTCGCCGCACTAGCTTTCGGCGCAGATTG
>Ga0209812_10002454_pt1 | contig 11111 bp, 8 predicted proteins | sample JI71714BDNA_FD_187502 | JGI IMG/M metagenome (GOLD analysis project Ga0209812, IMG submission 187502) | Wastewater effluent complex algal communities from Wisconsin, to seasonally profile nutrient transformation and Carbon sequestration -... | ecosystem: Engineered > WWTP > Effluent > Algae...
TAAAAGTAGGCAGTGTTGAAAATGGCGACTATGGTAATTTTAATTTCAGACCCTATTATGTTGTTACCAATAATGGTGTAGATGAATTAGTGAAAAATGACGATAAAACTATTCAGGTGCAATCAGGTTATACCCAATATGATGTGTTGGAAAAATTGTTGTATCAGCAAAATGATAAAATATCGCATTTAATCAATTTTCAATATTCAACGTCAACTGACATTCCACGTTATGATCGTTTAACTGACCCGTTAAATGACGACAGTTTGCGCAGTGCTCAATGGTATTATGGTCCGCAGGAACGATTAATGGCTGCTTACGAATTTAAATATCAATCAGTAAATAAATTGTTCGACATGGCCCATTTAACTGCGAGTTATCAGGCCATAGAAGAAAGTCGCCACGACCGTCGTTACGGACGCACTACCTTAAATCACAGAACCGAAAATGTTGGCGTTATTGGATTTAATTTTGATTTTAGTAAAACCATAAAAAATTCAAATATCCGATACGGATTAGAGTCATATTTAAACGATGTGTCATCAGTTGCCGAATCAGAAAATATTTTAGATGGTACAGATGGACTGCTAGATACACGTTATCCTGACGGTGGGTCTACGATGAATAATTTTGCAGGTTATATTTCCCACAACCTGAAATTCGGCAATGATAAATGGATGTTAAACGACGGCCTTCGGTATAATTATTCCGTACTGAATGCAAAATTTACCGATAAAACATTTTTCCCATTTCCATATGATGAAATTGACCAAAAAAGTGGCGCACTAACAGGTAGTTTAGGTATTATCTATTCACCCGACAATGCAACAAAACTGGCTTTAAACGGGTCAACTGGTTTTAGAACACCCAATGTGGACGATTTAACAAAAGTATTTGAAAGTGAACCCGGTACTATAGTATTGCCTAATCCGGATATTAAACCTGAGTATACCTACAATATCGACCTAAACCTGGTGAAGGTGTTTGCCGATAGAGTGGAATTGGAACTGACAGGATTTTATACCATTGCAACCAATTATTTCTCCACCCAACCTTCAACTTTTGAAGGAGAAGATTCCATTATGTATGATGGAGAATTAAGTCAGGTGTTAACAACAGTAAATTCAACATCTGCCTATTTATATGGTTTTAATGCAGGCATTGATATCAAAATAAATGATATGTTTTCATTCGCCTCCTACATTACCTATACTTATGGTCGTATAAAAACCGATTCAACACCATATCCGCTCGACCATATACCACCAATGTATGGCAGAACTTCGTTCAACTTTAAAACCGATAAAATTCACGCTGAATTATTTGCCTTATACAACGGCTGGAAACATATCGAAGATTACAACATTGTTGGCGGGGAGGATAACGAACAATATGCCACTATTGATGGTATGCCGGCTTGGTATACACTCAATTTAAAAGCATCCTATACGATTAAGGACTGGCTTGAGGTTCAGGCCGGTTGTGAAAACATATTGGACCTGAACTATAGGGTGTTTGCATCGGGCATTGGTGCACCCGGCAGGAACTTGTTTTTGGCCTTGCGTACAAAATTTTAATTTTTAACTTTACAGCAGTGAACCAACAAACAAACTAATATGAGCTTATTTTCAAAATTTTTCGGCGGCAATAAAGGCCAGGGCGGAAGCGGCGGAGGTGCCGGTAAAGCACAGGCATTTATTGAAAAAATTACCGCAGACCTCAACCTGAATCCCGAACAGGTTACCAAAGTAGAGGCCGCTATCCGTGAGTTTTTCATGGAAAAAAAACAAATGAAACAAGGTGGCGATAAAGATGGATTACGCGAAAGCAAACAGGACTTTAAGGATGATATTCTCAATGCCTTAACGCCGGCGCAGCAGCAAAAATTCATGGATAATATCCAAACCTATAAACAGCTGTTAAAACGCTGATACATTACTGCCGGAGAGTAGCCGCTCTCCGGTATTTTTTCTCCTCCTCAAGGCGATTTATTTATTTTTTCACTTAAAATCTAAATGCACACACATGATTGGTTTTATTACATCATCCGTTTTACTATTCGGATCAGCGGAGGCAACAATTCATTTGCCCGAAGGCCTGGCAAAGGCGCTTATAGCGGCCCACTCCGGTTGGCGCTACATTATTTTAATCTTACTGGTAATGGCCATTATTTATGGCAAACAAACCGCTTCAGGTAAAAAAGCTTACGAGGGCGCTACCAAAAAGATGGGGATGTTTACCATGATAGCCGTTGATATTCAGCTGCTAGGAGGTTTAGTATTGTATTTTTTCTTTGTAGCATCTACAACCAATTTCAAGTTGGGTAAATTAAAAGACCAATTAGGGATTTCACAATTCAGGAGTATTGCAGTGGAACATGCCATTGGAATGTTAATTGCACTTGTGCTCATTCATATTGGTTATAGCAAAGCAAAAAAGGCATTAAATGATACCGAGGCGGGTAAAAAACAATACGTATTTTATTTGATTGCCCTTATTGTTATTCTGTTATCAATCCCTTGGCCGTTTTTACATCCGGAACGAGGATGGTTTTAACCGCTATCTGCTAAACAAGTACACAAAAAAAAGCGCATTTATCATGAAGATTTCATGGTTAATGCGCTTTTGGTATAGTAGCACTAAAAATTAATCGTATAATTCACATACCCTGGTAAGTCCTTTTGGGTCCAAAATGGTAATCGTGTGATTATTGGTTACAATCAACCCCTCATCTTTCAAATCTTTTAATACGCGAATGGCAGTTTCTTTAACAGTCCCTACATAAGAAGCTAAATCCTCACGAGTTATGTTCACAACACCCTCAGGGTTCTTTTCGTCTTTGTAAGATTCGCTTAACAATAACAGTGCTTCGGCAATACGACCTCTTACAGGTTTATAGGCGATATCTGCCATCTTTTCTACTGTTTGGTCGATGGTATTGGTTAATAATTGCACCATACCTTCTGAGAAGCGGTTGTTTTCTCTAAATACCTTTAACACGGTTTCTTTTGGAATGAAACAAATAACAGCATCCTCAATTACTTCTGCGCTAACGGCATAGGAATTGGAGGACAACATTGCGCCATAACCAATAAAATCGCCTGGTGTTACAATTTTTAAAATCTGTTCTTTGCCATCTGCGGCTTGTTTATACAATTTCACTTTGCCGGCGTTGAGACAATAAAGTCCGTAAGCGTGAGCGTTTTCGTGGAAAATGGTTTGCCCTTTTTTGTATAAAGCACAGGTTTTATTTTGATTGATGTAGTCTGTTTCTTCGATATGGCAAAAGTGAAAAAGTGATTTGCCTCTACTTTTACAGTGCTCACAATCCGGGGTCGGAATTCGGTTTTGCATACTCATATTACATTTTTTTGCCTGAAAAAATTCTCTTAAAATTAATCAATTTCTTCGAAAAGTCATGATTAATCATTGTCAGTCTCATATTGCACGCGATCCATATTGTAAGCTAATAACGGAATTTGTGCATAAAGGGCAATATTTCTGGTAACACTCATATGAAATATAGTAGAAAACAAACCATGATTATGCGTTACCATACTAATCATGTCGATTTGATTTCTTGATGCAAATTTTTTGATACCTTCAGTAATATTTTTTTCAGCCGGAAAATGTAATTGTAATTTTTCCGCATCAATTTCTTTCCTGAATTTGTTCTGTAATTTATCTATAACACCTTTGTTGTAAGTTGGCGCATCCTGAATAAAATGTACGCCATGCACAACAGCATTATATTTTTCTGCAAATTTCAGTAAATATTGAATAATATCCGCATCATAAGCAGTGCCTTCAAAAGGAATCATGATATTCGTAAACTGAATATCATTGGCCACATCAGGAATTGCCATAACAGGAATATCAGAACGTTTAATAATATTCCATGTAACGGTGCCGAAAAGTTTATCCTCAATTCCGTTTACTCCTTGAGTACCTAAAATAATTAAATCGATATTTTCGGTATGCGCTAAACTCAAAATTGATTCAGCGGCAAATCCCATCATCACTTTTGTATTTGGGACAAGTTTGCCAAATAAATCTTTTTGTGTCGCCACAAATTCACCCATTTGAATTTCGCACCTGCTTTGTTGTGCTAAAATAAGTTCCTGCATCATGGCAGGAGGCATATGCTCATCGGTATATGGCATATGACATGCGTGTACCAGCAACAAACCGGCATTGTGTTTTTCCGCAATGCCAACAGCAATTTTAACTGCCTTTTTAGCGTTCTCAGAAAAATCGGTAGGAACCAATATGTTGTTAATTTGCGGGGAAGGCATTTCTGCTTTTCTCATATTTTTAACAGCGGTTTTATTGTTGCTCATAGGAGTGGTATAATGTCCAGTTGGGCTATGAAGTTCTTCTTCCAGCATAATGTAAAAATTTGTAATTCAAAAATCACTTAAATCATTTTTGTTTGCCATGATAAGGCTCAAAACGAATGGTGATTTTTGTCATCGTTTTTATGGAAAATTGTTATTTTGTTAACATTATTGTAACGCTATAAAACAAAAAAAAGCCCTTGCATAAGGCAAGGGCTCCGACATAGTAGTGGTTGATTTGTTTACCAGTCTTCTTCTTTTTTAGGTGCAGCCGGTTTAACTTCTGTTTCCAGGCTTCCCACTAATTTCTGCATAAATTCATCTATTTGAATAAGATACCCAACTGTGGTTTCGTCTTTTGCAAATTTTTCGTCGTTAATCCAGTTTTCAATACCATAGTAGGAGGCACCCTGTAAATTAATTTTGGTAACGGTGTACTTAAATCGTCCATCTCTGAATTGTAAGGTAAGGTAATAGTTAATTTGACCGGCTTTTACCACCTGTCCTTTATCTTTTCGGGTTAATTGAAACTGGTGTTTTATTTCAATGATACCCTCTTCTTTGCTTTGGCTTTTGATGGCTTGGCTCGGACTGGTATAAAATGTTTTCATCCAGGCCATAGCAACGTTGTATAACGAATCGGTAACAACTCCCGGAACTTGAATTACATCGGTATAAGTCACCAGTTTGGTTTCTTCATCAATCGGAAAAAAAGGAACGGTAAGCTCCGATTTTTGGGCATTTGCAGTATATCCTGCAACTATTGCAACTAAAAGCAAAAGTTTTTTCATATGTTTTTGTTTAAAATTTTGTGACGAAGATAGTTGTCAAAAATGATACCATTTTTACTACTCAACTACTTATTCACATTTTATGCATCACGGGCATACGTTACTTGGTAAATTACGGCTTTTTTATACCTTTGTGCAAAACTGAATAACATGACTTCAGCATTCTTTATTTCAATTGTTGTAATCTCTTATGTGCTCGTAGTGAGTGGTTTGTTTGTAATTGAATACATCAAAAGCAAACGCGGCGGCAACACCGGTCACCACTAATTAATCATTTTTCCTGTTAGTAACGTGCTCCTGCGCGATTATTTGCCTATTTTAGACAAACGGGTTGTCTTTTTTTGCTTTTTCTCATACCTCCAAAACAGCTGTTTTTTTGTCATTTTTTATCCCGTATTTCAGCTGTTAAAATAATGTTGAAATTCAGTGTATAAAATATGCTTGAAATACCTGAAAAACTTATGTTTTCAGCGTATAAAAGTGTAACTTTGTGCTTCGTAAAATAATTCTAAAAAAAGCCCTCGTTTTTGATGGCTTATACATGCTCAGTTTTGAGGTAGCAAATTATGGAAAAAGAAGAAGCAGTTGTAAAAAACCAGTCGACCTATACGGCTGAAAATATTCAAGTTTTAGAAGGTCTTGAAGCAGTTAGAAAACGCCCTGCGATGTATATCGGTGACACCGGTTTCAAGGGCTTACACCATTTAGTGTATGAGGTAGTAGATAACTCGATTGATGAGGCGCTAGCAGGTTATTGCCGCAACATCAGTGTTGCCATTTTACCCGGAAACAGTATCCGCGTTAAAGATGATGGTCGTGGTATTCCTACCGAATTACATAAAAAGGAAAACCGCTCTGCATTAGAAGTGGTAATGACCGTTTTACACGCAGGTGGTAAATTTGATAAAGACACTTACAAAGTATCAGGTGGTTTGCACGGCGTGGGGGTTTCCTGCGTTAACGCATTATCTATCCATCTGGAAGCCGAAGTGCACCGCAATGGTAAAATCTACAAACAGGAATTCAGCGAAGGAAAACCACTGTATCCCGTTAAAGAAATAGGCGACTCTGATATTACCGGAACTTATGTTACGTTCAAACCGGATGATACCATCTTTACAGTTACGGAATATAAATACGAAACACTCGCAGCACGTCTTCGCGAATTGGCTTTTCTTAACAGAGGAATTTCACTTTCACTTACCGACGAACGTGTAACAGAAGAGGATGGAACACATCCAACCGAAACTTTTCACAGTGAAGGTGGGTTAATTGAATTTGTTAAATATTTAGACGGAACTCGCGTTTCAATTATTCCTGAACCAATTTATGCAGAAGGTTCACGCGATAATGTGCAGGTGGAAATTGCTTTGCAATACAACGAATCTTACAACGAAAATATTCACTCTTATGTGAATAATATCAATACCATTGAAGGTGGAACCCACGTTGCAGGTTTCCGCAGAGCCTTAACAAGAACGTTTAAATCATACGGCGATCGTGAAGGCATGTTTGAAAAAGCAAAAGTGGAAATTTCAGGCGACGATTTTCGCGAGGGTTTAACTGCGCTTATTTCAGTTAAAGTTCCTGAGCCACAGTTTGAGGGGCAAACCAAAACAAAATTGGGTAACAACGAAGTAATGGGTATTGTGGACACCATTTCAGGCGAAGTGTTAAATAATTACCTGGAAGAAAATCCTAAACAAGCTCGTTTAATCATTGGTAAAGTTATTCTTGCAGCTCAAGCCAGAATTGCAGCTCGTAAAGCACGCGAAATGGTGCAACGCAAAAGTGCATTTGGTGGAGGTGGGCTGCCGGGTAAATTGGCAGACTGCACCGAAAAAGCAGCTGAAAAATGTGAATTATACCTTGTCGAAGGGGATAGCGCGGGTGGTACTGCCAAACAAGGCCGTAACCGTATTTTTCAGGCGATTTTGCCTTTGCGTGGTAAAATCCTCAATGTTGAAAAAGCGTTGGATTACAAAATTTTCGATAACGAGGAGATTAAAAATATTTTTACTGCCCTCGGTGTTATGCCGGCTGAAGATAAAACAGTGGATACCGCTAAATTGCGTTATCACAAAATTATCATCATGACCGATGCCGACGTGGATGGTAGTCACATTACAACACTTATTCTGACTTTCTTCTTTAGAAAATGTTACGAATTAGTGCAACAGGGTTATATCTACATTGCAACACCTCCACTGTATTTAGTGAAAAAAGGTAAGGAACAACAATATTGTTGGAATGAAGAAGACCGCAAAGCTGCCACTGCTGAATTTGCAAAAGGCGGTAGCGAAAATTCAGTTCACGTTCAACGATACAAAGGTTTGGGAGAGATGAACGCAGAACAATTATGGGAAACTACTATGAACCCTGCTACCAGAACTTTACGCCAGGTAACTATTGATAGCGCGGCAGAAGCCGACCATATTTTTTCTATGTTGATGGGTGAAGATGTTCCACCTCGCAGAGAGTTTATCGAAGCGAATGCGAAATACGCTAACCTCGATATCTAAAACATTATTTCCGAAGTTTCAGCATTGGTTAAAAACCGGTGCTGAAACCCATACGGATCACCCAAGGGCTGTAGTATAATGAATTTGGTCCGTTGAGAAAATCATACAATGCCATAAATTGGAATTTTGCCTTATCACCAATGGCGTAATTATATCCCAAACCGCCAAAAAGCGCAGGTACCTGACCAGTGTAAGCATCATATAAGGGATCTTCATATTTGAAATTGTATTTCATCATTTCGTATTCTGCATGTGCAAAAAAGCCATAAATGATATCATGTTCTAAAAAAACACGAGGGCCATATACGGACATCGAATAATCATCTATAGTGATAACATTATAATTTACTTTGTAATACTGATAGGAAAATCCAACGCCTGCAGTAAACATATCTGTTATCTTATAACCAACTATTGGAGAAACTTCCACGTAGGTGGAGTTGCCAAATTGAGCTCCTAAACTACCACCAACTGTTATACGGTCTTTCCATGTTTTACGCTCATTATCGCTGTTGTCTGTATTCCCTTCAAATACCGACGAGCTTTGTTCATCTGATTCTATGGGTTGAGTTTGACTAAATACAGGTAAAACGGAAATGAAAACCATGGAGAATAGGACTACTCGCAATACTGTTAAATTCATATATTTAAATAATTAGCTTGGGTAAAATTAGCAATTAAACTCGTTCAGAATGTTTTTTAACGGTCAAAAACCGTTCCGTATTTTTCACTTCGCTAATTAGTTAGGGCGTTTCACAGGAAAAAACCTCAACTTTGCTCAAAACCGATAGATTTGTTATGAATCCCACAGTATTTTTATATCCAACTATGAAATTCGTGAAAACATTGATGAAAGTGAAAGTAGATTGGCTATTGCTCATTTTCTTCCTCCTCCTCATTTTACTCCCTTTTATACTTTTTTCTGCCCCTGCAGCAACACCTCCGCAGCCGGCAACTTTACCCTATGTATTGCCGGACGAAATACCTGCTTTTTTGGTAACCGGCGAGTTGGATACTATTGAAGAAGATTTTCCCGCAATATTTACCTCCAGGTTTATTGCCCTGGCTACTATTCCAACCGATACCGTATATGTCATCATAACCCCAAATGAAGAAATTAATGTTGGTGCAGGAATTGGTTTGGCCGATACACTCATGTTTACCCCGTACGCAGCCGCGCTGATTGCCAAAGAAATTAAAATAAAACCGAATGATGATACGGAATATGAAGGCGAACATTATGGTGTAATGCACTTCACTATTCTTACCGACGACCCTGAATATGCAGCACTCAGCATCCCAACCGATTCAGTATTAATTCTCGATAACGACCTACCTCCGGGAATTACCACATTGTTTCCATCTGATACCAGTTATACCGAAGGGCTTGCAGGGTTTGATTATTTAATTGCATTAACCTCCATTCCATCTGATACCGTTTATGTTACACTGGATCCGGATGACCAATTGCGTATTACCGGTATTCCTGGTGAACCAATAATGTTAACTTTTGAACCCAATGCCTCGGCTTTATCATACGATGGAGCAGGAGTGCGTGCTGTGGATGATGCCCTTTATGAAGGTTTACATAGCGGTGCGCTGTCATTTACCGTTACTACATATGCGCCCGAATATGCTGCATTTGTAATTCCTGAAGTTGTTCTCCCGATTATCGACAACGATAGTACGCCGGGTATAAATTTTGAAATACCTGCAATTTTAGCTTTAACCGAAGGAGAAGGTGAAGTTGCTGTTGCTATTGCACTTAAATCGGTGCCAACTGATACTGTTCATATTCAAATAATTCCGGATGTTCAATTGCGTATTACCGGAGCACCGGGCGAAGCAGTTACTTTAGACTTTGCACCAAATTCATCGGCATTAAGTCCGCATATTGCACTGTTAAAAGCATACGACGATTTTTTATACGAAGGCGAACATATAGGTAATATAACATTTTTAATAACCACGGCTGATGTGGATTACGCCGCATTTACCATTGAACCATTCGATATCACCATTACAGATAATGATTTAATTCCGGGAATTACTTTTGAAGATACCCTTGGATTAAGTGGAGTGGAAAACGGGACGGATACTTTACATTTTTCGGTGTATTTAAATAGTATACCAACGTCTACTGTTACCATCAATTTTGACCCTGATATCAATCTGGATTTAGGTAAAGGGAAAGATGCAGATTTAAGTGTAAAATTTAAGGAAGACAGTTCGTTTATAGCAAGGGTAATGAATGTAATTATTTTTAATGACCCCTTTGTTGAAGGACCTCATATTGGTACTATAACTTGCTCGATAACAACTTCTGATACCTTTTATGCAGCATTTACCATCCCTGATATTTATGTCGCAATTACCGATGATGATGGCACAGCGGTGATAAATTATGATCCGGATATTTTTCAGGTATTTCCTACCGTTACAACTAATACACTCCATTATAATGTGGCTGAACAATTTGCCAATGCTACATTGCGCGTATTTAGGTTGGATGGTCGTATGACAGAAACATTCACTATTGTCGGTAAAACCGGAACAATCGATGTGCAACAACTTTTCAGTGGCACCTATATAATAATGGTGTCGAACGGAGAAGAAATGTTTTACCAGCGTTTTCAGGTAATCCGATAATAATCGAAAAACGGTGACCTAAGTCATTTTATGTAAGGTGCAATAGGAGATAGCTTTGACATTATTTTTCAGTAATGCCAAAGTTCGCACCTGTAGCAAATCCCAAACAACAATCTACGGATAGTAAAACTACCTGCTTTCACTGCGGTGAAGTATGTAATGACCATGAATTTCATTTAGAGGATAAATATTTTTGTTGCTTCGGTTGTAAAACCGTGTATGAAATTTTGCGTGATAACGATTTGTGTTCTTATTACGACATGCAGGAGCATCCGGGTATTACACAAAAAAATAAAGTTGCTGCAAATAAATACTCCGTTTTAGATAATCAAAGTGTGCGTGAAAAATTTATTCGCTTCGCGGATGGCAATCAAACACATGTTGTATTTTATTTGCCCACCATGCACTGTAGTTCATGCATTTGGTTGCTCGAACACATGCATCAAATGAATCATGCCGTATTACAATCGCGGGTTGATTTTCCTAAAAAAGAAATTACACTTGTATTTGACGAGTCGAAAATAAGTTTAGGCGAAGTGGCTGCAATGCTTGATTCTATTGGATATGAGCCGTTGTTAAGTTTGCAGGATATTGAAAAAAAACCGGAGAAGCAATTACAAAAATCAAGACTGATTAAAATTGGTATTTCAGGGTTTGCATTTGGTAATATTATGATGATGGCGTTTCCGGAATATTTAGCCGGCGGCGCTGTTGAAGATGTTTCGCTGCAAATTTTATTTCGATATTTATCTTTAGTATTAGCATTACCGGTATTTTTTTATTGTGCAGGCGAATTTTATAATTCTTCCTGG
>Ga0209812_10002457_pt1 | contig 11100 bp, 7 predicted proteins | sample JI71714BDNA_FD_187502 | JGI IMG/M metagenome (GOLD analysis project Ga0209812, IMG submission 187502) | Wastewater effluent complex algal communities from Wisconsin, to seasonally profile nutrient transformation and Carbon sequestration -... | ecosystem: Engineered > WWTP > Effluent > Algae...
TAAACAAACTCAGCATGTCAGTCATTTTACGTTGCAAGCCCTCTATTTGGGTTTGTTATTAGCCGGTGTTTTATTTGTTGTCATGCTTTTTGCCGATATCCCGCTGGCAAAACTGAACATGGACCCCGCGTTACGCGACACCACACTGGATTATTTATACTATGTAAGCTTTGGTTTATTTCCCGCAGCAGGCTACATGGTCATGCGCAATCTCTTTGAAGGCTTAGGCAATACCAAAGCCAGTATGTGGATTGCCTTTGTCGGTATCCTAGTGAATATTCCCGCTAACTATGTGTTTATCTATGGCAAGCTCGGAATGCCGGCGTTAGGCGGTGCGGGGTGTGGTATTGCCACCAGCTTAGTGTTTGTCGCCATGTTTATCGCCATGTTGGTGTATGGCTGGTGTAGCCGCAGTACCCGACCATATCGGCAATGGCCGAAAACCTTGTGGCTAAGCTTACAAGATCAATGGCAAATTATTCGAATTGGTACACCGATAGCCTGCTCAATTTTCTTTGAGGTTACCCTGTTTGCCTGTATTCCATTGGTGATCGTGCACCTTGGTCCTATTATGGTTGCTGGTCATCAAATTGCGCATAACTACAGCGCCATCGTCTTTATGTTACCGCTGTCGCTGGGCTTAGCAGCAACCATCCGAGTTGGCCATCTAGTGGGTGAAAATAATATCCAAGCGCTGAAAAAATCCATCAGTACGGTGATTATTCTGTCAATGGTAATGTCGATTGCCACCGTGATCTTTACCCTACTATTTCGTCAGCAAGTAGCGACCTTATACACCACAGATGCGGCTGTTATTGCCCTCGCAAGCTCACTGCTTATATTGGCGGCTATTTACCAATTTTCAGATGCTGTACAAGTGGTTGCAGCCTGTGCCTTACGCGGCATGAAAATTACCAAACCCGTATTTTTTATCACGCTTATTTCGTATTGGCCAATCGGTTTTGGTTTAGGTGCCGTACTAGGATTAACAGATTGGATAGTTGAACCTATGGGTGCGCATGGTTTTTGGATTGGCATTATCGTAGGGTTAACAGTTGCGGCACTTGCACTGGCAGTCGTGCTGCGCAAACAACTTAACAGGATGGAGCATGAACATCTTCAGGTTGCGGCAAACTAGTTGGCTGTTACTTTTAGGGTTAACACTTGGTGGGTGTTCTGAACCGCCCGGCAAAGCAGAGTTGCAGGATTACCAGCAGCGGCTTAACCGGGTTTTAGCGTTAGACACCGCTAAGGTAAACTTAGTGAGCGCCGCACCACTTCCAACAAAAAATAGCCTAGCCGCATCACTGCCTGATCTTCGCATGGATCTACTCGATGCCTTTGCCACGAGACAATGTGGCCTTGATCAACTTATTGCCGAGCGTAACAGCAGCATGGGCAAAGTGTTGAGCGCCAGTAAACGCCTTCATTACGAAGTAAAGGTGCTTAATGTGATGGAGCGCTGTTTAACGAAAACATGGGACGCCCCCTTACAAGGCCAACTTGTTGCCTTTTATAGTGAAAAACAACAAAGCATCGCAACGGCTTGGCGTAATATGCTGCTAACCGATGATACCTTACGCCGACGCTGGCACAGTAGCGATACGATGTTAGCGCCAAACGATACCAATGGGTTTAACGAAAGCCTTTCAGCCCTCAAGCAACTGCTAAACTTACAACAAGCGATTACAGCGCAAGACTGGGCCACAGCAAGCACGATCGATCCTGAGCAGGCCTTAGCGACGCTTTATCAATATGACTTTTTATCGCGTTTACAATTTAGCCTGCGCTACACCAGCAGTTGGTTTGACGCGGTGAATCCAGCGTTATTATCAATTGAGCCCGCTAGCCTGTGTGCCCGCAGTAATCAAACCGAGCAACTCACCATTCTAAATACCGTTTTTCGCAAATTTTTTATTGGCGAGATCCAAGCCTACCTCGCGGAACTGATGCGGTATCAACAACAAAGCTGGCCATTAATCGCCGAGCTTTACCAAGATACGGCGATGCTACCCGTGTTAGAGCAACGCTTTGGAATTCAAGCCGAGCAGTTACAACGCCTGCTGCTCGCGCATGTTGGTTGGTACCAGCAGCTAAATTCGCAATGTGCTATTGGTCTTACCGGCTAAATTTCAGGCAAACACATTTAACTTACTGAAAAACACTTGCCAACAACACCATAGCACAATAACATAGCCGCCGTTGTCAGGCATTCGCCGCAACATAGAGTGTGCGTCCTTAGCTCAGCTGGTTAGAGCACCACCTTGACATGGTGGGGGTCGGTGGTTCGAGTCCACTAGGACGCACCAAGAATTCAAAACAAAAACGCCGCTCATTGAGTGGCGTTTTTGTTTTCATACGGATTGAAAATAGTGCTCATACTTGATGAAATTAACATCATCAATCTATCTGAAGGATCTTAAGGCATAACTCACTATATCGGATTACGATCTCTATTCAGTAATCTTAACGCCGCAGGTGTAAAACCCAAGGACAGTATAATCGAAAATCCTACCCCACCGGCGAGCACCACAGCCAGTGGCGGCCAGAAGCTCCCCTCACTGAACAATAGCAAGGGCACTAAACCGGCTACAGTCGTTACTGTGGTTGACAGAATATGCCGACTACACCCCATTGTTGCGCTGACAATAGCACTTATTTTGCCGCGCTCTGCTACCGGTAAAGCATTCACCGCCGCGATAACAACGATAGAGCCATTAATAGCCACCCCAACTAACCCAGCAAGACCTAATAAGGGGTTAAACCCCATAGGCAAGCCCGAAAACCATAGGCTTAACAATCCAAGGCCGGCCGATAATCCTGCTACAGTAAAGACTAAAAGCGCGTAACGCACACTGTTAAAAGTCAGTATTAGGGTAGCAAACATTAATACTGTAAGCACGGGTAAAAAGGTTAATAACTGCCCTACTGCTTGCTGTTGTTCACCGGCATCGCCGGCCGTTACCATGCGATAACCAGCGGGTAGCTGCACATCCAGCGCGCTAAGTTCATCCATCAACGCATTATTAACGTCAATAGCTGTGGCGCCGGGTACAAGATACGCCTCTATTTTATTGACGCGCTCACCATTGATACGTGTAATGCCATTTAGCGTACTGACTAATTGCCATTGCCCTAAGCTATTTAACGGCACGGTACTCCCTGTTGGTTGCTTTATATTCAGTGCACTTAACTGCTGCATTGCCATCTCGGCTGGGTAGGCTAACTTAACTCTGATCGGTAATTCTTCTGTTCCCTCAAGCATACTGCCACCCAGCACGCCTTGTGTTGCGGCAAAGAGTTGCTGGTTAAGCTCTGCCATGCTTAAACCGGTTAATGCCGCACCTTGCGCAGAAGTATTAAGCTGAAGTTCGCTGTCCTGATACGTAATCGAGGCCAAAGACTCCGTAATCCCCGTGGTTTTACTCATTGCCAAGCGTACTTGAAGACCCAACTCAGCTAACCTCTCGACATCAGGCCCAAACAAATCCACCGCAATTGGTGCTGAAACCGGTGGACCTTGCGAGAAACTGCGAACGACAAATTTTGCTTCAGGAAAAGCCTGGCTTAACTGCGCTTGCAGCTCAGCAGTAAGTCTTTTCGCGGCATTAATTGACGTAACAGTGACAACCGCATTGGCAAAATTTGGACTACCATCGCGGGTCATCACTTGATTGTAATAGACCGAAGGCGTTGAACCACCAATTAACCACGTAACGTGTTGTACATCGTCACTTTGCTTGATCATGCTATCTGCGGCTTTGGCGGCCAGTAATGTATTGTCTATCGCCACGCCACTGGGTAACCACATATAAATCTGAAACTGATCGCGATCGGCATCTGGAAAAAAGACATTATTCAGTCTTGACGAGAGCACTATGCCAGCAACAGAAATAAGGCAAATAATGAAAATACTTTGTACCGGGCGGCTAAGCATAAAGGATAGCGCTTTAGCTAATTGCTCAGACAAGGCCGGCGCTTGCCAGCCGCTGCTGACAAAGCTAACCGATTGTCTACTGTTAAAGGGAAGGTAGCGTGCAGCCAGTGCCGCAATTACCGTTAACGACAACACTAGCGAACCGAGCAGTGCCATAATTACACTGATCGCAATAGGGCTAACAAAGTCACCAATATTGCCGGGTAACAAGAACACAGGCATAAAAGCGAGAACTGTCGTTAAGGTTGACGCCGTCAAGGGGCCACTTAAATGCTGTAAACTTTGCGCTAATGCTTTTGTTCTGTTGGCAGGATCGCTTTGTATCCGCTTGCGAATTTCATCAGTAATCACTATCGCATTATCGATTAATAACCCCACAGCAATAATCATCCCAAATATTGTCATTTGGTGAAGCTGTTGATTAAAAAAGGTTAAGCTGAACACCGCAAAAGCGGCCGAAAGCGGTAAAGATAGCCCCACAATTAATGCGGCTCTTACCCCCATAAAACAGAGCACCACCAAGATCACCACAGCGGAACCGAGTAAAAGATTACTGCTTAATTCATTTAGTCTGGCTTCGGTATAGAGACTTTGGTTAAAAACAACGTCGAGCTTAACACTGGTTGAAAATTCAGCTTCAAAGCGCGCGATGACTGAATCGACCTGTGACATCCACTGATCAATTCTGACGCTAGTGCGCATGCGAGCGGCCACAAAAATGGCGTCTTCACCATCAACTAAAGCGATATCTTGTCGTGGCGATCTAAAGCCACGTTGCACCTGAGCAATATCACCCAAGGTTAAAAAAGCACCGTCCTCGGTGACTTTAAGCGGCAGCGCACGAATGGCAGCCAGATTATCAAAGGTAGCCTCGAGCTGTAATCGGTTTTGAGATGAAGTACTGTTAAGCAGCCCGGCGCTTTGCTTAACATCTGCGTTGCCAATGACTTGACTGATCTGAGGTAGCGATACCCCACTGTTCATCAGTTGTTGACTTGTTAAGCTAACAACAATTTCTTCTTCAGCGGCACCATACACCCTTACAAGCTCAGTACCGTTTAGCAAACGAATTCTATCAGCAAGCTCCGCTGAGAGGCGGCTCATTTGCAGCAATGAATTCTCGCTAGCGACGACAGGATGCTTTAAGGCGACAATGAAGGTAAAGGCTGTCGCACCTCTCTTATCATCTAAAATAGGCGTACCAGCGCCTTGAGGAAAGTCTTTACTGGCGTCACTAATACGGTCACGGATCTTTGAAAAAATCTGCTCATTATTAGCATTAGTTACCCAAGGCTGTAATTCAATAGACAAAGACGACAACCCCGCGAGTGAGGTTGAGGTAACTTTATTGATCTCATCAAGTTGCCTGAGACTTTTTTCTAACACCTCAGTAATTAAGATTTCCACTCGCTCAGCAGAGGCGCCTGGATAGGGTGTCAGTACCACGACATTACGATTATCAATTCTAGGATCTTCTAATCTGGGTAAGTTTGTCAGGCCTGCTGCACCGGCTACCAGAACTAACGTAATAAACAAAAACAGCAAATGTTTATTGTGATAAAAAGCCAGATACCACAATGACGGCTTATTCATAGGAGGTGCCTGCATTATGCTCAGATACAGGTGTCGATTGAACATTGACCAACTGGCCTGGTAATAAACGGTGGTGTCCAGATGAGACATAACGCATGCTGTCGACTAAATCACCACGAATAAACACCTGTTCGCTATCAGTATATTCAACGTTAACGATAAGCGGTTTTAGGATATGGGCATTTTGCTCAGGTTCAATTAGTAATAGCTGCCATAAGCCTTTTTCACTGGCAAATAATGCGGATCGAGGCACCCAAGCACCTTGGATTGCAATCCGCTTAGGAATACTGAGTGAGACAATCTCACCAGCCACGATATCGGTTAAGGGTGACGTAACATTAAGTAAAATATCTCTGGTCCGGGTATCTTGCCGTTGATTATCCAAAATCGCTGTAACCATTGCCTCTAAAGTAACCGAGGCAGATTGCAACTGTACTGTTTGTCCTATTTGAAAAGCTTGGGCATCACGGGATGATAAAGCCAATCTAGCCCTAAGCTCACCTTGTCGCTGCAATAATAAAAGAGGTTGCCCCGCACCTATTACACTGCCAACCTGTCCAACTCGACTTTGCACCATGCCCGAGAACGGTGCCCTTAAGGTGGATTTTTCCACTTCAATTTTCAGCCGCTGAATACCTGCAAGGGCTTCCTGCTCTGCTGCCACAGCAACATCCATCGCTAGTTTGGCATCATCTAGGTTTTGCGCTGATGTCAGTTGCTGCTTCGTTAAACGCCCCACCCTTTCATGGGTTTTGACGGCTAATTGTCGCTCAGCAACGCGGCGGCTTAGCGTGGCATTGCGTTGTGTTAACTCAGCTTCTAGTCGCTTAGTATCAAGACTTGCTAATATCTGGCCTGCAGTAACAGTTTGCCCTTCATCAACCCAAATGTCAGAAACGGTACCACTGAGTTCGAAACCAACACTTGCTAGCTGTATCGGTTCTAACTGGGCAAAAGCCAAACGCTTTTCAATATAATGATCCTGCACGGCCAGTTTTGCACTGACAACGGAAACACCTGTTGCATCAGAAATTGGCTTTTCATGCACGCGCTCGCCAGCGAGGTAGAGGATGAAAATCAGCAAAGCCATACCCGTAATGACCATTACGATTAATAACCAGGTCGAATTTGGCATAAGTCGATATATTTGTTTCATAGCTACCACGCTGCTAAATCTGTTAATTTACGCATTCAACACAATATCTTCAGCTTACATGCCATGCCCCACACCATTTCGGCTAAATATTCAAAGCCGGTTATGTAATTTGCTTCGAAGAACAGCCTGGGTTGTGAATAGCTGCAAAAGACACCATAATTACTGAACGAACAAGTACCATAATAATAGCATTTATTAAACGGTCAAGTACTCTAATTGGATTTTATGAATACAGAAATACAAAAAACGACTCGACGAGGCCGACCTGTCAATCCTCAGCTAAAGGATGACATCATCTGTACTGCAGGAGAGCTTTTTAGCCAACTTGGCTTGCACGCGACGACAATGGAACTTATTGCTGCCAAGATGAAAATTTCTAAGCTGACGCTCTACAAGCGTTTTACAGATAAGGAATCGTTGTTTGCGGCAGTGATTCAAAAAAAGTGTAAGAGCTTCGTCCCTGAATTGGACCTGGAAAAACTCGCTAATGCAGAACCTCAAATCGCACTCCATCAAATTTGTTTTGGTTTAATGCAGCTTCTCGTTAGCGATGCTGCACTGGGTATGGAACGCATGTTGATGGCGTTAGAGGAGAAAGAACGCGCAACCTTAACCCGCTTGTATTACAGAGAGGGACCCGAGCGGGTTTTATCCCTTATTACGCGTTATTTAGCGGTTCTGAATGTGCGAGGTGTGCTTCGTATTGATAACCCGGCCCTAGCAGCTAATCTTCTTGGCGCGATGGTAAAGGGTTCAGATATCTGTACGAGAAGACAACTGCATGTTTCTGATCACCCTGCTAAGGAAGAAATGAGTCAGTACTGCAGTGAAGTTGTCTCGTTTTTTCTAAATCACCGCTTGTCTGATATGTGAGTTTTACATTAAAACTTCGCTGTATCTTTCAGATAATACTAAATTGTGACTATCGCACTGTTTAAATCGGACCGAATATGACAAAACCTGCTGATCTGCTTCGCCAAGAGCGTTATAGCAACGCGACCACCGAATATACTCTTGCCATTATTACGGATGAAGACCATGCATCAAAAGTTGAACTCGAGAATGGGCAAACGGCTTGGACCTCGACATTACGCTATGACACCTTGTACCGTCATGTAGATGTTGCAACAGGTAAGGTAAGCTTTACCCTTGAAGCAATCCCACCAGAGCGAGGTGGCGAACATCAATTATTCAGCTTTATCGCTGAAAATGGTCGCGGAGCTGAATTTTCAGAATTAGTAAAATTTGGAAAACGATTATTGACCTTTGATGATCGAACAGGATTATTATGTGAAATTCGCAATCATAATCAACTTGTGCCTCGTCATATTCTGATGGCCGGCAGTGGCGATGAAAAATTTAAAGGCTTTAAAAGTGAATGGGCTACCGTAAAAAATGATCAGCTTATTGTCGGAAGCCATGGCAGAAAACGTGCACATCAATGGATAAAAATACTAGGCCACGATTATACTATCAAGAGTATTGATTGGCGATCACGCTATCAACAGATGCAAAGTGCATTAAACCTCAGTGAGCAAGGTTATGTTATTCATGAAGCAGCTGAGTGGCATCCCTATCGACAAGAATGGTTATTCTTTCCACGTAAAATCTCCGACTCACCCTATGATCATGCCAGAGATGAAACACACTGTGGTAATAATATTCTTCTATTTGTGAGTGAAGACTTTAGTCACATTCGTACCCTACCTATTGGGCAACATGATCCTGAACGAGGGATCTCATCATTTAAGATCCTTCCAGGCCACCCAAATGAGTGTATTGGTTTAAAAAGTATTGAGATTGGCGATCGTACTGAATCTTATTTATTTTGTTTCAACTTAGACGGTGAGGTGTTGCAACCAGACACCTATATTGGGCCTTATAAATGCGAAGGGATTGAGATTTTGTGAGCCATTGTCGACGATGCAAAAATGATTTTTACCGCATAATCTATGCCTGTCAAATTTGAGAGATCGTTACAAAGAACGTGTTATTGGCATTATTTTTTGTAGACCTATAGCTTGAAACCTATAGGTTGTATTAAACATAGGTATTTAGTGAGCAGCGTTTCATCCGTTATACTCGAACGCTGATACTTTACCATCGGTCAATGATCACTCTCAGATCTGTATTACTAATAGGTGTGGAATGAAAACAACAATGTGTATGATTGGACTCTCGTTACTCCTGATGGGCTGTGATAGCGCAAATAAGGTGATAGACAAAGCACAAGAAACGGCTAATCAAAAAGTTGAGTCACTTCAAACTAAGATCGATGAGGTATCAATAGCAGGGTTAAACCTTGAAGTGCTTGAAAAATCACCAGAGCTCATCGCCTCATTTACCGCATCGATAAATGAAGCGCTAACGGTTGACATCAGTAACGCTGAACAAGTGACTAAGGTGAAAACAAAAATGTCCAATGTTTATGCCTGTTTGGTGCAAGTGTCGTCTGAAAGCACCGCACAAGAGATTGCCGATAAGCTATTAGAGGGTATCACCAATAACGATATCAAAGGCTTGATAGAACAAAGTACCACTAAGGCACAAGATACCAAAAAGTGCGTAATGCCCTAATTTTTCTTGAGAACGTTAGGGAGACTACTCCCTAATGTTACCACTGTAGTGATACTTACCAATGTAGTAATACTAACGCCATTACTAGCCATTAGACCGCTTAAACCACCTTAGGTGACTTTTTGCTTAACAGCGTATTCTGGTTTTAAATATTCTTGCGTACTCATAATATCGGCCAAAATAGCAACTGCATCTCCTATATCCGTGTAGCGTATATATAACGGCGTAAAGCCTAAACGTAAAATATTGGGTGCTCGAAAATCCGCAATAACACCCCGCTTGATTAAGGCTTGGCACAGTGCATAAGCCTGTGGATGCTGATAAGCCAATTGGCTGCCTCTGGCGTTAGGATGCAGCGGCGTGATTAACGCTAGGGACGCTAAACCAGGTTGCTTTTCGACTAACTGATGGAAACAGTGACTTAGCGCCAGCGATTTATAGCGCACGTCTTGCATATCAATATCAGCAAATACCGATAAGGCCGCGTCTAAGACGCTCATTGCAATAATCGCGGGGGTGCCACTTAGAAATTGTGCTATGCCCGGCGCTTTTTGATAGGTGGTCGTAAAGCCAAAAGGCGCATGATGGCCCATCCAACCGGTTAAGGGCTGCGTTAAATGCGCATGGTGACGAGTAGCTGCATACAAAAACGCTGGCGCACCGGGGCCGCCATTTAAATATTTGTAGCCACAGCCCACAGCAAAATCTACCCGACACGCGTCAAGCTCAATAGGCAGGGCTCCTGCACTGTGCGCCAAGTCCCAAATCACTAACACCCCTTGCGCATGAGCTTGCTTTGTTAAGCGTTGCATATCCAACAAGCGGCCACTGCGAAAATCGACTTGTGTTAGCAGCAATACCGCAATCTCTGCCGTGATAGCGCGCTCAAGCGCATCAGGTTCTTCGCTATCGTCCACTAACACTAACTGACAATTTTGCTCGCCCAATAAACTGGCTAAGCCCTGCACCATGTATAAATCGGTTGGGAAATTACCCGCTTGCGATAGTATTTTGGTGCGTCCCGGCTGCATCAGCATGGCACAACTTAATACTTTAAATAAGTTCACCGAAGTCGAATCACAGCAAATTACTTGGCCCGGCGCAGCACCCAGTAATGGCGCTATTTTTTCGCCTACAGTATGAGGTAAGTCAATCCACTGATGACTATTCCAACTTTTAATCAAATCCTGCGACCATTGCTCAGTAAGCACCTGATTGGCGCGCAAAGCCGCCACCTTTGGCATCGCACCTAACGAATTACCATCTAAGTAAATGGTCTCTGTGGGTAACACAAATTCTTCACGTTTCGCGGCCAATGGATCTGTTGCATCTAGCAAGGCTAATGTTGTTTTTGTTAAATCGGGTAACATGGTCATCGGGATCCTCACTTGGCCATTAACGCTTGCAGCGCTGTTATAAAATGCTGAAATGCTTCAGTTTTAGGATGGATCCAATCAAAATGCCCAGCATCGTCCAACACGCTCACAGGCATGCCGCTATCAGTTGCCTGAGATAGCGGCACGATGCTATCAGCACGACCATGCAGCAACAACGTTCTCGGATGTGCGGGGTGTTGTGACGGACTCGCATTTTGATATTCCTCGGCAAGATCGGGATAAATGCCTCCCATAAATTGCCGCGCAGCGCGCTGACAGCCCGTTTCATCGCTTTGATAGCTGGGTAAATCTGTGATGGCTGCTAAGCCTATCACGCCTTTCACTGGTTTTAATATAGCTCTCACCTGCGGCGTTGATTGAGGATCTTGAGTTGACGCCCCTGCCGCCAATAACGCTAAATGCCCACCCGCTGAGTGGCCAGCTAACACTACGTGATTAAG
>Ga0209812_10002459_pt1 | contig 11090 bp, 8 predicted proteins | sample JI71714BDNA_FD_187502 | JGI IMG/M metagenome (GOLD analysis project Ga0209812, IMG submission 187502) | Wastewater effluent complex algal communities from Wisconsin, to seasonally profile nutrient transformation and Carbon sequestration -... | ecosystem: Engineered > WWTP > Effluent > Algae...
GCGCGCACCATTGAACGGGTCGCCAAGACCAGCGTGTCGGTGATGCTGCTCGGCGCAAGCGGGACGGGCAAGGAACTGCTCGCCAAGGGGCTGCATGAAGCGAGCGACCGGGCTGATGGGCCGTTCGTGGCCATCAATTGCGCTGCTATCCCCGAAACCTTGCTCGAAAGCGAGCTGTTCGGGCATGAAAAAGGCGCCTTCACCGGAGCGGTCAAGACCACCGAAGGCAAGATCGAAAGCGCCAATGGCGGCACGTTGTTCCTCGACGAAGTGGGCGACATTCCGCTGCCGCTGCAAGTGAAACTGCTGCGCTTCTTGCAGGAACGCACCATCGAGCGCGTGGGCGGCCGGCGGCCGATTGCGGTGAACACCCGCATCGTCTGCGCGACCCATCAGGATCTCGAAAGCATGATCACGGCGGGCAGTTTCCGCGAGGATCTGTTCTACCGCCTGGCCGAAATCGTGATCCGGATTCCGGGCCTTGCCGAAAGGCATGGTGATCCGGTGCTGCTGGCCAAGGCCTTCCTCAAACGCTTTGCCGCAGAGATGAACCCCGCTGTCACGGGCTTTGCCCCTGACGCGTTGGCTGCGATCGACGCGCATGACTGGCCGGGCAATGTCCGCGAGCTGGAAAACCGCGTGAAGCGCGCTGTCATCATGGCTGATGGCAAGCTGGTGAATGCAGACGATCTCGATCTGGGTGATGCCGAGGACGAGGACTCCGATGTCCTCAACCTCAAGGCTGCGCGCGAGGCGGCCGATCGCAGGGTCATCCGCCATGCCCTGTCGCGCAGTGAGGGCAACATCTCCAGCACCGCCAAGCTGCTCGGCATCAGCCGCCCGACGCTGTATGACCTGCTCAAGCAATATGACCTTCAGGCGTGATGCTGCCGCTGCACTGAGCGCCCTTGCGCTGGTGCTGACGGCCTGTTCGGGTGAGGGGGACAGCGCAGCTTCCGCCAGCGCAGCCGCGCGGCCTGCTGGGCTGGTGCGACTGCTGGAAGAAGCTGACGCTGCGATCGCATCAGGATCGCTGGCCGATGCGGGGCGCATTCTGGACGAAGCATACGGACTTGCTCCGAACGATCCCGATTTGTGGGTTGCGATTGCCCGTTTGCGCTTTCGCGGCGGCGAGCATCTGACCGCGCTGGAAGCGGCTGACCGAGCGTTAGCGCTTGGCCCCGATCATGCGCCTGCCTTGATGATGCGTGCGCTGATGGTGCGCGACGCCCATGGCTTTGCCGCCGCGCTCCCGTGGTTCGAGGCAGCCACGGCTGCTGAGGCCGACAATCCGGAAATTCTGGCCGAGTACGCGGCAACACTGGGTGATAGCGGGCAGGCAAGCGAAATGCTGGCAGCGGTGCGCAAGCTGGCCGAAGTCGCGCAGGCTGATCCGCGCGTGCCTTATCTGCAGGCTGTTCTGGCGGCACGGGCGGGCGAATATACGCTGGCCCGCAGTCTGCTGGCGCGAAGCGGGATGGCCGTGCGCGGGGTGCCGGCGGCGATGCAGCTCGATGCTGTCATCAGTCTGGCAGAAGGCAATGCCGACAGCGCTGCTGCGACGCTTGAAACAATGGCCGCGCGCCAGCCAGCCAATGCGCGGGTGCGTGATTTGCTGGCCAAGGCGCTGCTTCAGGCCGGTCGGGCCGATGAAGTGATCGCCCGGTTTGGCGCGGATGCGCAGCGGCCCGAGGCCTCGCCCTATCTCGTGATGCTGGTGGCCCGCGCTTACGAACAAACCGGCGCGCGCGACCTTGCCGCACCCATGCTGGCACGGGCTTACCGTCCGGCAGGCAAAGGGCCGTTTGGACTGACCGTGCGCGAGGGCCTACCTTCGCCGACAGCCGCAGCGCGTCAGGCGGGGCTTGGCGGGGACTGGCGCACCGCGCAGGCGGGCGTGCGAGCACTGACATCGCGCTTCCCGTCATCGGCGGACGTGGCTGTGCTTGCCGGAGACGTGGCAATCGGCGCAGGCGATCCGCAAGTGGCGCTCGCAAGCTATGCCAAGGCGACCAAGGTCAAACGGCCATGGCCGTTGACGCGCAAGGCGGTGCTGGCCTCCACGCGGGCTGGAGACAATGCTGCTGCCGGCACATTGCTGGCGCGGCATGTGGCGGGCGAAAAGGACAATGCCAGCGCGCTGGTGGCTTTGGCACAAACGCTTGCGCAGCGTGGGGACTGGGAGCGGGCGGCTGAGTTGTTGGACCATGCAATGGCCATCGGCGCAGGACATGATCCCGAGCTGCTCGGCCTGAGGCTGCGGGCGGCACGCGCCCTTGAAGACGACGAAGACGCAAGCCGTTTTGCCGCGCTGCTCGCCGAGGTGCAGCCGCGCCATCTCGTCCAGCGCTAGGCGCGCTGCCGCTCGACAAGTGCGCGCTGGCAGGGCAGGGCGCAAATCCCCATGTCCAATCCCGCGGCGACCCGCCTCCCGTTCCTGACCGACCCGATGATTGCCGTGCTGGTGATCGCAACAGGACTTGCCCTGCTGCTGCCCGCTGCCGGCGAGGCACGGGGAATTGCGACGACAGTTTCGAACTGCGGCATCTTCCTGCTGTTTCTCGTCAACGGGATGCGGATCCGCCGCTCGGAAATCGCGCGGGGGCTAGCCAATTGGCGCTATTTCGGGCCGCTGATGCTGTTCGTGTTCGGTGCGATGGCGCTGGGCGGCATGGGTTTTGCCAGCCTTGCGGGTAACGTCCTGCCCCCGATGGTGGCGCTTGGCTTCGTCTACCTCGGCTGTCTGCCCTCAACCGTGCAATCCGCTACGAGCTACACCAGTCTGGCCGAGGGCAATGTGGGCCTCGCGGTGGTCGGCGCGGCGCTGATCAATATCGCGGGCGTGTTTATCAGCGCGCCGCTGTTTGCGCTTCTGGGCGGGGGCGGAGCGGGCGAGATCGGGAGCGAGGCGATCATCCGCATCGGCCTCATTCTGGTGCTGCCTTTCGTGATCGGTCAGGTGGTGCAGGACCGGGTGATTGACCGGATTGCAGCACACCGCGCGCGGATCGCATGGCTGGACCGGGCGGTTATCGGGATTGCCGTCTATGTCGCATTTTCAGGCGCGGTCGAACAGGGTTTGGGGGAGCTGTTTGCGCCCGGCGATTGGGCGGTTCTGATTGTGCTTGTGCTGGCGATGCTGGCGCTGGCGCTGGTGGGCGCATGGGGCAGCGCCAGCCTGCTTGGCCTGCCCCGCGCTGACCGGATCGCGTTTCTCTTCGCCGGATCGCAGAAAAGCGTCGCTATCGGAGCGCCTCTGGCCGCGATCCTGTTTCCTCCGGCAAGCGCAGGTTTCGTGATCGCGCCGCTGCTGCTCTATCACCTTGCGCAGCTGGTGCTGGCTGCGCCGCTGGCCCTGCGGCTCGCAAAAACCGCCTAGGCTTTGGGCTGGTAGGTCTGTTCCTCGCCCGGGAAGCTGCGGTTGCGCACTTCCTCGGCATAACGGGCCACCGTGCGGTCGATCACGCCGGCGATATCCTCGTACCGCTTCACAAAGCGCGGCACCCGTTCAAACATGCCGAGCATGTCGTCGGTGACCAGCACCTGACCATCGCACTGGGCCGAAGCGCCGATGCCGATGGTGGGGCAGGCCACCGCCCTGGTCGCGGCAATCGCGATCGGTTCGACCACGCCTTCGATCACAATGGCAAAGGCCCCCGCCTCATCCAGCGCCTTGGCGTCAGAGACGATCTTCTCGGCCTCGGCATCAGACCGCCCGCGTGCGCCATAGCCGCCGAGGACATTCACCGCCTGAGGTGTCAGGCCGACATGGCCCATCACCGGAATCCCGCGGGCATTGAGGAACGCAACCGTCGGCGCCATTGCCGCGCCGCCTTCAAGCTTCACGGCGGCAGCGCCCGTCTGCTTCATCAGGAACGCCGCGCTTTCGAACGCTTGCACGGGCGAGGCCTCGTAAGAGCCGAACGGCATGTCGACGACCACGACCGAATGATACGACCCCCGCACAACCGCAGCGCCATGGTTTGCCATCATCTCCAGCGTGACCGGCACAGTGGAGGGCAGACCATAGATCACCTGGCCCAAGGAATCACCCACCAGCAGCAGATCGCAATGGCTGTCGAGGATCTGCGCCTGACGTGCCGTATAGGCAGTCAGCATCACCAGCGGCTCTGCCGTCACGCCGTCCTTCTTTCGCGCACGGATGCCGGGCACCGTCAGGCGCCGCATCGGCTGCGGGGTGGGGTTGGCGCGGCTTGTGCTGGTGTCGAGCTGGAAGGTCGTGGACATGGCCGAGGGTGTAGCCGCTGCGCGCGTCGGGGGAAACCCCGCGCTTTCGGCTTGTGTTGCGAGCCTGTTGCGCTAGCGTTGCGCCCATTCGATCGCGCTGGGGATTGGCTTGCGATCAATGGGAGACCTATTCCAGATGTTTCTTGACCGGATTAAGCCGTGTGCTGTTCAAGCGCACAGGGGGGATTGGTAATGGCGAGTGCACCCAGAGGTTCCGTTTTTCAGCGGATGTTCGCGCGCAAGTCGATTGCGCAGGTCCAGCGTGAAACCCAGACGAGTGAGCTAAAGCGTTCGCTCGGCAAGTGGAACCTGCTGCTGCTGGGCGTTGGCTGCATTATCGGGGCGGGCATCTTTGTTCGGACCGGCAGTGCGGCTGCACTTCATGCCGGCCCGGCGGTGATGCTTTCGTTTGTGGTGGCCGGGGTTGTCTGCGCTTTTGCCGGGCTTTGCTATGCCGAGCTCAGTTCGACGCTGCCGGTATCCGGTTCAGCCTATACCTACAGCTACACGACGCTGGGCGAGTTCGTCGCGTGGATCATGGGGGCTCTGCTGCTGCTCGAATATGGTCTGGCAGCATCGGTGGTTGCGGTTGGCTGGGGCGGCTATGTGGTCAGCCTTCTGGCGGACTTCGGCCTTGTCATACCGCCGCAGTTTACCGGCCCTGCCGGCGTCACCCTGATGAAGGATGGCATGCCGGTGGTGGTCGATGGCCAGACCGTAACGACGATCTTCAATCTGCCGGCCTTCCTGATCTGCATTGCGCTTTCGGCGTTGCTGATGTTCGGCGTGTCGGAATCTGCGAAGGTCAACAATGTGATCGTTGGCATCAAGGTCAGCGTGCTGGTGGCGTTCATCGTGGTCGGCGGGCTGATCGTTCTGGCCAATCTCGGCGAATTGATGGCGACCAACTGGGTGCCGTTCATTCCCGAATATGACCCGGCGGCCAATAATGGCGAAGGGGCGTTCGGGGTTGACGGGATCATGCGCGCCGCCTCGATCGTGTTCTTCGCCTATATCGGTTTTGAAGCGGTCTCGACCGCCGGTCAGGAAGCCAAGGACCCGGCCAAGGACATGCCGTTCGGCATTCTGGGTTCGCTGATTGTCTGCACGGTGATCTACATGCTGGTGGCCGCGATCATGACGCTGCTGGTTCCCTATGGCACGCTCAACGTGCCCGATCCGGTTGCGGTGGTGGTCGATAATTTCGGACCGCAGTGGGGCTGGCTTGCCAAGATCATCAAGGTCGGTGCGATCATCGGTCTGACTTCGGTGGTGCTGGTGCTGATGTATGCGCAGACCCGCATTTTCTACACCATGGCGCGTGACGGCTTGCTGCCCAAGGTGTTCAGCAAGGTGCACCCGAAGTATCAGACGCCCTATGTGAACACGGCTCTGGTGGGTCTGATCACGGCGGTAGCTGCGGGCTTCTTCGACATCAACGTGCTGGGGGACATGACGTCGGTCGGCACGCTGGCTGCGTTTGCGATCGTCTGCCTGTCGGTGATCTACCTGCGCCGCAATGCGCCGGAACTGCCGCGCGGGTTCAAGGTGCCGCTCTATCCGGTTACGCCGGTGCTTGGCATCCTGTCGTGTGCCTATCTGATCTACACCGTTCCTCCGAGCGTACTAGTCTTCTTTGGCTGGTTCATGGCCGGGATGATCGCGCTCTACTTCATCTATGGCCTCTCGCATTCCAACCTTCAGCATGGCGAATGGCAGGATGATGCGCCCGATATGGGCGAGTTTCCTGGGCCGGTAATCGACGACTAGGTTTCGTCTGGTACGAGTCACCGAAGGGGCGCGGGGAGCACACAGCTTCCCGCGCCCTTTTCATTGCCAAGACAGGAATGTTGGAACATAATGCGAACAAATGAGTCGTTCGCTTATGCCCTTCACGCCCTCCAAACCCTCGCCTGCCAGAGTCCTGCCAGAGCGCGTCATGCCAGCACGCCTCGCTGAAGCGCGCTGGCGGCCGGGCTTGGCTGATCACCCGTTCCACTCGGAAATCTTCGCTCCGGCGGCGGAGGCGAGCGGGGCGGGGCTGGCACTGGCTCTGGCGCGTGACGCCTTGACGTCAAACGCCCCGTTGGCAGGCGCTGGCGGGGCGGAGGACACCCGGCAGGTGTTGTGGGTGCAGGATCGCGCCGCAATCCGGCTTGGCGGACGGCCCTGTCTTGCGGGCCTGCCGCCCGAATTGCGCCACCGCCTGATCCATGTCGCCGCCGCCACGCCCGAGGATGCATTGTTCGCGCTGGAGGAAGGGCTGAAGTGCCGCGATCTTGTCTGCGTGATCGGCGAGATTGCGGGCAATCCGCGCGCGCTCGGCTTCACCGCTTCGCGCCGCCTCAGCCTCACGGCAGAACGCCACGGGGTGCGGTTGTGGCTGGTGCGGCTTGATGCCGCGCCGGACCTGTCCTCGGCCCGGATGCGCTGGAGCGCGCGCGCGGCCCCGTCGCCGCCGCCGCGCTGGAACGCTGCCGCCCCCGGCACAGCCAGCTGGCACGCCGAACTGTTCCGCGCCCGCGCCCATGCACCGGGCGCATGGATATTGAGCGATGATGACGGACATCTGCGCCTCCGCCCCGATCCCGCAGTCGCCAGCCCGCCGGATTCTGTCCGTCTGGCTCGCCCGACTGTCGGTCGATCGCTGGCGGCGCACGCTCGCGCCTGACGCGCCCGAAGCTTCCGCGCCCACCGCGCTGATCCTTGAAACGGCGCATGGCCCGCGCATCACCGCCGCCAATCATGCCGGGCTTGCCGCAGGGGCGCGGGCGGGGATGCTGCTGGCGGATGCGCGGGCGCTCTGCCCCGATCTGGTCGCTGTGACGGGCGATCCGGCGGGCGATCTGGCGGCGCTGGAGAAGCTTGCTGTGTGGGCGCAGCGCTGGGGACCGTGGAGCGCGCTCGATCCGCCCGATGGCCTGCTGGTTGATGTCACCGGCGTCGCCCACCTGTTCGGCGGCGAGGAGGCGCTGCTCGGCGATGTAGCCCGGGCTTTTGCAGCGCGCGGGTTGACCGTGCGCGCCGCGCTTGCACCCACGGCGGGGGCGGCCTGGGCGTTGTCGCATTTCGGACGGCAGGCGGCCATTTTCGCGCCGGGCGATGATCCGCTCCGCCTGCTGGGCGATCTGCCGGTGGCTGCGCTGAGGCTTGATGACGATGTGCTGACCGTGCTGCGGCGTCTGGGGGTCAAGCGCTTGGGCGAGCTTGCCGGGGTGAGCGGCGCGGGCGATGATCCCGCTGCCGAGGCTGCCGCGCGTGATGCCCTGCGCCGCCGGTTCCGCAACCACCGCTCGCCTGCCGCCAATCCGCTGCTGCGATTGGACCAATTGCTCGGCAAGGTGCCTGAACCGTTGCTGCCGGTGATCGCGCAGGTGATGCCGATGGTGCAGCGCCGCCTGATGGAGCCGCTGCGGCATCGCAGCCTGCTCGACCGGGTGGTGGAAGACCTCGCCGCCGACATGGCCCGCGTACTCGAAGCGCGCAGGCAGGGTGCAAGGCGGCTTGAACTGGCGTTGTGGCGGGTGGATGGCGAGGTCTTGCCGCGTCGTATCGAACTGGCCGCCGCCACCCGCGAGGCCAGCCACATCACCCGGCTGTTTGCAGCACGGCTCGACGATGTCGAAGCCGGGTTCGGGATCGAGATGGTGCAACTGCGCGCCAGCTGGAGCGAGCCGCTTGATGTATCGCAGGCCGATCTTGATGCTGCCGCCGAACATCACGGCACCGCGCTGGCCGCCTGCATCGACCGGCTGATCGTGCGCCTCGGCCCCAAGGCTGTCACCCGCCCGGTGCTGCGCGCCAGTCACATCCCCGAACGGGCGCAGGGCTGGCAGCCGCCGCTCGCGCCCGTGCCGCCCAGTCAAAGCGCGCTCGTCTTTCACACCCGCCCGCTGAAGCTGCTCGACCGGGCCGAACAAATCGCAGTGCTCTATGCCTCGCCCGATGGCGTTCCCCAGCGCTTCCGCTGGCGGGGGCAAGTGCGTGAAGTCCGCCGCGTGGAGGGGCCGGAACGGATCGCGCCCGAATGGTGGCGCGAACGCTCCACCGCACGGCTGCGGGACTATTACCGGATCGAGGACGAGGCTGGTCGGCGCTACTGGATTTACCGGCAGGGCATCGCAGGCGACGGGCGCGGCGGAGTGCCCGACTGGTTCCTGCAAGGGCTTTATGCCTAACCCGCCTTTACCGGTGCGCTTAGCCTTTTTTTACGGATTTGTGCGATGCCCTTCCCATGAACCTCCATTCGATCTCGCGCGCGTCCGAACGTCGGCCGATGAGCCTTACGGTGAAAAGCCGGGTGCGGTCGCGTGTGGTGTTTGTCGACCTGATCGACATCTCCGAAGGCGGGTGCAAAATCCGCGCAAGGGCCGGGTTTGCCGAGGTTGGCGACCGGGTGACGATGAAGGTGAACGGGATCAACGCCCCGCTTGGCACGGTCGCGTGGATCGAAGGGCCGGTTGCCGGGGTCGCCTTCGAAGGCGCGATGCACCCGGCGGTGATCGACTACCTGTGCGATCAGCACGATAGCCGCGACAGCGGGCCGAACCTGCGCCACATCGGCTGACGCAGAGCTTGCAAGCTTTGCATTTGGCAGCAGGGCTGTTGGAACATATAAGGAACACGAGAAAGGTGTTCCCCAAGTTCCATGGCCCAGCAGACCCTCCGCCAGAAACTCGAAATCCTCGCCGATGCGGCGAAGTATGATGCGTCCTGCGCGTCATCCGGCACAGCGAAGAAGAACTCGCTGGGCGGGAAAGGTGTCGGCTCGACCGAGGGGATGGGCATCTGCCACGCCTATGCGCCGGATGGGCGGTGTATCTCGCTGCTCAAGATACTGCTGACCAATCACTGCATCTTCGATTGCCACTACTGCATCAACCGCAAGAGCTCGAACGTGGCGCGGGCGCGTTTTACCCCGCAGGAGGTGGTGGACCTGACGCTCAATTTCTATCGCCGCAACTATATCGAGGGGCTGTTCCTGTCCTCAGGCATCGTGCGCAGCGCCAATCACACGATGGAGCAGCTGGTCGAAGTCGCCCGCATCCTGCGCGAGGAGCACGATTTTCGCGGCTATATCCACCTCAAAACGATCCCCGAAGCCGATGCCGAGGTGATCCATCAGGCGGGGCTTTATGCCGACCGCGTCTCGATCAATGTCGAGCTGCCGACCCGCGCCGGGCTGACGCGGCTCGCGCCCGACAAGGACGAGACGCAGATCGAAGGCGCGATGGGCCGCACCAAGGCGCGGATCATCGAGGCCAAGGACGAACGCAAACGGTTCCGCCACGCGCCGCGCTTTGCGCCTGCGGGCCAATCGACCCAGATGATCGTCGGCGCGGACGGAGCCAATGATACAGCGATCATCGGCAAGGCGAGCCGGCTTTATGGCAGCTTTGGCCTCAGGCGCGTCTATTACAGCGCCTTTTCCCCGATCCCTGATGCAAGCGCCGTGTTGCCGCTGAAACGCCCGCCCTTGCTGCGCGAACACCGCCTGTACCAGTCCGACTGGCTGATGCGGTTCTATGGCTTTGCACCGGGAGAAGTGGCGGACGCGGCAGAGGCGGATGGCAATCTGCCGCTGGATATTGATCCGAAACTGGCGTGGGCGCTGAAGTTCCGCGCAAGCTTCCCGGTCGATGTAAACCGCGCCGCGAAAGAACAATTGCTGCGCGTGCCGGGCCTGGGGACGACGGCAGTGGGGCGGATCCTTGCGGCGCGGCGGCACCGGACGCTGCGATTGGACGATGTGGCGCGGCTGACCGCCTCGATCGCCAAAGTGCGGCCCTTCATCTGCGCGCTCGATTGGCGCCCGACCTTCCTGACCGACCGCGCCGACCTGCGGGGGCTGATCGCGCCCAAGTCGGAACAGCTGGAGCTGTTCTGATGGTGGCGATGCAGAACGTTTCACTCGGCGCGCATTATGCCGTCCATGTGCCTGCGCCGGACGATTTTACCTTCTGGCGTGAGCGGGCGCGGGGGCTCATCCAGTGCGATGTGCCGCCCGACCGCGTCTCGTGGATCGAACCGGGCGGGACGGGTGATCTCTTCGCCGAGGGGCCGTCCCGCAGTGACAAGCGCCTGCCAGCGCCGCCTGCCGATGCTCCTCCGGTGCGCGCCAGCCAGCGGTTTCTGATGCTTGCCCGCAGTGCCGCGTTGCACTCCGAGCGCACGCGTTTCGGGCTGCTTTACCGCGTGCTGTGGCGGCTCCAGCGCAACCCGCGTCTGATGGAAGACAAGGCCGACCCGGAGGTGCGCCGGATCGAGGAACTCGCCAAATCGGTGCGGCGTGATGCGCACAAGATGCACGCCTTTGTCCGTTTCCGCGAGGTGGTGGATGACGATGGCACCCCGCATTTCGTCGCGTGGTTTGAACCCGATCACCATATTGTTCGCGCCGAAGCCGCGTTCTTCATGCGCCGCTTTGCCAATATGCGCTGGTCGATCCTGACCCCGCGTGGCACCATCCACTGGGACGGTGAGACCATGCGCGAAGGCCCGCCTGCGCGGCGTGAGGATGCGCCGGGGGATGATCCGGTCGAAGACCTGTGGCGCTCCTACTATGCCTCGATTTTCAATCCGGCGCGGCTGAAGGTGGGCGCGATGCTCTCCGAAATGCCCAAGAAATACTGGAAGAACCTGCCCGAAGCCGAGCTGATTCCGGCCCTGATCGCGGGTGCACAGGCACGCGAGGCGGCGATGGTGGCGGCGGGCAGGCGCGAGGAACGCACGCGGCCCGCGACGCTGGCGGAGGTGGCGCAAGGGGCCGCCGCCTGCCGCGACTGCGCAATTGCCGATTGCGGCACCCGCGCTGTGGCGGGGGAGGGGCCGTATCAGGCCCC
>Ga0209812_10002460_pt1 | contig 11089 bp, 9 predicted proteins | sample JI71714BDNA_FD_187502 | JGI IMG/M metagenome (GOLD analysis project Ga0209812, IMG submission 187502) | Wastewater effluent complex algal communities from Wisconsin, to seasonally profile nutrient transformation and Carbon sequestration -... | ecosystem: Engineered > WWTP > Effluent > Algae...
ATCCGGCAATTGCCGCCGGCGCTAAAGGAGGCTTTGACAAGGCTTTCTGTTAAACCTTCAACCTAAGCTGCTGTTAATACCAATTCTCGCCTCCAGAAAGCAAGAATGATGAGTGTGGGTTTGTTTACTGAAAGACTGTATGCACCGGTGCGTCGCTCAAAGATTGTGGATATTATTTAATATTTAAGGGTGGCGACGCACCCGGAGCGATACTGTTGCATGAGTTTTGAGGATTTGTATAATTTATAATTATACCTTCTGCTTTCTGTTTTTTGCCTTCATTGGAACTTTTAATAATGTCAAAAAAACTGGAATTGCCAGAGCAAAATATTGAACTTCGGCGCAATATTTTGGAAAAAACCGAGTTAAACTCTGCCTTAAAAACTGAAGACAAAACTCTTGTTTCGGGAAAGTCAGACAGTTTAAAAAACGGTGAATTAGCTGACAGTCAAGGCAAAATTTGGGCGATCGTTTCGCTGTCTGCGGCGCTGCTAGCGGTGTCGCTGGCGGCGATTTTTATTAGGTTTAGCGAACGGGAAATCAGCCCGAATGCTACTGTTTTTAACCGTTTGTGGATAGCAACTGTGGTATTTGGAGTATGGAATGGTGCTGATGCTGCACGCCGCCGAATGTCTGGGGCAAAAGTTGAAGAGCGATCGAGCTACACTCTGCAGGATGTGATGCTGTTAACAGCCGTAGGCGTGGTTTCTTCTGCTTCTTTGGGTTTCTGGGCCTGGTCACTGAGTCAGACTAATGTCGCTAATTCTACTGTACTGCGAAACTTAACTCCTTTATTTACTACTTTGGGGGGATGGCTGCTGTTGGGGCGGCGCTTTGACAACAGGTTTTTGGTGGGACTGGCGGTGGCTTTATCCGGCGCAATTGCGATCGGAATGGACGATTTGCAAACGGCGGGAGACAATCTAGTCGGCGACATTGCTGCTCTTTTATCGGCGATGTTTTATGCAGGAAATCTGCTACTTTCAGAACATTTGCGAACGAAGTTTCCGGCGACAACTATATTGATGTGGCGCTGTTTTATTGGTAGTATCTTGGTTTTGCCACTGGTTCTGCTGGCGGGCGATCGAGTTTTCCCTTATTCTTGGCAGGGATGGCTGGCTGTAATTGGTTTGGCGGTGATTTGTCAAGCTTTCGGCCAGGGACTGCTCATCCACAGTCTCGGTCGTTTGTCGTCGGGATTTGTCGCTCTTTTTCTGCTGCTAGAACCCGTGATTACTGCGATTATTGCCGGGGTGCTGTTTGCGGAAAGTTTGAGCTTGTTTAATTGGTTTGCATTCTCCGTAGTTTTGGCGGGAATATATTTGGCAAAATCTAGCAGTTCGGCAGATAAAAAATAAAACACACAGGAAATAAACTTAAATGGTTGCAACATCAATTAGCCTGAATCGCTGGCATTATGACTTTAGTTTGCTGCGTCAATATTTGGAGGTGCTGTTTGCTAAATTGCGGATTGCTGTGGTGTTCGGCGGGGACTGCGATCGCCCCGGCTCAGTGATTTACAAAACTCACAATCCCCGCGCTTGGAAGAGTTACGAAATCGTCGCCCGCGAAATTGCTACAGCATTAGCAGAAATTGGCTTTCAGCAAGTCTTTGTCATGCCTGACGACATGAACTTACCGGAACAACTAAAACAAAAAAATATCCATTTAGTGTGGCTGAATACTGGCGGAGTCCAGGGATACAATCCTGTTTGTCACACTCCCGCATTGTTGGAAATGTTGGGAATGCCTTATGTCGGTCACAATCCTTTAAATAGTTCAACTTTAGATAACAAACACGCTTTTAAACGGGAACTGCAATCAGTCGGAATACAAACCGCTCCGTTTATTACTTGGCATCCTTCTCAAGGGATTTTGCATCCTAATTTGCATCAGCGTTTTGCCATTGCTTTTGGTGACTATCAAGGGCCGTTTGTTGTTAAACCAGTATCCGGTCGCGCTTCGCTGCACGTTCATTTTGTAGACAAAATTGAGGGTTTGTCTGAGGCGGTTTCGGAAGTTCACCGAGCCACTCACAATACTGCTTTAATTGAAAAGTATTTGCCGGGACGAGAATTTTGTGTGGCGGTTTGTGGCTATGTTAAATATGCTAAAGGCGGTTTTGGTAAAGATACAAAACCTTTTGCTTTTTCGACGGTGGAGCGCGTGCTTGAGCCTGACGAACTTATCTTTACTTCTATGGACAAAAAAGCGATTACGGCAGATCGAGGACGGTTGATGGGCGGTGAGGAACCTGAACTCAAACAAGAGTTAATTGAGTTAGCTAGAAAAATTTATTGGGAGTTTAGTTTGAACAGTTTGGTGCGGATTGATGTCCGCAGTGATGCTGATGGAACGCTTTATGTTTTGGAAGCAAATCCCAAACCGGATCTGAAACATCCAGGGGAAAATGTGACGAGTTTGGTAGCTTTAGGTTTGGCGGAATACGGGATGAGTTATAACGATTTAATTTTTAGTTTATTGGCGGATAGGTTGGATTATTTGTTGACTCAGCATATCGAAATTATTCCTCATATTGTGGATTTGCTGCATTAATCGGACTTGCAGGGCGGGCTGCACCTTACCTGTAAACAAAAGGGATTTGTAAAGAAATATAAATTGTCGAGAAAAGTCAACACAGGCTGGCAAGTTGTGATAGCTTTGAGTAAGATCGCGATTTGTGGATGTCCCTTTTTTGGTCATAATCAAAATCCCTCAATTTATATTAATTAGATAAAACACATGGAAGCATTACTTTTATTAATAGGATTTGGAGGCGGGGCATTAGTCTGCTGGCTAATTTTGAATAAGCGAAATTCACGCAATTTGGTACGGATGCAGGGTTCGCAGGAGGCGATATCGAATTTGGCTGCTCAGTTGGATGCCAGAACTTCGGAATTGCGGCAAAAGGTGCAGAATGAAAATCAGCTAAATTCTGAATTGTCTCAGTTACAAAGTCGGTTGGAAACTGTGACTCGCGAGCAAGAAGTGTTAAAAAATCAAGTGTCGGAAATGGAAGAATTTTTGGCAGGAATTGCCCAGGATCGATCGCAAATTGATACTCTGATTGCTGATTTGCAGTTTCAGCTAGAAAATGCTCAACAAGCTGAGTCTCAGTTAGCAGAAGTGGCAGAACTTCAAGAGCAGTTAGAAGTTGCGGATCAGGAGCGATCGCAACTTAACGCTCAATTGCTGGAAATGCAAGCAGAGTTAGAGGCGGTTGATGCAGAACGTTCTCAATTTCACGCTCTGCTGTCGGAATTTGAAAGTCAGTTGGAAACGGCTAGCCAAAGCAGATTGCAGGTACAGTACCAGTTGTCGGAAACTCAAATTAAGTTCGATCGCTCGATTCAAGAGCGCGAGCAACTTCAGTCTCAACTATCTGGTTTGCAAGAGCAACTGCAATTAGTCGAAGCAGAGCGATCGCAATTTACTTCGGAATTGTCAGAGCTACAAGCTCAATTGGAGAGTGCAGAGCAAGAACGCAAAACACTCAACTCTCAATTGCAAACCGCTCGCCAACAAGCAAAGCAACCTCCATTGGAATTATTAGAACTGCAAAGACAGTTAGAAGCAGCTAATCTGGAGAAAATGCAGTTAAACTCTCAACTTCATGAAGTACAACTTCAATCCGAAATGGTTGTTGTAGAGCGAGAGAGACTGCTGTCTGAGTTGTCAGAATTGGAGTCTCAGATACAGCGCAAGGAGGAAGATAGCTCGCAACTCCAGTCTCAGTTATCAGAACTGCAAGCTGAATTAGAAACTGCTAACACAGAACGCTCCCACCTTTATTCTCAACTGTCCCAATTGCAAAGTCAAATCGAGACAGCAAACCAGATCCCTACTCAACTTCAATCTCAAGTATCGGACTTAGAAAATCAGCTAAATAGCCTGCATCAAACTCGCTCTGAATTAGAAGTTCAGCTAGAAACTGCTAACACCGAACGCTCGCAACTTTATTCTCAACTCTCGGAAATTCAAAGTCAAGCCGAGACAGCAAACCAGAATCAAAATCAACTTCAATCTCAAATCTCGGAGTTAGAGCAACAGTTAGAAACTGTGCGTCAAAGTCGCTCTGAATTGGAATCTCAGTTCAATTCTCAAATCTCGGAATCCCAAAGTCAAATCGAGACAGCCCACCAGAATCAAAATCAACTTCAATCTCAAATCTCGGAGTTAGAACACCAGTTAGAAACTGTGCGTCAAAGTCGCTCTGAATTGGAATCTCAACTCACTTCTCAAATCTCGGAATCCCAAAGTCAAATCGAAACAGCTAATCAGAATCAAAATCAACTTCAATCTCAAATCTCGGAGTTAGAAAATCAGATAAATAGCCTGCATCAAACTCGCTCTGAATTAGAAGTTCAGCTAGAAACTGCTAACACCGAACGCTCGCAACTTTATTCTCAACTCTCGGAAATTCAAAGTCAAGCCGAGACAGCAAACCAGAATCAAAATCAACTTCAATCTCAAATCTCGGAGTTAGAGCAACAGTTAGAAACTGTGCGTCAAAGTCGCTCTGAATTGGAATCTCAGTTCAATTCTCAAATCTCGGAATCCCAAAGTCAAATCGAAACAGCTAATCAGAATCAAAATCAACTTCAATCTCAAGTATCCGACTTAGAAAGTCAGTTAGAAAGTGTGCGTCAAAGTCGCAGTGAATTGGAATCTCAGCTAACTTCTCAACTTTCGGAATTCCAAAGTCAAACCGAGACAGCAAATCAGAATCAAAATCAACTTCAATCTCAAATATTGGAGTTAGAAAGTCAGTTAGAAAGTGTGCGTCAAAGTCGCTCTGAATTGGAATCTCAGCTAACTTTTCAAATCTCCCAATTGCAAACTCAAATCGAGACAGCAAATCAGAATCAAAATCAACTTCAATCTCAAATATTGGAGTTAGAAAGTCAGTTAGAAAATGTGCGTCAAAGTCGCTCTGAATTGGCATCTGGGCTAGAAACTGCTAACAGAGAACGATCGCACCTTTATTCTCAACTCTCGGAAACTCAAAGTCAAATTGAGACAGCAAAGCAGAATCAAGCTCAACTTATATCTCAAGTATGCGAGTTAGAACATCAGCTAGAGACAGTTTATCAAGAACGCTTGCAGCTAACATCGCAACTTTCCGCAGCGGGCGATCGGCAATCTGAGCATTTTGAGTCGAAGTCAGGGAAAATTAAAGCATCTACTTCAGATACCAAAGTTGGGAAGAGTCAAGGATTTGTTGTTTCTCAGCAGGGTCAAGGCGATTATACTACTATTAGCGAAGCGCTGAAAAATGCAGCACCGGGCACGCGCATTGACGTGCATCCAGGCGTTTACCGCGAAAGTCTAATTATCGACAAATCGGTAGAAATTATCGGCAGCGGAGAGGTCGATCGCATTGTGGTTGAAAGTATCAGCTCAAACTGCATTAAAATGGCAACTGACAGTGCTTTAGTGCGCGGTTTAACGCTGAGCGCCACTGGGAAATATTACGCTGTAGATATTCGCAAAGGCGAGTTAATCATAGAAGACAGCGATATCACTTCTGCGGACTATTCTGTGGTGGGAATTTGCGGCCCTGATGCAAATTCGATCCTCCGTCGGAATAAAATTCATGATGGGGTATGGAACGGAATTTTTATATCGGATAATGGGAAAGCAACGGTGGAAGATTGCAGTATTTTTGACAACGGCAGTTTGGGAATAGGTGTCGGATTGGGAGGGAAATTGATCGTGCGCCGGTGTCGGATTAATGGTAATGAAGGTGAGGCGATCGCCGTTTACAGAGATGGCATTGCTACCGTGGAAGATAGCGATTTAACGGGCAATGCTGGGGGTGCTTGGCGCATTGCAGATAACGGATACTTGAACAGCAAAGGCAATCAAGAATAGAAGAAGGAAGTTCGGCAACGGATTCGCTCGACGGATGTAACGGATGTAAAGGATAGAAGGAAGAGGGAAGAAGGCAGAAGGAAGTTCGGCAACGGATTAGCTCGACGGATGTAAAGGATAGAAGGAAGAAGGAAGAAGGCAGAAGGAAGAGGGAAGAAGGAAGAGAAAAGAGGGAAGAGAATTCCCAATTAGCGATTCCCAATCCCCGATTGCCAATTACCAATTATCAATTATAAATGCCTAACAATCGAGCTGGATTGTGTTTCATCATTAAATCAATTTCCTGCGGAGAAATGCCTTCATCTATCAATTTTTTCACAAATAATCTGTAACCTTCCGCAGGCAAAGGATCGGGTTTCCTTCCTAAATCCGTGCTCATCACAAAATGCTCTGCTCCTATTAGTTTAATCGCTGCTGCCATCTTACTAATAGAAACTTGATGCCAGTTTTTGTGTCCGTCATCAGCGGCATTTTCTCCCATCAAATCGTTCACAAATGCGAGTTCTAAGAAAGCTCCGGTTGCGGCGGCTGTTTGCATATTTTCTAGGGACAAACCGGGTACATCTGCCATTGCATGGGTAATCAGAATGTTCTTAATGTTGAGCAGGTTGGCTTCAGCTACAACTGCCATCACTTCTTCTGAGGAAATATGACCGGTTTCCAATACCAAATTCTCTTGGGCTACAATCTTCAAAACCGCTGCTGTTTCCGGTAAAACCTTGCCATTTTCCGCAACTTTAATCCCCATTCCCGACTTGTGAAAAACCTGCAAGTGATGCTCAGCATCAACCGTTGGTAGCCACACTACTTTACCGTATTTGCCACCGATGCGGTGCATTGCTTCTACAGCGTCGGGATTAATGCCGCCTACCGAATGATTGAGAACAACTCCTCCGAAAACTTCGATTTTTGGTACTATTTTATTAACCAGAACTGCCCGCGCTGCTGTGCTGGCATAATGATTTTTCAATACCACAGCTTTCATCTTCGCCCTAGCAGCTAATTTCGCTACTTCAAAATCGTCTAATCTACGGGGAATCGCATCAGGAGAAGAATGAATGTGAAAGTCGATCGCACCTTCGATCGTACTCTTGGGCAAATTGATTATCGGCGGATCTGCGACAGCATAAACTGGCAGACAAAACCAATAGCAAACCATCCAAACAAACGTTAAAAAAACAGCTTGCATTCCTCCCCTCTGCGTTCTCTGCGCCCTCTGCGGTTCATCCCCTCTTAATCCTCTCAAATAAAAGATTTAACCACATTTGCCAAAGCTTCAGCATTCTCTTCGTGCATACCCAAAGAACCGGGAATAACTCGCGATTCAACACCCGGTAATTCCGTTAATGCTTCCATTTCAGCCTTGGATTTTGGCGGCGCATTTTCAGCAATTACAACCATCACCTGCACTGCTAATTGTTGAAATTTATCTGTAAATTCCGATCGCACTTTTGCCGTATCTAAACCACCAGTCACAAAGGCAGCGGAACCGTATCGAGCACCTGGTTTTTGCGTCACTTGCCATTTGTTTTGGATGAAATCTGGCGTGACTTTAGCTGCATCGGCGTAGACGTGGCGGCGGTACATAAAACTGAGGAAAGACGGCGCAGTGTTTAGTTTGTAGAGGAATTGTCCCAGTAAGGGCGATCGTACTAATTCTCTCACGATTCCGTGCCAGCCGCTTTGCTGTTTGCTCATCGTCGGCAAAGGCCCGCGCCAAGTCGGTGCTGCTAACACAATCTTTGACCAAACATGGGGTTTTGATTGCGCTAATTGCATCACATAACTCGCAGCGTGACCTGCTGCAACTACAGCCACCGGACTATTAAAATTTTCCGCAACAAAATCCTTGAGAAATTGATGATATAATTGCGGTTCATAGTCGGTTCGCGGGCGATCGGATTCGCCAAAACCCGGCCAATCTAAACTCATAACTTGAAAGTTAGAAGCTAACAATTCTGCTAAAGGACGCATTTCTTCTCGCGTCGAAACCGTACTGAATGCCGGCAGCAACAATACAGGATTTCCCTGCCCTCTGGTTTCGTAAATAACTTTGATTTGGGTTTCTTTCCAATTCCACAGATATTCTTGAACTGCGGCGGAATACTGGCCAGAATTGGATTTTGTTAAATTTGTAGTTTGAGTCATGGCTGTTTATTCTTTTAATTTTCTTCTGCTTGCTTGCTCAATTCACAAGCAAGAGCCTTATTTTTCATCATTTGAAAGATGTTGAAAAATCCGTTAGCGCGGGAAGGTGTAAGACTCACATTCAATCCCGTGTCTTGAATAAAATCTGGGGTAATGGTGACAATTTCAGCAGGCGTTAATCCGCTCAAACCTTCCACCAGCAAGCCAACTAATCCTTTGACTAACTGAGCGTCTGAATCGCCTTGATACAGAACTTTTCCGTCTGCCAAATTTGCGGTAATATAAACTTGCGACACGCAGCCAGAAACTTTGTTTTCCGGCAGTTTATCGCTTTCGGGAAATGCTGGGAGTCGCTTGGCATACCACAGCAGTTGTTCGTAGCGTTGTTTCGGATCGGAATGTCGCTGAAAGCGCTGAACGATTTTAGCTAAAGCAGCAGGTAGCGCGGTGTTTGCAGACATGATTCACTCGTAGCGGTTTACTTCGTTAATATTATACCTTCGATTGTAGCAGGAAGGGCGATCGATTTGAGATTTTAGATTTGAGATTAGGACTTACGCATGAGATAGTAGGGACACGGCAATGCCGTGTCCTCATGGTTTTTTAAGACACGATCTTAAACTAAACAACTGTTCAGGTGTTCTCGAATTTGAGCGATATCTAAGTTGCGGCCGATGACTACGAGTTGATTCTTAGGTGCGGTAAACCATTCCGAAGCATCTAGTTCGTATCTGGGGCCGCTGAGTTGAAATATGTGTCTCATCGGACTGTCGTTAAACCAGAGAATTCCTTTTGCCCGAAATACATCGAAGGGCATTTTTTCCGTTAGAAATTCTTGGAATTTGTGGACATCAAAAGGTCGATCGCTCTCAAATGATAGTGAAATAAATCCGTCGTTATCTAAGTGATGAGATTGATGTCCGTGATGGTGGTGTTCGTGATGATGTTCGTGATGGTGTTCGTGTTTTTCCTCAATTTCAAGACTGTTGAAAATATCTGCTTGCGTTAAACCCACACCCAAAATTAAGGGTAGAGGAACTTCACCGTATCGAGAGTGTAAAATTCTCGCTCCTTCCTTAACTGTGCGAATGTAAGATTCTAACTTTTCTACTTTTTCTGGAGGAGCGAGATCGGTTTTGTTCAGCAGCACAATATCTGCAAATGCCACTTGTTTAAAAGCTGCTTCGCTGTCAAAATGATCGGGAGTGAATGTTTCGCTATCGACTACGGTAAGTACAGAATCTAGATTGGTTAAATCCCGCAATTCTGTGCCGACAAATGTCAGGATAATCGGCAGCGGGTCAGCAACTCCGGTGGTTTCAATTACCATGCAGTCGATGCGTTCTTCTCGTTCTAAAACTCGGTAAACTGCATCGACTAAGCCTTCGTTAATAGTGCAACATATGCAACCGTTGCTAAGTTCTACCATGTCATCCTCTGTAGAAAATAGAAGCTGCGAATCGATGTTTATATCGCCAAATTCGTTAACTAAAACGGCTACTTTTAAGTCTTGGCGATTTTTGAGTATTTGATTGAGTAAAGTAGTTTTTCCACTGCCGAGAAATCCGGTAATTATAGTTACTGGCATCCCTCTTTTGGGAAGATCGGCAATTAAATCTGGGGTTTGTACGGTGAGATTAGTCATTGTTATTCGTTGGTTAATTGTAGAGACCTTGCTGTTAATTTGCCAAGCCGATCGCACCTCATCGCTGACAGCCCGGTGCGATCGCCTCTGCTAAGATACGGGCGATCGAGCCGATCGCGCGCCTTTTGTTTGATAATCATTCTCATTATACGTGAAAATGCGGTTGGCGCGCAAGCTCTACAATTACAGATCGGTGCAATATCTCCGATCGAGCGTTAATCTGAAGAGCTTACTGTAGTTAACGAGCGCGATCTATCCACAAACAGGAGAATATATGGTATTTAGTAACTAGCCGGATTGTCTCTTAGGAGTTTGGGCGATCGCGCAGAAATAACTATGTAAAAATGTTATTTATCTAAAAGCAAAGCGGTATAATATATTGTGAAAAAAATCTGGCTAAAATATCGAGTTTTTCAGGCAGTTGTCTTCTTAGGATTGGGTTTGCTATTAACCATCGCGCTTTCGCTTTCTTTTGGTGCGGTACCCATGAGTGCCGATCAATTGTGGCAAGCATTTCTGCACCGAGGTGATACTGTCAATCAAACTATTTTATGGGAATTGCGTTTGCCCAGAGTTGCGGCAGCGCTGACGGTTGGTGCGGCTTTAGGAATGTCGGGGGCTTTGCTGCAAGGTTTGCTCCGCAACGGTTTAGCCGATCCTTTTGTATTAGGAATTTCGGCGGGTGCAGGGTTGGTTGCGATTACCATGCTGACTTTGGGAATATTTCAAACTTGGGTGCCTTTGGCGGCTTGGATAGGTGCTATTTTCACTTCGATGCTGGTCTACTTTTTGGGCAAAACTAAAACGGGAATTTCTGTGGAACGTTTGGTTTTAGCAGGTGTGGCTGTGAGTTCTCTTTTTGGGGCAGTACAAACTACACTGTTGCTGTTAGCTGAAGACAGCCGCTTGCAAGCTGCTTTGAATTGGTTAATCGGTAGTTTGAACGGTCGCGGTTGGTCGGATTTGCAGGTGGCTGCACCTTATATTTTGGCTGCTTTGCTGTTAGGATGTTTTTTGGGGCGATCGATAAATTTGCTGGCTTTGGTTTCTCTAAAAGTGAGAAAGCTAAAGGCATTCCAAAGCCCGCAGCGATCGGAAACCTGGTTTTTGAGCCTGACTCCCAATGCTGTCGGATCGCCATCAAGAAGCTAGATCCAGAGGTGGCAAACCGCGCAACTGTCGCAGCGAGTTGATACACATCTGACAGTCGCAGCCAAACAGCGCCACCGCCTCATCGCTTTCTGCTTCCGAAAAATCCAGCATCGCCACCCGTTCTTCACCCGGGCGCTGCCAACTGATTCTTACTTTAGAATTAGCAGCAGCAGACTTGCCAGAAAGCCGCACGCAACTCAGGCGCTGAGTGTGGGGCGATCGCACGCATTGAGGCGAATCAGCCGATTGGGCTGGTATTTCGCCAATTAG
>Ga0209812_10002462_pt1 | contig 11083 bp, 9 predicted proteins | sample JI71714BDNA_FD_187502 | JGI IMG/M metagenome (GOLD analysis project Ga0209812, IMG submission 187502) | Wastewater effluent complex algal communities from Wisconsin, to seasonally profile nutrient transformation and Carbon sequestration -... | ecosystem: Engineered > WWTP > Effluent > Algae...
CGCCGACCCGGCCGGCGTCGCCGCCGAGGCCGCGCAGATCGCCGGCGTGGCCAAGGTGATCACCGTCGCCAATGCCGCGAACGCCAATGCCATCGCCCAGGTGCAGGCCCCGCAGGTCGCCGCACTGGCGTCCGGCTACAGCCACGTGTTCGGGCCCAGCACCACCTTCGGCAAGGACCTGATGCCGTGCGTGGCCGCGCTGCTCGGCGTTGCCCAGGTCTCCGACCTGATGTCGGTCGAAGGCAGCCATACCTTCAAGCGCCCGATCTACGCCGGCAACGCCATCGTCACCGTCGAGGCGCCGGCCGGCCAGACCGTGGTCGCCACCGTGCGCGCCGCGTCGTGGCCGGAAGCCGCGCGTGGTGGCAGCGCCAGCGTCGAGGCGGTCTCGGTCGATGCCACGCTGCCCACCCACACCCGTTACATCGACTTGGCCGCGGGCAGTTCCGATCGCCCCGACCTGCAGAGCGCCAGGCGCGTGGTCTCCGGCGGCCGCGGCGTGGGTTCGGAAGAGAATTTCCGGGTCATCTACGCGCTGGCCGACAAGCTCGGCGCGGCGGTGGGCGCCTCGCGCGCCGCGGTCGATGCCGGCTACGTGCCGAACGAACTGCAAGTCGGCCAGACCGGCAAGATCATCTCGCCGGAGCTGTACGTCGCCGTCGGCATCAGCGGCGCGATCCAACACCTCACCGGCATCAAGGACGCCGGCACCATCGTCGCGATCAACAAGGACGGCGACGCGCCGATCTTCGAGATCGCCGACATCGGCCTGGTCGGGGACCTGTTCACGATCCTGCCGGAGCTGGAAGCGGCGCTGGGCTGAAACAACCCGGCGAAGCACTACGAAAAAGGAGCCTTCACGGCTCCTTTTTCATTTGTAGATCCAGACCCGATAGACGACGAAGGTGACTGCGGCGAGCGCGGCTTCGACCGCGGGCTTCGCGAACCACGCCCACTGCAGTCCCGAAACGTGTTCGATCGCCTGGATCGCCAGCGTGCTCACGAGCGTCATCACGCACCACGTGGCCACGTAGCGCGCGAAGCGGCGCCAGCCGAGCTTGCTGCCTTGCGCATCGCGGAAGGTGAAGACGCCATTGAGCACGTAGGCGAGCATCGCGCCGGCGAGGCGCGCCAGCACGTTCGCCGGCAGGATCGGGAGGCCCCACCAGGTCAGTGCGACGAAGGTCGCCCAATCGAGCAGCAAGGCCAGGCCGCCCGCCAATCCGTAGGCCATGCCCTGTCGCAACAGGACCCGCAGCGAGCCCACGCGCTAGCGCCGCAGGCGACCCAGCGCGTGGCGCGGGACGCTGGCGATGTCGTAGGCAAGGAACGCCAGCAACAGCTGCAGGCCGATCAGCACCGGCATGGCCGCCAGCATGATCACGCCGGTGGCGGCGGTCTGCCCGCTCGCCAGCGACTGCCACCAATGCAAACCTCCGTAGATGACGCCGAACGCCAGCAATGCCAGCCCGCAAACGAGTTCCAGCGAGGCCACGGAGACATCGCGGAGGAAGTAACCGTAGAAAATGCGCTTGAGGAAATTGCCGGTGTGCTTCACCAGGAATTCCGGCAGCACGCTGCCGATCCTGAGGTTGCTCACTTCATCCCCGTACTCCGCGTCCATCGGCACGTCGCGCACGACAGCGCGGAACGTGCCAAGCCGGAACAGCATGTCCGACTCGAAGAAATAGCGTTGGCTGATGCGATCGTGCGGCAGGATCGCCGCGGCTCGACCGGAGATTGCGGTATAGCCGTTGGTGGGATCGAAGATGTCCCAGTAGCCGGTCGAGAATTTCGCCATGAACGACAGCACCGCGTTGCCGAACAGGCGCGCCTTGGGCATCCGCGAGATGTAACGCAGGTCGTAGAAGCGGTTGCCCTTGGTGTAGTCGGCCTCGCCCGCCAGCACCGGTGCGACGAACTGGGGCAACAGCGCCGGATCCATCTGCCCGTCGCCATCCAGCTTGACGATCACGTCGGCGCCGGCCGCGATCGCATGACGGTACCCGGTCATCACCGCGCCACCGACGCCGCGGTTCTGTTCGTGGAAGACCACCTGCAGCCTGGGATCGTCGCACTGCGCCTGCAGCAGTTTCCCGGAACCCTGCGGGCAGCCGTCGTCCACGGCGAAAATCAGGTCGACCTCGGGGCCGATCCTGCCGATGAGCTCCACGACGTGCGCGGCGACCTTGTAGCAGGGGATCACCACGGCGATGACGCGTCGGTGCGCATCCACCTGCATCCCATCGCAAGCGGGCGGCGCCAGTGCGTGCGTCACTTCGCTCATTGCGCCGGGCAGGGAATCGTGTCGACCGAACGCTGCGCCAGCAAGGCGCCGGACACCCGATCCTGCAAGGTGAACCGGGTGCCTTGGAAGACCCATTTCCCGGTTGTCGCCCGATCTTTCTGTCCGGCTTCCGCCCAAAGCTTGCGTGCGTTCCCGGGGCTTTCGACGAAGATCGACACGCCACCGGCAGCAAGCGCGCCTGCATCCCAGGCCACTGTCGCGATCGCAACCGGCGTTTCACCGCACTCGACGCCGCTCAATTCAACGGTGACGTTTTCCGACGGCAGCGCCGGGGCAACAGCCTCTGCGGGCGCGCTGGCCGCGGGCACGGGGGCGGCAACCGGCGCAGGCACGTCCGGGACTTCCTGGCTGCAACCGGCAACGCCGAGCACGCCAGCCAGCATGAGTGTCCACTTCATTGTTTCTTGACTCCTTTGGCAAAACCGGCGCGGCGTGCCTTGGCGTATTCGACCACGCGTCCCACCCTGCCCTTCAGCGATAGCGCCGGTCGTTCGATGACGTGCCACGACACGATGCCGAGGACGATCGCCACCAGCGCACTGGCCAGGAAATTCGGCATCGGCGTGATCCCGGGGAATGCGGCAACCATCATCTGCTGCACCGGCCAGCCCCACAGATAGATGCCATAGGAGGGATCGCCCAGCTTGCCGAGTTGCAGATGGGGCGTGCGATAGGCGAACCAGAAGCAGAAATACGCGATCGACACGCCGAGCAGCCAGACGAAGCTTTGCGTGTTGTAGCTGATATAGGTGAGGACGCCCAAGGCGAGCATCACGTCATGCCGGACCTCGATCCTGTCCTTGTGCAGTTGCGCCAGGATGCCGGCGCAGAAAAACGCGCCCAACCGCAGCCATTCGGCGTGCACAGGCAGCAGCCTGGGGTTCATCACGCCCGCAACGACCAACGCCAACAAGGCAAGCGTTCCGAACCGCCAATTGCGCAGCAATCCGAACACGCCCAGCGCGGCGACCAGGAGGTACATGCGCATTTCCGCCGGCAACGTCCACAGCGAGCCGTTGACCGACGCCATCCGGTGGTCCGCGAACACGCCAGGCAACGTCCATGCCATGTCCGACGAGAACGCGAGGTTGCGGGTGATGTAGCGGCGCACGTCGGCGGACGAGAAGTAATCCTGCGTGTCCAGGCTGGTGAGGAGCGGACCGATCACAAGCGCGCACACCATCAGGACGAACAGGAACGCGGGGACGATGCGCAGCAGGCGGGCGGTCATGAATTCCGTCAGGTTCGCCCTCGCCAGATAGCTCCCGGAGACCATGAAGCCGCTGATCACGAAGAACATCATCACCGCGATGTCGCCGCTGTAGAACGGCCACCCGTTGCCCAGGAATACATCGGTGGTCCCGACGTCGCGCGCAAGCACGAAACTGTGGCCATAGATGACCATGAGCGCGGCGATGATCCGCAACAACAGGAAGTTGTCGCGTCGCGTCGTCAGGTAGGACTGGATGGTATGCATCGCGCGGTGATTTCGTCCGGATCCCTGGTTGCCATCAGTGCAGCAGTCGCCGCGCTTCGTTCCTGGGTGCAAGGGTGGCCGTGAGGCACCTGCCCGCATCCGCCCCCGGGCGCGACCATACCTCGGCTTCGCCACGACGTTCATGCATCGCGAATCCAAGCGACTCCAGCGCGGCAAGCAGGCCCGGCCTGGCCTGCGCGGGGCGGAATTCGACGTGGGTGAAACCGATGCGCTCGATGGCGTCTTTCCAGGCCGCCCCCGTGGGATCGGCCGCTGCCTTGTTCGCAAGTTCGTTCATGCGCGGATCGTAGAAGCCGATCACCAGCGATTTGCCCGGCGCGAGGGCGGCATAGGACGTCGAGATATCCGCGAACAACAGGCAGTAGTCGCGACCCGCCGCATCCAGGTTGCGCACCAACGCACGCTCGGGCACGAACGTCTGCTCCACGCGGGCGACCGCGCGCGGGCCTTCCCTGAGCAGCTGTTCCGCCGCGCCGGCCGTCAGGATCCAGCTGGTGGTGCGGATCAAGCCGCACTGGACCAGGACCAGGGCCACCAGGCACGCCGCTGCCGCACGTCGCCACGGTTGGGCGGACAACGCCACGACCGCCAGCGTCCCCAGCAAGCCCATCGCCGGGAAGATGTAACGCAGGTACTGGACCTGCAGGAACACGACCAGGCCCGTCGCCAGCGCGAACGCGGTCAGTGCCGCTCGCCAACCGCCCGAAGCCACGGACACCACCCACGCGCCGAGCAAGGCCAGCATGCTCAGCCCGGCGGCCCCGATGTAGGACTCCATGAAGCTTGGGGTGGAGAACGTGAGCTTCCAGAAGGTGTCGATGCCGACACCCACGTGCCAGCGAGGATCGCTGAAATCGATCGCCGCCATGTAGGGCGACTTGAAGATGCCGTTGAACAGCGGGAACAGCGGGTTGCCGGTGATCACCGTCGCATAGAAATAACTGCTGCCGGCGATCACGCCAGCGAACGCCAGCAGCAGGGCGAGCCGCCGGTATTGCCGAGAGGACACGTGGTGCCAGATCAACCAGCTGCCCAGGACCAGCAGGTAAACGCCGTTGCTGATCTTCAGCCCAGCCAGCATCCCGCAGAGCGCACCGATGAGCCAGGGCGAGGCCGACCAAGCGCCGTCGCGTTTCAATTCGATGCAGGACGCCACCAAGTGCAGGAGCACGGCCGTCGACGCACCATCCACCTGCAAGGTCATGCCGAAATACGCCGTCAGCGGATGGCTGGCATACAGCGCCGCGGCCAGCCATGGGAAAGCACCGCGCGCGCCGAGCAGGTGGGCCACGCGATGCGCGCCCACGCAGCCCGCCAACAGCCAACCCAATCCGATGACCGAGCGCGCTTCAGCGCCGGCCAGCACGGTCGTCATCGCGTGCAGGACGTTGTTCAACCACGGCGCTACGGCGAAGACCTGGCTGGACGCATCGATCCTGTAGTAGGAGCCCGCGAGCAGGTCGCGTGCCATCAGCAGATGCGCGGCGTTGTCGTCCGGGTTGAGCGTGGGCAACCAGCTGGGCACCGCCGCCAGCCCGATGATCGCCACCGAAAACCCCGCGGCCAGCGGTTGCTCGGCCACGGCGTTCGACCACCCTTCCAGCATCGGTCGCCCGGCCTCGCGCAACCTGTGCCTGCCGGCGACCAACACCAGGATCGCGGCAATCAGGTAGGCGACCGCCGAGTGGAGCGGCATGGGAAGCAACCAGCCAACCAGGCCCGCGATCACCCCGACCCCGCCCAGCATCGCGGTGAACGCCACGCTACCGGAGCGGCCAGGCGTCGGATACAGCAAGCTCCCGACAACCAGGCCAACCGCGACCAGCAACGCATAGGCCGCGGACTGCGCCATACCGGCATAGGCGATGAACGCGATGATGCCTGCCAGTGCAAGGATGGATGCGGCGGGCGCGCTGCGGCCCAGGGCCCGTGCCAGCGCCCACAGCAGCAGCGCGGGCAAGAGCATCACCAGGCCATAGCGCAACAGCAGGGGACATGCACCGACCAGCGCTTCCCTGATCCCCGCATCCGCGAAGGCGACCCCGAGGGTGGCGAGGATGGGCGCGAGGCACAGCGCGGCCGCGATGCCGGCCTTGCCTCGCGCATCGGCGACCGCCTGCGCGCCCATCATCGGCATCCACTGTTCATGCGGCGATGGCTCAGTTGCAGGGCAATGCAGCGACCGTATGCTTCGCCAACTGCGCGCCCGACTCTGCGTTCACCAGCTCGACCACCAGCCCGGCAATGACCCATTCGCCGGTCTTGGCCTCACCCTTCGGCGACATCACCGCAAGCGTCTTCTTTTCCGGGTTGGTGGCGTCGCTGACCAGGACCTTGACCGAGTTGACGTCGGGGCGTTGCACATCCCACTTGACCACCGAGGTGGTGCGATCCCGGCCCTCGCAGGCATAGACGTTCGCCGGCTCGACCGAGAACGTGACCCCCTGTTCGACCTGGGTGTTGCTCGCGGGGGCTGCCGGAGCCGCGATGGCCGCCTTTTGATCCTTGTCGACATTGTCGGTGGGCGGCGCAGGCTGCGAACATGCGACCAGCCCGGCAAGCGACGCGAGCACGGCGATGGCGCGAACATTCTGATTTTTCATTGTCTTGCTCCAGGCGGAGGGAGAAACCGGGAAATGCAGGTGGCGGGCCACGTGGACCTGGCGGGAGCGTGGGGATTCTCGCCGGGAGATCCACGATCCGATGCGCAAGATCCCCCAGCCCTGCGGGCCCGGAATGATAATGCACGGTGTGCTGCGATGGCCGGGTAGAAGCCCGGAGCGGCAGGCCTGCAGTGTGATCCGGTCAGGACGTGGAGGCGGTTGGACGCCTGAGCGCCTGCTCGGGCCCGATCCCCACCTCGTGCACACAGCGCTCGGCCGTTTTCTGGAACCGGGCGAGCATATGCGTCGGGCTGATCCGGCCCGATGCGATGGCCGCATGGTCCATGGCCTGCACCCTGTCGATGAAATGCAGGTCCCAGTCCGTCTGCCGGCGGAAGTGGTGGCCGAATCCGCGGTCGATGAACACGTCGATGATGTTGCCCCAGGCCAGGAATACGCTGGGCTGCAACCGCTCCAGCAAGAGCGGAAGGATGTCCTGGGCGCGGATGCCCTCGAACCCCTCCTGCGAGCAATCCCAGTCGAGGAAATCGTCCTCCTGCCTCTGCAGCCGGTGGTTGTAGCGGTACCCGGGCGGCATCCATTGCCATGCCTCGTCGACCAGTTCCTTCGCCTCCGGCCAGCGCAGGTGGCCGTTGCGGCCGATCGTGTCAGAGATCAGGAAGCAGCCCGCATCACCGATGCGGTCGACGATCGAATCGAACAGGCGTTCAAGTTCGACGACGTGGTGCAACGACTGGTTGGCGATCACGACGTCGAAATCACCATCGGGCAAGCCTTGGTTGAAGTCGTGGACCATCGTGGCGACCCGGCCTTCGAGGCCCTGCGCGTGGATCGCGTCGCCCGCACGCCCCAACGCACCCTCGCTGATGTCCAGGCAAAGGATGCTGAAATCCTCCGATCCCCGCGCCAGCAATCCCTTCGCGACGTCGATCTCGTGGGCACAATCGCCGGCACCTACGCTCACTGCCCGCAACGGTCTCCCAGCCGATTCGATCCACCCGGCCATCTCGATGACGAAGAAATCCACGATGTTGTCGTAACCGTGGGTGTTGAGCATCACGCGCGGATACGCGTTGGCCCAGTAATGGAAAATGGCCGGCAGGTCATGCACGCACAGGTCGGCGTCGAAACGCGCACGCTCCTGTTCCAGACGCTCTGAATATTCGCTCATCGTTGACTCCCCCTGGACGCCATGCGCCCGCCCTGCGCCCCCTGACCCTAGCTCAGCCGCGAAGCGCGTTCATCCCCACTGCAACTGCGCCTTCAACGACAGCGCCCACTGCGTCCGGACCAGGTACTCGGATTGGTAGTAATAGGAGCGCGCCGCCTCGAACGAGGCCTGGTGCAGCAAACCGTTGCGCTGCAAGAGCGCCAGGTTTTCGGCCACCGGCTGGTAAAGCCGCACATCGAACGGTGGATCTTCCGTCGGCTGGTATTCCACGAAGAATCCGAACGACCGCCCCGGCAACGCGCTCACGCGGAAGCCGTGGGCTTGGAAGTACGGGGTCACGCCCGCCAGCGAGTAACTGATGATGTGGCCGCGGTGGGTGGGATCCAGGTAGGCCGGATCCTCGTTGCGTACGTACTCCGGCATGCCGGTATTGAATAACCACAAGCTGCCCGGCTCACTGACGAGGGCCAGGTCCGACAGCATCCTGTCGAGCATGCGCGGGGTCAGGTGCTCGACGACCTCGATGCACACACCTGCGTCGAAGCGATCCTGCAGGACCTCGATGCCACCCACATGGAAATTCGGGCCAGCGGCGGCATACGGCGGCGGATACTTCTCCACGCCATGGAAGATCGAGGCCGACGGGTCGATCAGTCGATGCAACTCCTGCAGCAGGAAGCCCGGGCCGGCACCCAGGTCGAGGAATCGGCGAACGGGTCGCCGGCAATACAGCACTGCTTCACCGGCCCGGCAGAGCGACACCCCGGAGGCGCGTTCGATCGCACCCACCCGCTCCTGCTCCCAATATTCCTCCGTGTAGTCGCCGACCAGCGAGCCACCCCCATCGAGCATGTCGATCACCTTCGGATCGATGTGGATGGAACCGCAACCGGCGCAACTGAAATACGGATGGCCATCGATGGAGGCATGCAGGCTGCTGCGGCCGGCACGGCAGACCGGGCATGCGACGGTCGTCATGGCTTCTCTTCCTGCATGGGCGACAGCGTACCCGACCTGTCCCGCGATGATTGCAACCCGGACGAGCAGCGGCGCATGCCTTCGCTGGCGGGAGCACGCACCTCGATCGAACGTTCGCGATCCAGGACCACATACCCCATGGCCGCAAGCGTCTTCGCCAACACCGGCGCATTCGCCGGATCCACCACCACGTGCGATGCGCCGATGCGCACCAGCAATGTGCGCCACGCCTGTCCGGACGGATCCGCCTCGGCGGCGTTGCGCGCGCGCCAGAGTTCCGGATCGTAACGACGGTGCATCGACAATGCGCGGCCGCGGCCGACGCCGACGAAGGGGCGCTTGGGATCGGTCATCAACACACAGGCCAGTGGATCGCGGGCGACGATGCGCGCCAGCAGGGCGCGCTCCGGCATGACCTCGCGCACCAGTCCGTCGCGCGCGGCGGGGCCTTCGCGCAGCAGCGCCGCCCAAGGATTGGCGCGCACGATCCAGCTGGTGGTCGGCATCAACGCAGCGTCCACCGCGACCAGGACGGCCATCGCCACCACGAAGCCGCGCCAGTCCAGCAGCCGCGCCAGCGCGACCACGCCGATGACGGCCAGCACTGCGTACGCGGGGAACAGATAGCGCAGGTACTGCATCTGCAGGAACAGCAGCACCGCACATGCCAGCGCCCACAGGGCGAGCCAGCGCGGTGCACGGCGGCGCACGGCATCGACCAGCAAGGCAGGCAGCGTGGCCAGCACGGCCAACCCGGACGCGCCTGCGTAATACTGGCCGTAGCGTTCCGCGTGGAAGGCCAGGTCCCATGGCGCGCGCCAGGTCACGCCGGCCATCCACTTGGTGTCGCGGAAATTCTCCAGCGGATACAACGGCGACTGGAACACGGCATTGAAGAACGGAAACAACGGATTGCCGGTCACCAGCACCGCATAGCAATAACTGGATGCCGCGAGCGGCAGCAGGATCGCCAGCATGCGCAGCGTCCAGCGCAGGCGCAGGCCCGGCATCGACGACCACGCCAGCCAGAGCAGCAATGGCGAGGCGAACGCCAGGTTGATGGTCTTCAATGCCAGCAGCAAGCCGCCGATCGCGCCGATCGCGAGCGGCCCCGGGCGTTGCGCAGCGGGCATGGCGGCAATGGCAGCAAGCTGCAGCAGGATCGCGGCGCTGGCGCCATCCACCTGCATCGTGGTGGTGAAGTAACCGGCGAACGGTTGCGCGGCAAACATCGCGGCAGCGGCCAGTGCCACCGCAGGCGACGCACCCAGCGCCAGCGCCAGGCGGCGCGCACCGTCGATGCCGACCAGCAGCCACAGCGCACCCATCGCGGCGCGCGCTTCCTGCCCGGCCAGCATCGCCGCGACCGCATGCAGCACGTTGTTCGCCCACGGCGCGACCGCCCATGACTGGCTCTGCACGTCCAGGTGGTAATAGCCATCCGCCAGCAACTGCGACTGCAGGATCAGGTGGACGGCGTTGTCGTCGTAATTGAGGCTGGGCAGCCACAGGCCCAGGCTGGCGACGGTCGCCGCCGCGATCGCCAGGATCGACCAGGCCGGGTGTCGTGCCGCACCGTCGCTCAACGAGGTGGCCGCATCGCCCAGCAACCCGATCAATGCGCGTGCGCGCCATGCAATCGACAGCGCTGCCACGAGCAGGTACGCCCAGCGCGTGTGGAGCGGGAACGGCAGGAGCCACCCCACCAATGCCGCGATCACTGCGAGCCCCACCAGCAGCATGATCGCGGGCGAGCTGTCGCCATCCGCGATCCGCGATCCGATGCCCAGGGCCGCCAGCGCCAGCAGGAGGCCTGCAAGCGACACCAGCGGACCGGCGAATACGACCACGCCGACCATCGCAGGCATCGCGGCAACCAGCGGGAACACCCAGGTCCAGCGGCTGCCGCGCGCGGCCGCCTGCAACGCGACGGCCGCAAGCAACGACTGCACGAGCGCGAACGCCGCGAGCATCCAGCGATAGTCGATGTCGATGTGGTCGCCCAGCCGGTAACGCAGGAACGCGACCAGCAGGATCGGCAGCGGCGCCAGCAACAGCCAGGACCATGCGGGACGTGCCTGCGCCTGCGTGCTCACGATTGCGTGCCCAGCATGCGCGCGAACTCCGCGCCCCATTGCTCTTCGCGCAGCAGTCGTGCCGGAACCCCCGCCGCCGCCGCGGCATCCAGGTCGCCCTGCTTGTCGCCGACCATCAACGACTGCGCTGGATCGATGCCGAAGCGCGCGATCGCGGCCAGCAACATGCCCGGTCGCGGCTTGCGGCAATCGCAGTCGACCTGGTAATCGCCGATGCCGGCATCGGGATGATGGGGGCAGAAGAACGTCGCCAGCAACGGCGTGCCCCGCGCCGCGAATTGAGCATGCATCCAGGCGGTATAGGCAAGAAACCCGGCCTCGTCGTAGAGACCACGGCCGATCCCGGCCTGGTTGGTGACCACGATGCAAACGTGGCCGCGCGCATGCGCATCGGCGACCAGCTCGAAG
>Ga0209812_10002464_pt1 | contig 11077 bp, 8 predicted proteins | sample JI71714BDNA_FD_187502 | JGI IMG/M metagenome (GOLD analysis project Ga0209812, IMG submission 187502) | Wastewater effluent complex algal communities from Wisconsin, to seasonally profile nutrient transformation and Carbon sequestration -... | ecosystem: Engineered > WWTP > Effluent > Algae...
CATCGAACGGCACCAGGGTGTTGAAGCCATCGTTGCCGCCATCCAGCAGCACGCAGACGATGGCCTTGTAGTCGGTCACGCCCTGGGCCGCGGCGCTGCCGATGCCGGCGAGCGACAGCAAGGTCGGGGTGGACAGCAAGCGCAGCAGCGCGAGGCCCGCGCCCCAGCGCAACACCTCGCGGCGGCCGCGATCGGGTACCTGGCTCGTCATCGCGGGCTCCTATTTCTGCACCACATATTCGGTCGAGGCCACCAGCAGGCCGAGCGTCCGGCCGATGCGCAGGTGGTCCACGCCGCGGGGCCGGCCGCTCAGCGGCGACACCGCGCCGGTGTTGGATGCCAGTTCGTCCGCCAGCCACTGACGCATCTGCGGCGACAGGGTGCCGGCGGTGAACAGCAGGTCGAGTCGATCCACGACCCGCTGCGGGTTTTCTCGATACAGCGCGATCAGCGGCGCGTAATCAAGGCGCCAGAAGTAGAAGTCGCGCGCCGGATCGCTGCAGCAGTCGGTGAAGCCGCCCTCGAAGACGGTCTCGCGCAGCCAGCGGGTGGTCCATTCGGTGATCCGGAACTCGTTGACGATCTGCATCTCGGGCGCCGCGAGCCCTTGCACGACCAGCGCCGAGCCCGGCGGCGCGTAGGTGGGGCGGTAGTGATTGAACACGGTCGGCGAGCGCATCGGCGGCGCGCCGATGCCGAACTCCCAGAACTGGCCGGTGAGCCGGACGCGGTAACCACCGCTGGAGTCGCTCGTGGTCGCGCCGACCGCCCGCATCAGGTGCGCGTGGCGCAGGATGGGTTCGCGGATCTTGCCCCAGGTCGGGTTGGTGATCCTTGCGCGATCACGCGCCTCCGGGTCCATCAGCACCGCACGCAGCACGGCCTGGAGGTCCCCGCGCACGCCCTGGCCGTTGTTGTTGAACGCCTGCGCCACGCGGGTCACGTACGCCGGGCTTGGGTTGGAAACCACGAAGCGCTGGATCAGCTGGCGGCCGATGAAGGGGCCGACGTTGGGATGGTTGAACACCCGATCGAGTGCGGCACGCAGGCTGGCCTCCGGATCGGGCGTCGACTGAGCCGGGAGGGTCAAGCCGAGGAAACGCTTCTCCGACGTGCTGTGCTGGCTTGGGAAAGGCCGCATCGGCTGCGTCTGGTCGGCCTGATTGCAGGTGTTGGCGAAGGTGCCCGGTCGAGTGAAGCTGTTCTGCGAGGCCCAGATCCAGCCGGTGAACACGCGCGACAAGCCCTCGATGTCGTCCTGCCCGTAGGTCGGAATCGGCTGTCCAGCGTTCGGGCCGCTGGTGTAGCGACGCGGTGTGCCGTCGAGGTTGAGCTCCTCCAGGCCGATGCTGAATAGCTGCATCAGTTCGCGGGCGAAGTTCTGGTCGGGAATCCGGCCCGTCGCCGGATTTTCCTTCGGGTTGTAAGCGTGGGACAGGTACTGGCCCATCGCCGGATGCCGCGCCACGGCATCCAGCAGATCGCGGAAGTTGCCGAACGCGCGGGCGTTGAGCATGTCCATATACGAAGGCACCAGCAGGCCGTTCTCGTAGAAATGCTGCACGTTCTGCGACACCACCAGGATCTGGCTGAGCGCGTACCCCATGCGCTGGCGCAGCTGGTCCGGCGCGCTGCGATACGCACCCCAGAGCGAGGTGTTGAGGTCTTCATCGGTTGGCCGCAGGTAGTTGCACCCGACATAGGTCGCGGTCTGCAGGGTCTGCTGCACATGGTTCCAGCCGACCGGCAGCGCGAACTGCTCCTGCAGCCAGGCGTCGTAACCCCGCTGCCGCAGGCGGGCAATGTCCTCCATCGTGGCGCCAAAGGTCGCCTGATTGAGGAAACGGGCGGCCTCGGCATCGCTCTCCGGGGGCTGCAATTCGAAGCCACTGCGGAAGATCAACGAAGACTGCGCATCAGCGGCCGACGAGAGGGTCAGCAACAGCACCAGAAAAAATGCGGCAAGGCCGCGATGGAGTTTTGTGATGACTGACACGGGAGCGCTCCGGATTTCACGCATGGACGCGGTCTCCGGCATTGGCACCGCGGATTGACGTCTCTGAGGTTCAAGCATGTCCGCGCTGCACCGCGAATTTGTCAAGACGGATCGCGCGATTTCAAAGTCCCTTTCGAAGCGTGATGAAACGCACGAATTCCGTACGGCACCGTAACCCATCGGCGAGCCCTGCGATGCATCCTGCGCAGCGACGATCGACGCCGCCTGACGACAGCAGCCCGACGTGGTGGTCAGCTGCCTGGCCGGGACGCTGGGGCACGATCAGCGGTCGCCAGTGGCTTTGCCGGCTTGCCGTGCGAGCATTGAGTTTCGGGGTCAGGGTTGAGGTCAAACTTCATGGCCTGATCCCGATCGAATATGCCCATTGCTTGTGATCGTCAATGGAGCCGAAGGTGTTGACGTTGATGGTGTCAGGGGAGCTCGTGCCATGAAGGTATCTGCGATTCACAGGCTGGGCTTCGCCATGTGCCATGCCTTTTTTCTGAGCTCATCCTTGGCTGTTATTCCTGGGGTAAACTCAGACATGGAGCTGGAAGATGTCAAGATATTATGGATCGTGGCAGCTTTTCCCCTCGGTTGGGTCATTGATGAACCCCTTGTTTTTGTGCCGGGGAACGCTTGGCTGTTTGCGCATGCGGTTGCCTGGGTCATCGAGTCGTTCAGTTCGGTGTATTGGAAAAGAACGCCGAAGGGCAAGGCCGATTGATTTTCAAGCATACGGAAGCGACTGATGGATCATTGGAAGCATCGGGCTCGGCTGGACGGACTCCGTTTGCTCCGTGAAGCTCAGGATGGAATGAAGCATGCCTGGACGTCTGGCCGAAAGCTCCTCGGGCTCGTCACTTTTGCTCTGGTGGGGTGTCATCACCCTGTGCGCGATGCGTCCCTGGCCGATGCCGGAATGACTCTGGAGATCGCGCGGGGCCTGGCAGAATCCTGTTTGCGGAACATCGGAATCCGGGACGTCAAGGATCAGTGCATGCGTCGGGTCGGTCGAAAGTGGGTTCTGGTTCTGGGCGCCCATTTTCCGGTGGATGAAATCAAGTTCGTCATCGATCATGACGGGACGCTGGAGGGGTATTATTTTGAATGTGCCGGTGTCTTCTTGACGATGAACTCTCTGGGGCCGGCGGAATGTGGAACGGAATTCAACGTTCCCGAATACTGTGCCGCGTTCGATGCAAATCCTCCATCCGGAGCGGAAGAGGACCTTCCCAGACAGCGTTGTCTGTGATTGGAGGAAGCAGATGATTTTTCGGGGATTGGCCGGAGCCTCGCGCCGGTTCGTCTGGCTGGATGTCAGTCCGTCCGCGTCCGGACACGCTGATCGATGAATCGACCGAGGTCCGCCCCCAGTGGGTGCCGGCTGCCGGATCGGAGTGCGAGCAGCAGACCGACGTGACCGGCCTCGGGGTAGACGATGGTTTCCGCCGACCCGCCGTGTGCCCGCAGTGCCGCGGCGAGGTTGAGGCTGTTCTTCGGGTAGACCACCCGGTCCTTGCCGCCGTGCAGCAGCAGCATCGCCGGTTCATCGCCGTCGACGAAGTGGATGGGCTGGGAGTCGAACAGGTTCGGATCGCCCCGGAAGACGTCGATCACGTCCGGCGCGGTCATCGGCAGGAAGTCGTAGGGCCCGGCGAGGCCGATGACGCCGGCCAGCTGGTCCGGGCGCAGGCCGACGCCGGCGAGGTAGCGTGCGTCGGTGGCGAGCAGCGCGGCGATGTGCGCGCCGGCCGAGTGGCCGACCAGAAACAGCGGCAGCGGCCGAGCGTCGGCGCCCTGACAGTGTTGCGAGCGGGCGTGGGCGACGGCGGCAGCGGCGTCCTCGATGAAGGTGGGAAAGCGGTGTTGCGGCGCCTTGCGGTAGTCCGGGATCAGCGCGCGGTAGCCGCGGTCGGCCAGTGCGCGGCCAACGAAGCGGTACCAGTCGCGCTGGCCGCTGCGCCAGCTGCCGCCGTAGAAGAACACCACGCAGGCACGAGGTGGGTCGCGGGGTTCGTAGCGGTCCAGCTGGAGCGAGTGCTCGGCGAGGAAGGGTTCGCCGCGCTGGTCCGCCCGCGGGGCGCCGCTGATGACCCCGACCCCGCGCAGGAGCGTGGCCTGGCAGCCACTCAGCAGCAGGGCGAGGGCGGCGAGGGCGAAACCGGCGTGACGCATGGGCGATACCGTTGGCGATCCGTGGACGCGGATCGTGCACCCTGGCGTTCCGGATCGCGAGTTCGGCGCGGGAACCCGGTGCGGTTGGGGGCGCGACTCCAACCTCGGCTGGTGTCAGGGCCGTGCTGCAGCGGCGACCGGCGCGTCCCGCGGGACGGTCGGCGGGGCTGTCTCAGGCGGATTCGACCACGAAGCTGTGACCGAGCCGAGCCTGGACCTCGCTGGCGCGTCGGCGGCTGACCGGGATCTTGCTGCCGTCGCTCAATTGCAGGGAGGTGCCGTTGGCGGAGCGCACCAACCGCCGCACATGCGCCAGTGCCACCCAATGCGAACGGTGGACCCGCAGACCTCGCGCGCTCAGTGCCTGCTCCGCCGTGCTCAGGCTGGCCAGCACCATTGCGCGGCCGCGCGTGGTCCGTATCTGCAGATAATGCAGATCGGCCTGAATCGAAATCAGATCCTCGCCAATGGCGGGGGGCAGCAGGGCCAGAAAGGTCTGGAGCGTCTGCTCCGCGGTCGATTCCACGGACTCCGCGGATTCCTCGGATTCCGCCGGCGCGTCGGCAAATGCCGCGGACGCCGTATCGATGGCTGGGAATGGCATGCCGTCATCCACGGGTCGGTCTGCCGCGCGCAGGACGGTGGGCTCCGCCGGCTGGGCCGGGTCGATCGGCGCCGCAGGTGATCGCTCGATATCTACCGGCGATGCGGCCACGCTGGCGAGTGGAACGGCATTGACCAGCAACCAGCTGGTCAAATAAGGCGGTAGCAGCGAAAGCCATTCCGCCAGCAGGGCCCAGGCGCCACCGCGGGCTTCCCACAAATCGAGCAGGTCATCCGCATCCGCGGCCTCGGCTTGAACCGGCCAGACGTGGTCCACCGCCAGCGCGAACGGCGCAAACAGCAGGCTGCCGATCAGTCCGCCGGCGGCGATGCGCACCGCGGGGCGCCGCAGGATCGGCATGGCCCATCGCGTCAATGCGGCAGTGGCAGCCACGGCCATCAACATGCCGGCTCCGATATGCAGGAACCAGAACACACCGCTGGCGGCGAGCGACAGTCCTGTCGACGCCGGCGGATCCAGAATCGTGAACAGGGTGGTCAAGCCGACGACGACCGTCAGCAGCCAGCGGTCGAAGCGCAGGAAAGGCATCGTCCGGTGCGGAGTGGCAGGGAGGCAAGATGGTCGCCTTTTCGCGCATCAACGGCGTGAAGCCGCGTGGTCGGGGCCCGTTCGCGCCATTGGTGCAGGCGTTCCGCCGTTCGTGCAGGCCGGCGGCAACGGCTCGGCGAGCGCTGACAGGATCGGCGTCGAGCCCGGGAAACGCCGGCTCGATCCCCTCCCTGCACGAGTCACCTCCATGTCCGACACCCCTCGATTCCCCGCGGCCCCGGTGCTGTTCGCCGGCCTTGCCCTGCTGGCCAGCACCGCCCTGCCGGCGTCCGAACGCGGTGCCTACGCCACGGCGCTGCTGGGATTGGCGAATCAATCCGACCAGACCTTCGCGTTCACGACCCCGGCGTCGAGTCAGCGCCGTCAATCCGCGCTGGACAGCGGTTTGTTCACGGGTGGCGCGCTGGGCTGGGATTTCGGCAATGGCTGGCGTGTGGAAGGCGAATTCGCCTATCAGAGCGTCGACAGTGAAGTGCCGGGATTCCTGCCGCCCGCGCCGCAGGGCTCCGGAAACTTCGCGTCGACGTCGCTGGCAGTGAATGCCATTTACAGCGTGGATTTATTCGGCTCGCCGCGCGCCCGGACCTATGTCGGACTGGGCGCGGTGCGTTTGACCGAGGTCGACGTGGATTTTGAAACCGCTGCGGGCGAGCGCTCGTTCAGCGGCAGCGGCAGCGGATTTCAAGCGCTGTTCGGCGCGCGTTATCAGCTCGGGGAACGCTGGTTTCTGGATGCGGGCGTGCGCTGGTTGCGCGCCTCCAGTCTGGATCTGGACGGGGAGGGCAGTTCTGCAGGCCGGATCACGACCGATTACGCGCCGTGGGCGGTGACGGTCGGCGTGGGCTGGCGCTTCTGAACCGCCTTGCCCTGAAACCTCACCAGACCAGATCGTCCGGCACCTGGAAGCGCTGGTAGTAGGCCTCGTCGGAGTCCGGGTCGGCCGGTGCGTTCGACGGCGGCGCAGCAGCGGTCGAGCCGTGATCCACGCAGATCACCGCCGGGTCGATGGCGCGCAGGCGGGCGGCGGTGTCGGCGCTGACCAGCGTGTGGCCGGCGCCGTCGCGGACGATGGCAAGCACGCCGCGGGCCAGCAGCGGCCGCTGCTTGTCGGCGATCCGCAGCGACAGGATCCGCTCGCCGTCCTGGAAGCGGTAGTCGCTGTCATCGCCACCGCGGACGCGGTGGCTCTCGACGATCTGCCGCACCCGATCGGCGCGCTCGGCCGCCTCTTTCGCTGCCCGGCGCTCGGCTTCGAGTTGCCGATCGCGCTCGGCCTTCTCGGCGCGCAGCCGCTCGGCGTCCACCGCCGGCAGCTCCGGCGGCGGCGCCTTGCCGTCGCGGGCCTTCTGCTGCTGACGCACGACCTGGGCGAGCTGCTGCTTCTTGACCAGTCCGGCCTTCAGCAGCTGATCCTGCAGCGGGTTGCGGGCCATCGGAGCCTCCGTCGAGCGTGATCGAAGGTGGCGGATCATGCCTTGCGCGGTGCGAGGCGGCGGTCATGGCGTCCCTCGTCGTTTTCGCGAGCGAGCCCGTCCGCCCGATGTCGACGCAGCACCGACGCCCGACCGATCGGCCGCGAGCCGGGCCGACCCGCTTCAGGCGTCGTCGACCGCCACGACCCCCCGTCCGTCGACGAGCCGTAGCCGCAGCCGCCGATCGCGCGCCTGCGGATGCGCCAGCCGCCAGGCGGACAGCGCGCTGACCACGTGCTGGTCGACGGCGCGCTGCAGCGGGCGGGCGCCGTAGCGCGGGTCGAAGCCGACCGCGGCGAGCAGCTCGACGACGTCCTCGTCCCAGTCCAGCGTCAGGCCGCGCTCGACCAGGCCCTCGCGACGGGCGAGGTCGGCGAGTTCCTTGCGGGCGATGGCGCGGATGCTGTCGGGGTCGAGGGCGCCGTAGCGGATCACCGCGTCGAGGCGGTTGTAGAACTCCGGCCGGAAGTAGTCGCGGGCGGCGCGGTCGGGGACGTCGCCGGCGGATTCCGCGTAGCCGATCGGCGCGCTGCGGCGGGCGCCGAGGTTCGAGGTCAGGATCACGATCGTGCTGGTGAAGTCGTAGCGGCGGCCGAAGCGGTCGCCGAGCCGGCCCTCGTCCAGCAGGCCGAGCAGCGCGTCGTAGACCTCGGCCGCGGCCTTCTCGATCTCGTCGAACAGCAGCACCGCGAAGGGCTGCTGCTCGATGCGCTGCAGCCAGCGCGGCGCGCGGCCGTCGTGGCCGCCGATCAGCCGGGCGAGCGCATCGACGCCGGCGTACTCGCTCATGTCGAGGCGGATCAGCCGCTCCTCGGCGTCGCCGAAACAGTAGGCCGCCAGCGCGCGGGCCAGCGCGGTCTTGCCGGTTCCGGTCGGGCCGGTCAGGAGCAGCACCGCCAGCGGCCGCTGCGGATCGTTCAAACCGGCCTTCAGCGTCAGCACGCACTGCGCCGCCGCGGCGACCGCCTGCGGCTGGCCGATCACCCGCGCCGCCAACGCCTCCTGCACCGCCGCCGCGGTGAGCGGCTGCTCGTCGCGCAGCAGCGCCTCCGGCAGCCCGCTGCGGCGGGCGTAGGCGCGGATCGCGACGTCAGCATCGACCGGCGCGCGCCGTGCCTGCCGGGCCAGCTCGCGGACCATGCGGATCGCCGGGCCGGGCACGCAGGCCGCCGGCTGGAAGCGCTGATGCAGCGCCAGCACCTGATCGGCGACCTCGGGCGCCAGCGTGCCCTGCCCGCTGCTGCCGAGGCTGCGCGCCACCTCGCGGACCAGCGACTGCGCGGCGGCGCCGACGAAGGGCTCGACGCGCAGCACCTCGAAGGCATCGACCAGTCCGGGCAGCAGTCGGCGGCAGGCCTCGTACTCGGCCTCGGTGGCCTCGGCGACCAGACGCAGCTCGCCGCGCGCCAGATACGGCGCGAGGAAGGCGGCGACGCTGCTCTCCGGGTTCTCGCCGCCGACGCGGATCAGCTCGGCGAGGTTGTCCACCGCCAGCACGCCCTTCAGCGCGCCGAGCGCGGCCACCAGCGCCTCGCAGCGCGCCTGCCACTGCCCGAGGTACTGCATGCCGGCGATGATCCGCGCGCCGCTGATCCGCCACAGCCGGTAGTCCTTCCGTTCCTTCGTGCCCTCCTGATCGCGCAGCCAGCGCCGTGCCGCTTCCAGCAGCAGGGTGGTCTTGCCGACGCCGCGCGGCCCGACCAGCAGCACCTGGCCGCGCCCGGTGGCGAGTCGCTCGGCCAGCGCGGCGCTCTCGCGCTCGCGGCCGAGCGCTGCGCCCAGCAGCCGCCGATCCTTGAGCAGCGGCTCGGCGCTCTCGAACAGCGGCCGGTAGGCCGGGCGATCCTCGAAGCGGCTCTCGCCGCGGCGTGGCCGCAGCGGCACGCTGAGCCACTCGATCTCGCAGTCCTCCGGCGGCCGCCGCTGCGCCAGCGCGTCGGGGGCGGCGTCGCGCAGCGCCTCCTGCGCGTAGTGGCGGGCCAGCGTGCGGAATTCGCCGGCGTGGTCGACATCGAAGCGCAGGCCCAGCTGCGGCTGCAGGCACCACAGCTGGCCGTCGGCGTCGGCGGCGCGCACGCAGGGGATGCTGAGCTTCAGCGCATCGACCGGGTAGGCGCGACGCCCGCGCACAAAGCGCGCGCGGGCTTCCACCGTGACCGGGACCAGCTCGGCAGCTTCCGTCTGATTGAGTCGGAAGGGGTCGTGCTGGGCAATCCAGGCATACAGATCGCGCAGCTCCTCGTGCAGCGCGCGCCGGTCCGCGCTCCAGGCGGTGGCGTAGGCGTCATCCGCCAGCAGCGTGCCGTGCCAGCCACCCTGCGGGTCGCGCCATTGCAGGATCGGGGTGCGGGTGCTCATCGGGCGTCCTCCGGTGAGGGTTGCTCGGCCAGCAGGCCCTGCAGCATGAAGCGGCGCAGCGCTTCGGCGTCCTTCAGCTGGTCGATTTCCAGACCGCTGCGCAGGTCGAGGTGCCGGTGCGCGCGGCTCAGCCGCAGGATCCGCTGCGCCGGCCGCGGGCCGCTGACCTCGATCAAGGCCAGCCCGTCATCGCGTCGCAGCCAGTAGCCGCATTCGGCGGCGAGCAGCGCGCCGAGGCTGTGGCCCTCGGCGATCAGGTCAGCGCCGTCGACGCGGACCGCGAGGCAGCCGGTCAGCGTGGCGAGCGCCGCTGCCAGCGCCTCGGCGAGCGCCTGCGCTTCCGCCGGCGGCGCCGCACCCAGCGGCCGCAGCCTCAGGCGATGCGTATCCGGCTGCGGCGCGCGCAGCAGCACCTCCAGCCAGGCCAGCTCGCGCAGCAGGCCGGCGGCGGCCGGTGGCGGCTCGGCGTGGGCCTCGTCCCACCAGGCCAGCTGCTGGCGCTCGAGATCGGCGCGCGAGGCCTGCACCGCCTTGGCGTATAGCGGGCGGCCGTAGAACTTCAGCTGGCCCCGCGCCCGCGGCAGCCGCTGCAAGCCGCCGCGCACCGGCCGCGCCTCGGACTGCTGATTCAACGCCAGCACCACCCGCAGCTGCTCGCGACACAGCCCGTAATGCGTCTGCGCGGCGTCGATGCCGTCCAGCCGCAGCGGCCCGCGGCCCGGATGCGCGTCCAGCTCGGCCTCGATGGCGGCCAGTCGGGCGTCGACGCGCGCCTGCGCGGCCGCGTCCCACACCGGCAGCGGCACGACGTCGGCGTACTCCAGCGCGGTGGTCTCGACGCGCAGCTCGCCGGCCTCGAGGCCGAGCCGGATCCGGCTCAACGCGTCCAGCCGGGTCGCGGCCAGCGCGCGGGCCAGCGGCTGCACCAGCGCCCGCTCGATGCCGCGCTTCAGCGCCCGCGCGCCGAGCGCGTCGTCGCGGCCGATCGCCATCAGCGCGTCGATCGCCGCCGGATCGAGGTCGATCAGGCAGGGCCGGGTCTTCAGCCCGCTGCGGGTCAGCACCGCGGCCACCGCCTGCGCGGTGATCGCGCGCAGCTCGGCATCGCCCAGCGGCGTGAAGGGCAGCACGTGGTCGATGCGGTTGACGAACTCCGGCCGGAAAAAGCGCCGCGCCGCATCGAGGTAGGTCGCGCGGTCCTGCGCCGGCGCGGCGAAGCCCAGCTGCCGGGAGGCCTCGCGGGCGCCCAGGTTCGAGGTCATCACGATCACCGCCTGCTGGAAGTGCGCGACTCGCCCGTGCGCGTCGGTCAGCCGACCCTCGTCGAGCAGCGAGAGCAGCAGGTCGAACACGTCCGGCGCGGCCTTCTCGATCTCGTCGAGCAGCACCACGCTGCTGGGCTGCCGCCGGATCGCCGCGGTCAGCACGCCGTCCGGCGCGGCGAAGGTGCCGACCAGTCGGCTGGCGTCGCCGGCCTCGGCGTACTCGTTGAGGTCGATGCGGATCAGCGCGCGGCTGCCGCCGAGGTAGCGCGCCAGCGCCTTGGCGCAGGCGGTCTTGCCGACGCCGGTGGGGCCGAGCAGCAGCAGCGTGGCCAGCGGGCGGCCCGGGTCGTTCAGCCCGGCCTTGGCGCGCAGCAGCACATCGGCCAGCACGCGGATCGCCTGCGGCTGCCCCTTCAGCTCGGCGCCGAGCGCGGTCTCGATCTCCACGCGGGTCAGCGGCTGGTCGAGGTCGACCAGGCTGGCGGCGCTGCCGGTGCGGCGGATGAACTCGCCGATCACCTCATTGCGGCCCAGCGTCTGGCCGACCGCGCGGGCGCTCAGCGTTTCCAGCACCTCGGCGATCCGGCCCGGAAAATCGCGCTGCCCGTAGTAGCGCTCGGCCAGCGCCAGCGCG
>Ga0209812_10002465_pt1 | contig 11075 bp, 9 predicted proteins | sample JI71714BDNA_FD_187502 | JGI IMG/M metagenome (GOLD analysis project Ga0209812, IMG submission 187502) | Wastewater effluent complex algal communities from Wisconsin, to seasonally profile nutrient transformation and Carbon sequestration -... | ecosystem: Engineered > WWTP > Effluent > Algae...
CTACTACGACGCCTACTACCTGCAGGCGCAGAAGCTGCGCCGCATGATCGCCGACGACTTTGCGGCCTGCTTCCGCGAGTGCGACGTCATCGCCGGCCCGGTGGCGCCCACGGTGGCCTGGAAGCTGGGCGAGCAGGCGGGCGACCCGCTGCAGGCCTACCTGGCCGACATCTTCACCCTGCCTGCCAGCCTGGCCGGGCTGCCGGGCATGAGCGTGCCGGCGGGCTTCGGAGCCCAGGGGCTGCCGGTCGGCCTGCAGCTCATCGGCAACCACTTCCAGGAAGGTCTGCTCCTGCACACGGCGCACGCGCTGCAGCAGGCCACCGACTGGCACCTGAAGGAGCCCGCGCTGTGAGCGCCCCTGCCCTGATCCGCGGCTACGAGGTCGTCATCGGCCTGGAGACGCACGCCCAGCTCGCCACGCAGAGCAAGATCTTCAGCGGCGCCGCCACCGCCTTCGGCGCGGCGCCCAACACGCAGGCCTGCGCCGTGGACCTGGCCCTGCCCGGCACGCTGCCGGTGCTCAACCGCGGCGCGGTGGAGCGGGCCATCCGCTTCGGCCTGGCCGTGGGCGCGCACGTGGCGCCGCTCTCCATCTTCGCGCGCAAGAACTACTTCTACCCCGACCTGCCCAAGGGCTACCAGATCAGCCAGTACGAGATCCCGGTGGTGCAGGGCGGCCAGGTCGAGTTCGTGCTCGACGGCCAGCCGCGCGCCGTGCGCCTGACACGCGCGCACCTGGAGGAAGACGCGGGAAAGAGCCTGCACGAGGAGTTCCACCTGCCCGACGGCCGGCCGGCCACCGGCGTGGATCTCAACCGCGCGGGCACGCCGCTGCTGGAGATCGTCTCCGAGCCCGACATGCGCAGCAGCGCCGAGGCCGTGGAGTACGCCAAGGCGCTGCACGCGCTGGTGGTGTGGCTGGGCATCTGCGACGGCAACATGCAGGAAGGCAGCTTCCGCTGCGACGCCAACGTGTCGGTGCGCAAGCCCGGCCAGCCCTATGGCACGCGGCGCGAGATCAAGAACCTCAACAGCTTCCGCTTCCTGCAGCAGGCCATCGACTTCGAGGTCCAGTGGCAGATCGACCGCGTGGAAGACGGCCTGCCCATCGAGCAGGCCACCGTGCTGTTCAACCCCGACACGGGCGAGACACGCGCCATGCGCACCAAGGAAGACGCGCACGACTACCGCTACTTCCCCGACCCCGACCTGCCGCCGCTGGTGATCGCGCCCGAGTGGGTCGATCGTGTGAAGGCCGCGATGCCCGAGCTGCCGCGTGCGATGGCGGCGCGCTTCGAGCAGGCCGACGGCCTGCCGGCCTACGACGCGGCCATGGTGACGCAGAGCCTGGCGTTTGCGCGCTACTACGAGGCGGCGCGTGACGCGGGGGCACCGGCCAAGCTGGTGGCCAACTGGCTGATGGGCGAGGTGAGCAAGCGCCTCAACACCGAAGGCCGCACGATCGACGCCATCGCGCTGGCACCGGCCACGCTGGCGGCGCTGATCCAGCGCGTCGTCGACGGCACGGTGTCGAACAACGGCGCGCGCCAGGTGTTCGAGGCGCTGTGGGCCGGCGAGGCCACCGATGTCGACGCCGTCATCGCCGCCAAGGGCCTGAAGCAGATGAACGACAGCGGCGCGCTCGAGGCCATCGTCGACGAGGTGCTGGCCAAAAACGCCAAGTCGGTGGAGGAGTACCGCGCCGGCAAGGACAAGGCCTTCAACGCGCTGGTGGGCCAGGTCATGAAGGCCAGCCAGGGCAAGGCCAACCCGGCGCAGGCCGGCGAGCTGCTGAAGAAAAAACTAGGGGCGTGAGGCCGCGGCGCCCGAGGCGCCGCTGCGGGGCGACACCGGCGCCTGCAGCGGCCCCATCGAGCCCGGTGCCGCACCGGCCCACAGGCGGCGCAGGCGCTCGAGCTCGACGTCGTAGAGCCGGTTGATGCGGTCGAGCTCGGCGCCCTGCGTGGCGCTGGCGCTGCGCTGCGCCTCGACGGCGGCGTCGTTGGCGTCGAGCGCCGTGCGCAGCTTGGGAGGCAGCGCCTTGCCGGCGTAGAACTCGGCCTCGTCGAGCAGCGGCTTGCGCGCCGCCTCGAGCTCGCGCAGGCGCAGCTCGCTGTTGCGGATGGCCAGGCGCACGTTGTCGAGCGCGGCCTCGCGGGCACGCTGGTGGGCGTCTTCGCTGGGGTAACGCGCCATGAGGTTGCGGTCGCGGCGCACGGCGTCGGCTGCCGCGGCGCGCGCCTCGGCAGCGGCGCGGTCGCGCGCGTCTTTCTCGGCGCGCTCCTCGGCCGTCAGCGTGGGCGCCAGGATGCCGCGCAGCGAGCCGTCGCGGTTGAGGATCTGCTGCTCCTTGTGGCGGCACTCGGCGATCGGACGATCGGCCGTCAGGCGGCGGCCGTTGTTGTCGATGCAGGTGTAGATGCCAGGGCCGGACATGGCCTGCGCGGCCACCTGGGCCGGCATCAGCGCCGGCACCAGGGCCACCACGAACCAGGCCGCGTGCCGCATGGCCATCACGTGGCCGCCTGCACGCCGTAGCGCGCGCGGTAGGCCTGCACGGCGGCTTCGTGGGTGGCGAGCGTGGGGTCGTCGCTGTGGCCGAGCCACTGCAGCAGGTCGGCCAGCGTGGCCACGGCCACCACGGGGAGGCCGAGCTCGCGCTCGACGAACTGCACGGCGCTCCAGGGCGCGTCGGCGCCGTCCTGCGTGGCGCGCTCCTGGCGATCGAGCGCGATGGCCACGCCCGCGGGCTCGGCACCGGCGGCGCGGATCAGGGCGATGGACTCGCGCACCGAGGTGCCGGCGGAAATGACGTCGTCGATGATGAGCACACGGCCCTTCACGGGTGCGCCCACCAGCGTGCCGCCCTCGCCGTGGTCCTTGGCTTCCTTGCGGTTGTAGGCGTAGGGCAGGTTGTGGCCTTCGCGCGCCATCTCCACCGCCACGGCCGAGGCCAGCGTGATGCCCTTGTAGGCCGGGCCGAAGAGCATGTCGAAGGCCAGGCGGCCCTCGGCACGGGCCTGCAGCAGGCGCCGTGCATAGAATGAAGCGAGCTCGCCCAGCTTGGCGCCATCGTCAAAGCCGCCGGCGTTGAAGAAGTACGGCGAAAGCCGTCCGGCCTTGGTGCGGAACTCCCCGAAGCGCAGCACGCCCGCGCGCAAGGCGAAGGGCACGAAGGCCTGTGCGATCGGGTCGGTGGCAGTGGCGCTCATCGCGTGTCGACCGGCGGGCGGTGGAGGGGTTCCTTGGCTTTCAGACTGGTCACGCTCAATCTCAACGGCATCCGCTCGGCCGCGAAGAAGGGCTTCGTCGCATGGGCTGAAAGCGCCGGCGCGGATTGTATGGGGGTGCAGGAGGTCAAGGCCCAGGCCGCCGACGTGGCCGGCACGCTTGACCGCGTCGCTGGCCTGCAGGGCCACTTCCATTTTGCGCAGAAGAAGGGCTACTCCGGTGTCGGCCTGTACGTGAAGAAGTCACCCAGCGACGTGCTCGTCGGCTTCGGCTCGCCCGAGTTCGACGCCGAGGGCCGCTGGGTCGAGACGCGCTACGACACCGCGAAGCGCAAGTTCAGCGTCATCAGCTGTTACTTCCCCAGCGGCAGCAGCGGCGAGGAGCGGCAGGCCGCCAAGTTCCGCTTCCTGGCGCAGATGTACCCGCACCTGATGCGGCTGAAGGCCGAGCGCGAGTTCGTGCTGGTGGGCGACATCAACATCGCCCACAAGGAAATCGACCTGCGCAACTGGAAGAGCAACCAGAAGAACAGCGGCTTCCTGCCCGAGGAGCGCGCCTGGCTGGACCGGCTCTTCACCGAGGGCGGGCTGGTCGACGTGTTCCGCACGCTCGACCCGCGCCCCGAGCAGTACACGTGGTGGAGCAACCGCGGCCAGGCCTGGGCCAAGAACGTGGGCTGGCGGCTGGACTACCACTTCGCCACGCCGGCGCTGGCGGCCACGGCGAAGAAGGCGTCGATCTACCTCGACGAACGCTTCTCCGACCACGCCCCGCTGACCATCGACTACGACTTCAAGCTCTGAGGCGCCTTCAGCCGGCCGCCAGTGGCGGCACCGGCTGCAGCGGCTCGAAGGCCGCGGTCGTCTTGCCCTTCCAGGCGGTGATGGCGCTGGCCATGCCGTCGGGGTCCCAGATCGCGCTCTGCAGCAGGGCCATCTGCGCCAGGGCCTCGGCCGTGGGGTGGTTGACGGCGTGGTTGAGCGCCGCCTTGCTGCCGGCGATGGCCAGCGGCGACTTGGCCGCGATGGCGCCGGCCATGGCCAGGGCGCGCTGCAGCGTGGCCTCGGCGTCGGCACACACGGCGTTGACCAGGCCCAGCGCCAGCGCGCGCTCGGCGCCCAGGCGCTCGCCCAGGAAGGCCAGCTCGCGCGCCACGGCCGGCGGCAGCAGCTTGGGCAGGCGCTGCAGGCTGCCCAGGTCGGCGGCCATGCCGATGTGGATCTCCTGCACGGTGAAGAAGGCGTCGGCACTGCACACGCGCAGGTCGCAGGCCGCGGCCAGGTCCAGCGCGCCGCCGATGCAGCCGCCCTGGATGGCGGCGACCACGGGAAAGTGCGCCTCCTCGAGCACGTCGAAGCAGCGCATGAGCTGGCGCAGGTGGTCGTGGAACGCCAGCCGCGCCTGTGGCGTGGCGCTCGACAGGCCCAGCGCGCCGGCGTCGAACACCTCCAGCGCCATGCCGGCGCTGAAGTGGCGGCCGGTGGAGCTGAGCACGAGCGCGCGCGTGCGGCCCGACGCGCCCAGCGCCAGCACGGCGTCGCGCAGCGCCGGAAAAAACGCCGGCGCCATGGTGTTGAGCCGCTCGGGCCGGTTGAGCTGCAGGTGCGCCACGCCTTCGGCGGGCTCGTCGACGCGGAAGAAGCCGTTGTCGGGGATCATCATGGGCCCAGCATAACCAGCCCCGCCCGCCGCCCCGCCCCATGGACACCCTGCGCACCGCCGACGGCCTGGCCCTGCACCTGCACCATTGGCCGGCGGCGACACCGCGCGGGCAGGTGCTGCTGGTGCACGGCCTGGGCGAACACGCCGGCCGCTATGCCCACGTGGCGGCGGCGCTCCACACCCGCGGCTGGGCCGTGAGCGGCTACGACCAGCGCGGCCACGGCCGCAGCGAAGGCGCGCGCGGCGTCATCGCCCAGGCCGATGCGCTGATGGCAGACCTCGCGGCCGTGGTCGACGCCGTGCGCCCGCGCCACCCCGGCCCGCTGGTGCTGCTGGGCCACAGCATGGGCGGCGCGGTGGCGGCGCGCTTCGTGGCCGAGGCGCTGGCGCCCCGGCCCGCGGCCTGGAGCCGGCCGGTGGACGGCCTGGTGCTGTCCTCGCCCGCGCTGGCGGCGCGCCTATCGGCCTTCCAGCGCCTGCAGCTGGCCATCGGCGAGCGTTTCCTGCCCGACCTGGCGCAGCGCAACGGCATCGATCCACAAGGCCTGTCGCACGACGAGGCGATGGTCGCCGCCTACACCGCCGACCCGCTGGTGCACGACCGCATCAGCGCGCGCCTGGCGCGCTTCATCCTCGACGCGGGCGAGCAGGTGCGCGCCGCCGCCCCGCGCTGGGCGCTGCCCACGCTGCTGATGTGGGGCGGCGCCGACCCCGTCGTCGACCCCGCCGGCAGCCGCGCCTTCGCCGCCGCCGCGCCGGCCGGCGTGCTCACGGCCTTCGAGTTCGACGCCCTGCGCCACGAGATCTTCAACGAGACCGAGCGCGAGGGCGTGCTGATGCGCCTGGGCCAGTGGCTCGGCCGGTTCTAGACTGCCCGCACCTTCAGGAGACACCCGCCATGAACGCCCCCACCCGCAGCGCCGAAGCCACGGCCCTGGCCGCCTATGCAGACGAGGCCTGGGACAGCCGCATCGTCCCCGCCCTCACCGACTACATCGCGGTGCCGGCCAAGAGCCCCATGTTCGATGCGAAGTGGGTCGAACACGGCCTGCTCGACCGCGTGGTGGTGGACGCCGCACGCTGGATCGAGGGCCGCCGCGTCGCCGGCCTGAAGCTCGAGGTGATCCGCCTGCCCGGGCGCACGCCGGTGCTGTTCTTCGACATCCCGGCCACGCGGCCGGCGGCCGAAGGCAGCGGCGGCACCGTGCTGCTCTACGGCCACCTCGACAAGCAGCCCGAGTTCAACGGCTGGCGCAGCGACCTCGGCCCCTGGACGCCCAAGTACGAAAACGGCCTGCTCTACGGCCGCGGCGGCGCCGACGACGGCTACGCCGCCTATGCCGCCATCAGCGCCATCGAGGCGCTGGACAAACAGGGCATCGCGCGCCCGCGCTGCGTGGGCCTCATCGAAAGCGGCGAAGAAAGTGGCAGCCCCGACCTGCCCGCCTACATCGAGGCGCTCAGGCCCCGCCTGGGCGACATCGGCCTCGTGGTGTGCCTGGACAGCGGCGCCGGCAACTACGACCAGCTCTGGCTCACCACCAGCCTGCGCGGCATGGTCAGCGGCGTGCTCAAGGTGGAGATCCTCACCGAGGGCATCCACTCGGGCGACAGCTCGGGCGTGGTGCCCAGCAGCTTCCGCATCCTGCGCCACGTGCTCGACCGGCTGGAAGACAGCGCCACCGGCCGGCTGCTGCCCGAGAGCTTCCACTGCCACATCCCGGCCTCGCGCGTGGAGCAGGCGCGGGCCACGGCCGCCATCCTGGGCGACGAGGTCTGGAAGCGCTTCCCCTGGGCCTGCGGCGCCGACGGCGCGGTGGCGCTGCCCACCACGACGGACCCCGTCGAGGGCCTGCTCAACCGCACCTGGCGGCCCACGCTCAGCGTCACGGGCGTGGAGGGCTTCCCCGAGCTGGCCAATGCCGGCAACGTGCTGCGCCCCTACACGGCCTTCAAGCTGAGCCTGCGCCTGCCGCCGCTGGTGGACGGCCACGAGGCCAGCGTGCGCCTGAAGACCCTGCTCGAGGACAACGCGCCCTACAACGCCAAGGTGACCTTCCAGCCCGACGGCCGCGCCGGGCAGCTGGGCGCCACGGGCTGGAACGCGCCCGAACTCGCGCCCTGGCTCGAGCAGGCCATGAACAGCGCCTCGCAGGCGCACTGGGGCGCACCGCTGGGCTACATCGGCCAGGGCGGCACGATCCCGCTGATGAGCATGCTGCAGGCCGGCTTCCCCAAGGCACAGATGATGGTCTGCGGCGTGCTGGGCCCCAAGAGCAACGCCCACGGGCCCAACGAGTTCCTGCACGTGCCCTACGGCAAGAAGCTCACGGCCAGCGTGGCCCAGGTGATCGCGGCCATGCCGTGACAGGGTGTGACAGGGGGTGCCCGGCCTTCGGGTTGACCGCACCCCCCGGCTGCGGGGTCACGTGGCCACGGCGGTTGCCCCCCGTGCGGGATTGGGGCAAATTGGTCCAACGGGCGGTGGTCAAGCCGCCCCGACGCCTTTCCGTCATCACAAACATCCCTTCCGGGAGGAACTGCATGAAGTTTTCCATCGGCTCCCTGCTTGCCGCAGCCGCCCTGACCGCCTTCGTCGCGGCACCGGCCGCCGCGCGCACCACCGTCTACTCGAGCGCCGACACCACGCCGACCACGACGAGCACCTTCATCGACATCGACCTCGCCGGTTGGGAGTCGTTCGGTGGTTTTGGCCGCCCCTCCAACACCCAGATCACCGTCGGCGTGGGTGAAGGCAACACGGTGCTGGGGTTCGACTACAGCAACCTGTCGTTCACCACCGAAGGCGGCAGCTGGCTCAGCGAGCTGACCCTGTCCGTGAACAGCTCCGATGGCGAGCAGTACATGGACTGGTCGCCCTCCGTCATCGACGACGCGGGCAGCGCCTCGTCGCTGATGGGCAGCTGGGGTGGCACCGAGGGTGTCGCCGGCCCGTTCGGCGCCGGTGGTTCCTTCAGCGTGGCCGACGGCCAGCTGCTGATCACGGTCTACGAAGGCTTCGACGACCCGTTCGGCGACACGGGCCTGGTGCGCGATGCCGTCATCGCCTCGGGCACGATGCGTGTCTACCTGGCCAGCCCGATCCCCGAGCCGGGCACCTACGGCATGATGGCCCTCGGCCTGCTGGCCGTCGGCGCCGTGATGCGCAAGCGCCAGCTGTCGAACTGACCGACAGCCCCCGCGCAGAACCAGCCCGCCGCCCAGCGGGCTTTTTTTCGCCGGTGCGCGTCAGGGTTGCGTGCTGCGGGGTCAGTCTTCGCCGAGGAAACCGCCGCTCTGGTGCGCCCAGAGCTTGGCGTAGTGGCCACCTTGTGCCAGCAGCTCGGCGTGCGTGCCCTGCTCGGCGATCACGCCCTGCTCGAGCACGATCAGCCGGTCCATCCGCGCGATGGTGCTCAGGCGGTGGGCGATGGCGATCACCGTCTTGCCCTCCATCAGGCCCAGCAGCTGCTCCTGGATGGCGAGCTCGACCTCGCTGTCGAGCGCGCTCGTGGCCTCGTCGAGCAGCAGGATGGGCGCGTCCTTCAGCACCACGCGCGCGATCGCGACGCGCTGGCGCTGGCCGCCGCTCAACTTGACGCCGCGCTCGCCCACGTGGGCGTCGTAGCCGGTGCGGCCCTTCCAGTCCTGCAGGCCCAAGATGAACTCGTGGGCCTGCGCCTTCTTGGCCGCGGCCACGATCTCGTCCATGCTGGCGCCGGGCCGGCCGTAGCCGATGTTGGCGGCGATGGAGCGGTGCAGCAGCGAGGTGTCCTGCGTCACCAGGCCGATGGCGCCGCGCAGGCTCTCCTGGCTGATGCCGCGGATGTCGTGGCCGTCGATGCGCACGCTGCCCTGCTCCATGTCGTGGAAGCGCAGCAGCAGGTTCACCAGCGTGCTCTTGCCGGCGCCCGAGCGGCCCACGAGGCCCACGCGCTCGCCGGGGCTGATCAACAGGCTCAGGTCGTCGAGCACCTTCTTGCCGTCGGTTCGGCCGTAGGTGAAGGTGACGTGCTCGAAGCGGATCTCGCCACGTTCCACCTTCAGGTCGCGGGCGCCGGGCTTGTCGGTCATGCTGTGCGGCACGGCGATGGTCTCCATGCCCTCCTGCACCACGCCCACGTTCTCGAAGATGCCGGTCACTTCCCAGCTCACGAAGCCAGCCACGTTGGCGATGGCCCAGGCCAGCGGCAACGCCGTGGCCACGGTGCCGGCGTCGATGGTGCCGCGTCCCCACAACCACACGCCGATGGCCGCCGTGCCCACCAGCAGCATGGCGTTCAGCGCCGACAGCGTGGTCATGAAGGTGGTGATCAGCCGCATGTGCGCGGCGATGGCGCTGCTGTGCTCGTCGATCACCTCGCGCACGTACTGGTCCTCGTCGCGCGCGCGGGCGAACAGCTTCACCGTGAGGATGTTGGTGTAGCTGTCCACGACCCGGCCCATGACCTGGCTGCGCAGCTCCGAGCTCGTCTTGGCCAGGTCGCGCATCTGGGGCACGAAGTGGCGCAGGAACACCACGTAGCCCACGAACCAGGCGATGGTGGGCAGCGCCAGGCGCCAGTCGGCCATGGCCATGAGCACCAGCGCGCTCAGGCCGTAGACGATGATGTACCAGACGGCGCGGATGCAGCTGACCACGCTCTCGCGCACCGCGTTGCTGGTCTGCATCACGCGGTTGGCGATGCGGCCGGCGAAGTCGTTCTGGAAGAAGGGCCAGCTCTGCCGCACCACGTGCCAGTGGCTCTGCCAGCGGATGAGGCTGGTCACGCCCGGCACCACGGCGTTGTTGCGCACCAGGCTGTCGAGCAGCAGCGCCAGCGGCCGGCCGATCAGCACCGCGGCGCCCATCGCCAGCAGCGACGGCATCGCGGCCTCGAGTGCCGCGGCGCGGTCGCTCGCTTCCATCAGCCGCACGAGGCGGCCGATGAACAGCGGGATCAGCGTGTCGATGAGCGCCACCGCAAGCCCCGTCACGAACATGGCGCCGAACAGGTGCTTGGCCTGGCTGATGAAGTGCCAATAGAAGGCGATCAGCCCCTGCGGCGGGGCGCTGCCAGGCAGGGCCGTGGGGCGGATGCGGCTCTCGAAGAAGGCAAACAGGGCCATGGGCTGGGCGCGCCGGCGCGGGCAGGCCACGGCGGCACGTTGGAGGCGAGGGGATCGGGCATTGTGGGCCGGGCCCGCGCGCCGTGCCGGCCACCGGCTAGGCCGTTGGTGGGAGCCGAGGCTCAGAAATGACTCTTTGGTACGCGCATGGACTAAACAGTCTGTTTCGTGACCACAGAGTTCATATGGAAAACCTTCCTGTCGATACTGCGGTCCGCCATGCCATCCCGCATGGCCATCCACCGCGCCGGCCCGCAGAGGCCGGGGCCCCCATCCCCAGGAGAAGAACGATGTTGAAGTGGATACGGCTGTCGCTGGCCGCCCTGGCCACGAGCTTCGTCGCCGCATGCGGCGGCGGTGACGACCCCCCGTTCACGATCGCCGACGTCACGGCCACCGACGGCCGGTTCACGACGCTGAACCAGGCGCTGGTCAACACCGGCCTGCAGTCCACGCTGCTGGGCTCGGGCCCCTTCACGGTGTTTGCGCCCACCGACGACGCCTTCAATGCGCTGGCCACCGAACTGGGCATCACCCGCGCGCAGCTGCTGGCCGACCGCACGCTGCTGACCAGCGTGCTGCAGTACCACGTGCTGAACACCCGCGTGCCGCAGGCCAGCGTGCCGCTGGGCCGCGCCATCACGCCGCTGGCCGGTGGTGTGTTCAAGGTCGAATCGGTGAGCGGCGGCCTCGTCGTCACCGACGGCCGCAACCGCAGCAGCCGCATCACGCAGACCGACGTCGGCGCCGCCAACGGCGTCATCCACGTCGTCGACCGCGTGCTGCTGCCGGCCAACCGCAACCTCGTGCAGACGGCGCAGGCGCTGCCGCAGTTCAGCATCCTGGTCGAGGCCGTGGTGGCCGCCGGCCTGGCCGATGCGCTCTCGGCACCCGGCGCGCTGACGGTGTTCGCGCCGACCAACGACGCCTTCGCCGCGCTGCTGGCCGAGCTCGGCATCACCAAGGAGGCCCTGCTGGCCGACACCGAGCTGCTGACCCGCGTGCTGACCTACCACGTGCTGCCGGCCCGCGTGCTCAAGGCCGACATCGTGCCGGGCACGCCCGTCACC
>Ga0209812_10002470_pt1 | contig 11043 bp, 22 predicted proteins | sample JI71714BDNA_FD_187502 | JGI IMG/M metagenome (GOLD analysis project Ga0209812, IMG submission 187502) | Wastewater effluent complex algal communities from Wisconsin, to seasonally profile nutrient transformation and Carbon sequestration -... | ecosystem: Engineered > WWTP > Effluent > Algae...
AATCCTTCTCCCTCCACCATTTGTCCATAGTATTTGATATTATGGTGTTTGGTATTAATAAGTTGCGAATGCGGGTGTAGCTCAATGGTAGAGCTCCAGCCTTCCAAGCTGGCCACGTGGGTTCGATTCCCATCACCCGCTCCAGTTAATGCTGCTGATTAAAGAGAAACTGAAAGAGTTTGAATGTTAATTATAATAAACTTTGGAGATTAAAGTTATGGCTAAGCAAAAATTTGAAAGAAATAAGCCGCACTGTAATATTGGTACTATAGGTCACGTTGACCATGGTAAAACCTCTTTGACGGCGGCTATTACTAAAGTGCTTGCAAAAAAGGGGCAAGCTAAAGAAGCGAAATATGACGAAATTGATGGTGCGCCTGAAGAAAGAGAGAGAGGTATTACTATCTCTACAGCGCACGTTGAGTATGAAACGGATAATAGGCACTATGCGCACGTAGATTGCCCAGGTCACGCTGATTACGTCAAGAACATGATTACTGGTGCGGCTCAGATGGATGGAGCGATTTTGGTTGTTTCTGCTGCTGATGGTCCTATGCCTCAAACAAGGGAGCATATTCTTCTTGCTTACCAAGTTGGTGTTCCTTCTCTTGTTGTGTTTTTAAACAAGGTGGATATGGTTGATGATCCAGAATTATTGGAGCTTGTTGAAATGGAGATAAGAGACCTCCTTACGGCTTATAAATATCCTGGTGATGAGATACCGATAATCAAAGGATCTGCTCTTGAAGTTCTTAATGGTGGCGATTCAAAATGTATTGATGAGTTGATGGCTGCTGTTGATTCTTATATTCCGCAACCTGTTCGTGATATTGATAGACCTTTCCTGATGCCTATTGAGGATGTATTCTCAATTTCTGGTCGTGGTACTGTGGTGACTGGTAGAGTTGAAAAAGGAGTTGTTAAGGTTGGTGAGGAAATAGAAATTGTTGGTATTAGACCTACAGAAAAAACCACTTGTACAGGTGTTGAGATGTTTAGAAAGCTTCTTGATTCTGGTCAGGCTGGTGATAACGTTGGTGTTTTGTTGCGTGGTACAAAGAGAGAAGACGTGGTAAGGGGGCAAGTTCTTGCTAAGCCAGGTTCTATTACTCCTCATAGCGAATTTGAAGCTGAGATTTACGTGTTAACAAAGGAAGAAGGTGGTCGTCATACTCCTTTCTTTAAAAACTATCGTCCTCAGTTTTATTTTAGAACAACAGACGTTACTGGTGAGGTTGAGTTACTAGATGGTAAAGAGATGGTTATGCCGGGTGATAACACTAAAATTATTGTAAAAGTTATCTCTCCTGTAGCGATGGATGAAGGTTTGCGTTTTGCTATCCGCGAAGGTGGTAGAACTGTTGGTGCTGGTGTTGTATCAAAAATAATTAAGTAATATAAGTTTTTCGGGTCTTGTAAAATAATGAGTCCCGAAACGCTTTTTAGTCTTTAAAGGACTTTGCTAGCTGTTTTAAATGTGAGTTAATAATGAATAACCAAAAAATAAAAATTAGACTTAAGTCATTCGATCACCGTTCTCTTGAGCATGCGACTAAAGAAATTGTGAATGCAGTGAAGCGTACGGGTGCGGATGTTAGTGGCCCTGTTCCTTTGCCTAGGTCTATAGAGAGGTTTACGGTAAATAGGTCTCCTCATATAGATAAAAAATCTAGAGAGCAATTTGAAATCAGGACGCAAAAAAGACTCGTAATTATTGAATATCCTACACCTCAGACTGTTGAGGCTTTAAGGAAGGTGGATTTGCCAGCTGGTATTGATGTTGAAATTAAATTGGTGGGTGCTTAAAGATGAGAGTGGGATTGATTACAAAAAAATTGGGCATGAGCTCAAAATTCACATCTGACGGTAAAAGAATAACTCTTACGTTTTTGTATGTTGATCATTGTCAGGTTGTCGCTCAGAAAACTTTGACTAAAGATGGTTATAGCGCGGTAGTTCTTGGTGCAACTTTGCAGAAGTCTTATAAAGTTTCCAAGTCTATGAAAAAAGTTTTTGCTGATGCTAAGGTAGAGCCAAGAGCAAGGTTAAAAGAATTTAGGGTTTCAGAAGACAATATGCTTGATGTTGGAGTGGAGCTTAATGCTGACCATTTTCAAATAGGTCAATTTATTGATGTATCAGGTGTTTCTATTGGTAAAGGTTTTGCTGGTGCTATGAAAAGGCATAATTTCCGTGGTCTAGAAGGTAGTCACGGCGTTTCTGTTTCTCATCGTTCGCATGGTTCTACAGGGCAACGTCAAGATCCTGGTAAGGTCTTTAAAAATAAAAAGATGGCCGGGCATTTGGGGAGCGAAAATGTTACTGTACAGAATTTAAAAGTTGTGGATTTTGATACGGATAAAAGATTGCTTATAGTGAGTGGTAATGTACCTGGTTCTAAAGGTGGGTATGTGTACATTAAAGATGCTGTCAAGAAATCTGTGCAGGGTGTGGTTAGTGAATCTGTAGCTGTTTAGGTAAGAAGAAAATTTAGGTAATAAAAATATGGAAGCCAAATTGTTAGATCTAGACAATAAAGTAGTAGGAGATATAGTTCTGAGTGATGCTATATTTGGTCTAGAGGCGAGAGTAGATATAATAAAAAGAGTTGTTGACTGGCAAAGGGCAAAGGCTATGAGTGGTACTCATAGGACTAAAACCGTTGGGGAAGTATCTGGTTCTGGTAAGAAGCCTTTTAAGCAAAAGGGTACTGGTAATGCAAGACAAGGTAATGCCAGGGGGGTGCAGCGTCGTGGTGGTGGTATAGCTTTTGGACCTGTTGTTAGGTCTCACGCTACTAAGTTGCAGAAAAAAGTTAAAAAACTTGGTATGAGACATGCGCTTTCCATTAAATTTTCGGAAGGTCTAGTTCATATTATAGACTCGATGAAAATGAATGCCCCGAAGACTTCTCATTTAGTAAAATCGCTATCTAAATTTGGTTCTGGTAAGTTTTTTATTATAGATGGAAGCGAAGTAGACCAAAATATGAAATTGTCAGCAAGGTCTATGATTGGTGCTTCTGTTGTGCCTGTTGTTGGTGCTAACGTCTATGACATAGTCAACAGTGATTATGTATTGATAGCTAAGGATGCTTTGCCGCTTTTGGAAGAGAGGTTAAAATAAAATGTCAGTTGTTAGTAAGTATGATTTAATAAGAAAACCTGTTATTACTGAGAAATCTACTCTTTTGGGTGAGTCTGGTAAGTATGTTTTTGAAGTGTCGAAGGACGCTGCTAAGCATTCTATAAAAAAGGCGATAGAAAGTATTTTTTCTGTAAAGGTTAAATCTGTAAATGTTTTGAATCAGAAAGGAAAAGTAAAAAGATTTAAAGGTGTTATAGGTCGTAGGTCTGATGTAAGAAAGGCTGTTGTAACATTAGAGAAAGATTATAGCATAGATTTAGCTGGGGGGGTTAAGTAATGGCGCTAAAACAGTATAATCCTGTTACTCCTTCTCAAAGAGAGTTAGTGCAGGTTGATAAGAGCGGTTTGTGGAAAGGAAACCCTTATAAGTCTTTAACTCGTGGAAAAGTAAGTACTGGTGGAAGAAATAATACTGGTAGAATAACTTCCTGGCATAGGGGTGGTGGTCACAAAAAATTATATAGAGTAATTGATTTCAAAAGATCTAAAGAAGGTGTTGCAACGGTTGAGCGTTTAGAATACGATCCCAACAGAACTGCTTTTATTGCTTTGTTAGCTTATGAGGATGGTTCAAAATTTTATATTTTAGCTCCAAATGCTCTGCACGTTGGTGATAAAATATCGTCTGGTGTTGATTCTGATATAAAAGTTGGTAATTGTTTGCCGCTAAAGAATATTCCAGTTGGTACGATAGTGCATAATGTTGAAATGAAACCCGGTAAAGGGGGGCAGTTGGCGAGGTCTGCTGGTACATCAGTTAGTTTGGCTGGTAAAGATTCTGGATATGCTCAGATTAAGTTAGCTTCCGGTGAATTAAGGTTGGTGCCTCTTGATTGTAGAGCTACTATTGGAGTTGTTTCAAACCCTGATCAGAAGAATGTCAATATTGGTAAAGCTGGTAGAAATAGGTGGCTTGGTAAAAGACCTCATGTAAGAGGAGTTGCTATGAACCCTATTGATCACCCTCATGGCGGTGGTGAAGGTAAGACTTCTGGTGGTCGTCATCCTGTTACTCCTTGGGGTAAACCAACTAAGGGTAAGAAGACTCGTAAGAATAAGCTTACGTCTAAATTTATTTTAAAAAGGAAAACTAAGTAGGTTAAGTTAAAAATCATGGCTCGTTCAGTGTGGAAAGGTCCTTTTGTGGATGGATATTTATTGAAAAAAGTTCAGAAATTAATTGATTCTGGTAAAAAAGAAATTATTAAAACTTGGTCTAGAAGGTCAACTATTCTGCCTTTGTTTGTTGGGTTTACTTTTAATGTTCATAATGGTAACAAATTTATTCCCGTTTCTGTGAGCGAGGAGATGGTTGGTCATAAGTTTGGAGAGTTTGCTCCAACTCGTACTTATTACGGTCATGGTGCTGACAAAAAAGTTAAAAGAAAATAAATATAGGTGAAAATGAGTATTTTAGTTAAAGCATCGGCAAAAAACTTAAGAACAAGTGCCCAAAAATTAAATTTAGTAGCTGCCATGATTAGAAACATGAAGGTTTCTGATGCTATGGTGCAGTTAGCTTTTTGTCCAAAAAGAATAGCAATTGACGTGAAGAAATGTCTTCAGTCTGCTATTGCTAATGCTGAGAACAATATGGGTTTAGATATTGATAATTTATTTGTTAACTCTGCGACTGTAGGAAAAGCTTTTGTTATGAAAAGAATGAGGCCAAGAGCTAGGGGAAGAAGTGCGAAGATAAATAAGCCTTTTAGTAATTTATATATAACAGTTTCTGAAAGAGAGGAGAATTAATATGGGACAGAAAGTAAATCCCCATGGTTTTAGAGTAGGGCCTACGCTAAGTAAAGATTGGAACTCTGTTTTGTATGCTGAAAGGGACTATGCGGACAAATTGTTTGAGGACTTAAAAATTAGGTCTTTAATTACCAAGCGTTACAAATCTTCTCAGATTAGTAAGATAATTATTAATAGATCTAGCAATAATATGATTGTAAATGTTTATGCTAGAAAGCCTGGGATTATAATTGGTAAGAGCGGAGTTGATATAGAAAAGTTAAAGAAAGAGATACAGATTATTGCTAAGTGTGAAATATTCATTAATATTCACGAGGTAAAAAAGCCTGCTCTTGATGCTTCTATTACAGCTCAAAATATTGCTCATCAGTTGGAGAATCGTGTTTCTTTTAGAAAAGCAATGAAGACTGCTATGCAAAATTCCAGACAAGGTGGGGCGAAGGGTATAAAAGTCGCTTGTTCTGGTCGTTTGGGAGGTGCTGAAATAGCTAGGACAGAATGGTATAGAGAGGGAAGGGTGCCTCTTCATACGTTACGTGCTGATATTGATTACAGCACTGCTGAAGCTCATACTACTTACGGTGTGCTTGGTGTGAAAGTTTGGATTTATCGGGGTGATCATGCGCCGAAAGCTAAAAGGCAATAATTTGTTAATTTTAATTTGTGGAAGAAGGTAAATGTTAGCTCCAAAAAAGCAGAAATTTAGAAAAGCTCACAAAGGTCGTGTGGCTCCTAAAGCAAAAGCTGGTACAATGCTCAGTTTCGGGATGTTTGGACTTAAATCTGTTGAGCAGTTAAGAGTTACAGCTAGGCAAATTGAGGCAGCAAGAAGAGCTGCTGTTAGGGAAATGAAGAGACAAGGAAGATTTTTTATTAGGATTTTTCCTGATTTGCCGGTGTCTAAAAAGCCTAACGAAGTTCGGATGGGTAAAGGTAAAGGTTCCCCAGAATATTTTGCTGTTAGGGTTTCTCCTGGTAGAATAATGTTTGAAGTTAATGGTGTTGATGAAGAAGTGGCGCGTAAAGCTTTGGCTCTTGCTGCTTCTAAATTGCCGGTAAGGACAAAAGTGGTAAAAAGGTATGAGTGATTCAAGTTTTGTAACAAAAAATTTCTCTGAGGCGACTAGTGAAAAATTACAAGAATCTCTTTCTTTTTTAAAGAAAGAGATGTTCAGTTTAAGGTTTCAAAAAGCATACGGAGAACTTTTTGACAGTAGTAGTTTTAGAAAAACCAGAAAGGATATAGCTAGAATTAATACTGAGTTAAATAAAAGGAAAAATATTGGAGTGAAGTGATGCCAAGAAGGGTTTTGCAAGGTGTGGTTCAAAGCGCGAAGTGTGATAAGACTATATCGGTGAAAGTAGAAAGAAGATTTAGACATCCGTTGTATCAAAAAACTGTTAAAAAGTCTACTAACTATGCAGTTCATGATCCGGAAGGAAGATGTAAAGAGGGTGATCAAGTCAAAATTATAGAATGTAGGCCAATATCTAAAACTAAGAAGTGGGTAGTTTTAGACTAGTCTTTTTATTCGATGGTGGCTCTTTGTTTAATATTATGTTGTCGGAAGTTTAAATTATGATTCAGATGCAGAGTGTCCTTAAAGTTGCAGATAATTCTGGGGCTAAGAAGGTGATGTGTATAAAAGTTTTGGGTGGTTCTAATCATATGACTACGGATTGTTGTCATGTTATAGTGGTTTCTGTTAAGACTGCTATACCTGGTGGGAAAGTAAAAAAAGGTGATGTGCATAGAGCTCTTATTGTAAGAACTAAGAAAGGAATTAGAAGACCTGATGGTAGTACGATTCAGTTCGATACAAATGCTGTAGTATTGGTCAATAAGCAGAATGAGCCGATTGGTACTAGAGTTTTTGGTCCAGTTCCAAGAGAATTAAGAGCCAGTGGTTTTGGAAAAATAGTTTCTCTTGCTGAAGAGGTAATTTAAATGATTAAGGTTAAGATAAAAAAAGGTGATAAAGTTAAAGTTATTACTGGTAAAAATAAAGGTAAAGTAGGAGAAGTTCTTCAAGTTTTTCCTAAGGAAAATAAAGCTGTTGTTGCTGGGGTGAATTTGGCCAAAATTCATACAAAACCAACCCGAGTTAGCAATGGTGGAATATTTCAAAAGGAGCTTAAAATCCATATTTCTAACTTGAGTCATGTAGACCCAAAAAATGGTGAAGCGACTAAAGTTGGTGTGAAATTTTTGGAGACAGGTGAAAAAGTTAGATTTGCAAAAAAATCTGGTGAGATAATATCTAAAGAAGGTAAGTAATGTTGCTTAAGTTTAAAGAATTGTACACAAAAGAAATAGTTAAAACTTTGCAAGAGAAGTTTAATTATAAAAATATCCACCAAATGCCTAAGTTAGTGAAGGTAGTAGTTAATATGGGGGTAAGTGATGCTGTGTCGGATTCTAAGGTAATTAATAGTGCTGTGGCTGATATGACGGCTATAACTGGACAGAAACCTTATGTAACCCATGCTAAAAAATCGATTGCTAGTTTTAAGCTTCGTGAAGGTATGAAAATTGGTTGTAAAGTCACTATTAGGAACGACAGAATGTTTGAGTTTTTAGAGAGATTAGTTATAGTTGCTTTGCCTAGGGTGAAAGAATTTAAAGGGTTTTCTGTTAAAAGCTTTGATGGTAAAGGTAATTTAACTTTTGGAATTAAAGAACAGATAGTTTTTCCTGAGATCAATTATGATAAAATAGACAAAATTCGTGGTATGGATATAACTATCGTTACTACTGCTCAAACAGACGAAGAAGCAAAAGCTTTGCTTTCTGGATTTAATTTACCATTTTATAATTAATTTAAAGATAGACTGATTATGGCGAAAATTGCTTCTATAAAAAGAAACGATAAAAGAAAAAAAATGGCTAATTCATTGGCTGTTAAGAGAAAAGAATTGAAGTTAAAAATCTATTCTAAAGACACACCTATCGATGAAAGGTTTGGTTTAGTGTTAAAATTGGCTAAGCTTCCTAGAAATTCCGCAAGAAATAGAGTGAGAAACAGATGTGGTCTTACTGGTAGGCCTAGGGGGTATTACAGGAAAATGGGGTTGTCAAGGAATATGATTAGAGAACTGGCTGGGAAGGGTATGTTGCCTGGTCTGGTTAAAGCAAGTTGGTAAAATTTAAATTTTTGGGTATTTTGTTATGTCAATGACAGATAGTGTAGCTGATATGCTTACAAGGATTAGAAACGGGCAAAAAAGTAAGTTTCTTAGCGTTGGGATTCCTGCTTCTAATTTGAAGTGTGCTATTTTGGATGTGCTTAAAACTGAAGGTTATATAGGTGAGTATGTTGTAGACTCCGATAGGAGTACAATTACTGTTGATTTAAAGTATTCTCGTTTAGGTAAGCCTGCAATATGTGAAATTCACAAAGTTTCTAAACCTGGAAAGCGCGTTTATTCTCCGATAGCCAATCTTAAAGGATATTTTAATAATATGGGGATACACATACTTTCTACGTCAAGAGGTGTTATGTCTGATAGAGAAGCTAAAAGGCTTCATGTCGGTGGTGAGATAATTTGTAAAGTTTTTTAGAGTGTAAAAGATGTCAAGAGTTGGTAAAGTACCGATACCCTTAGTTGGTAGTGTAAAAGTTGAAGTTTCTGGTTTAAACGTAAAAGTACATGGTAATAAGGGGATTTTAGAAAAAACTTTTAAGGGTGATATTGCTATTGAATATGATAACAGCTCTGTTGTTGTAAAACCTTTGAACGATACTAAAGCTGCTAGAGCTATGTGGGGAACAGCCCGTAGTATTATTAATGGTATGTTAAAGGGTGTTACGGTTGGATTTTCTGAGGAGCTCGAAGTTAATGGTGTTGGTTATAGGGCTATTGTTAAGGGTAAGTATCTAAACATGACTTTAGGCAAAAGCCATAACACAAAAATAGAAATCCCCGATGGTATTAAGGTTGATTCTCCTAAGCAAAATGTGATTATTCTTGAATCAATTGACAAGGAAAAATTAGGGGAATTTATTGCAGTGATTAAAAGACAAAGGCCACCTGAGCCTTATAAAGGTAAAGGTATAAAACGTAAGGGTGAGTACGTACAAAGGAAAGAAGGTAAAAAAGGTTAATAGCAGGATTTAGTTATGAGTACAAGAAGTCTTAGTTTCCAAAGAAGGAAAAGTAGAGTAAGAAGCAAGCTAAAAAAAGTTTCTGATAGAAATAGGTTGTCGATATTTAAATCTGGTCGTCATATATATGCTCAGATTATAGATGATGTTGAAGAGAGAACTTTAATTTCAGCTTCTACCCTTGATCAAACTATTAGAAAATTTGGAAAATCAAATTGTAATATCGAAAATGCTGTTAAGGTTGGTAAGTTAATTGGGGAAAGAGCGTCTGATATGGCTATCCAATTTGTCGCTTTTGATAAGGGAGGGCATAGATATCACGGTGTCGTTAAAGCCCTTGCTGATGAAGCACGAAAATTTTTAACTTTTTAATTTATAGAGAGAGTCAATGTCTAAAAATTCTACAAAAAGTGCAGATAGTCTAATTGAAGAGCTGGTTTACGTAAATAGAGTGACAAAAGTTGTTAAAGGGGGAAGAAATTTTTCTTTTTCAGCTATTGTTGTTGTTGGTGACGAAAATGGTAGAGTTGGGTTTGGTAATGGTAAGGCTAAAGAAGTTGCTGAAGCTAGGGCAAAAGCTACGAAAGTTGCAAAAAACAACTTAATTTTTATTCCTTTATATAAAGGAAAAACGATTCATCATGATGTTGTGGGAAAGAGTGGAGCGGCTAAAGTTTTATTAAGAAGAGCTGCCCCAGGTACTGGTGTAATTGCCGGTGGTCCGATGAGGTCTATTTTTGGTTGTCTTGGTATTGCCGACATTGTTGCTAAGTCGTTGGGTTCTTCTAATCCTAATGCGATGATTACAGCTACATTTGATGCTCTTAGAAATCTTAATTCTCCAAAAGCAATAGCTTCTAGGAGAGATAAAAATATAGGGGATATTTCGGTAAATTTGATAAAAAGTGATAAGTAATTGATATTGGATGTTATTATGACAAAAGCAAAATCAAAAAAGCATATAGTAATAGAAGAAATAAACCATATAAGAGTCACTCAGATTAGTAGTCCTATAGGTCGTTCTTCTGATCAAAGAAAGACTTTAATAGGTCTTGGTTTGAATAAAATGCATCGAACAAAGTTACTTGAGGATACTTCTTCGGTCAGAGGAATGATAAATAAAGTTAAGCACTTAGTTAAAGTTGAGAGTGCATAAAAATTTAGTGTTAAATACGAAATTGGTGGTAAGTTTAAATGAAAATAAATTCATTGTTTAATAGTCCTGGTTCTAAAAAATCTAGAAAAAGGGTCGGTAGAGGAATAGGTAGTGGTACGGGTAAAACTGCTGGCCGTGGTGAGAAAGGGCAAAAATCGCGTTCTGGGGTTAGTATAAAAACCGAAGGTGGACAAATGCCAATTATTAAAAGATTGCCAAAAAGAGGGTTTAACAGTTCTAAATCTATTGAATATACTACAATTAATATAGCTGATCTTGAATTCCTCATTCAACGAGGAGATATAAGTGCTAAAGAAATTTTTAACAAAGCTCAACTTGTTAAGATTGGTTATATTAAAAGTGAAAAAATACCAGTAAAAATGCTTAATAGTTTTGGTAAGGTTCGGTTTAAAGTTTCAGTACAACTTGATGCTTGTTCTAGATCTGCTAAAAAAGCGATCGAAGAAGTGGGTGGAGAGGTCCTTTAAGGAGGTCTTTCGATTTGTATAGATTAGTTTACACATAAATCAGTGCTAAGGATTAAATTACTTTTATCTTAGGATATTTTTGTGAGTAGTTTTGTAAGCTAAAAATAACAATCAAGTAGTTTTAGTAATAGGTTATTGGTAGATGCAAAAATCAAAAAACGAACTTAGTAGTAGAATATTATTTACACTATTTGTATTGTTTGTATGTAGAATGGGCTCTTTTATACCTATTCCTGGTATTGATGCTGTTGCTTTAAGTAGCTTGGCAGAGCAAAACCAAGGGGGAGTGCTAGGTATGTTTAACATGCTTTCTGGTGGTTCTCTTGGTAGAATGTCTATATTTGCGCTGGCAGTAATGCCTTATATTACTGCTTCTATTATCATTCAGTTA
>Ga0209812_10002472_pt1 | contig 11039 bp, 7 predicted proteins | sample JI71714BDNA_FD_187502 | JGI IMG/M metagenome (GOLD analysis project Ga0209812, IMG submission 187502) | Wastewater effluent complex algal communities from Wisconsin, to seasonally profile nutrient transformation and Carbon sequestration -... | ecosystem: Engineered > WWTP > Effluent > Algae...
TCCCTTTAGGTTTATCAAATTTAACAAAATTAATGAAAGGGGGTAGCTTTAAATCATCTCCAGTATCTTGCCATTTAATGGCAAATAGTCTTATGGAAGCAAATAAGACAAATGATGATATAGGTTTTCGTCTATGCCTTGTCAATATTGATTAAATTTATGAAAATGGAAATTTGGCTTAAAAAAAACAACGCTAGAGAAGTAGAAGATTTTGATACCTTAAAGATTAAGCATAAACAAATTATAATCAAACACTATACTCGATTTAAACCTGAAGAAGTACCCAAAATTCATTATTATAAAAATGAGTATGGCGAGATTACAGGTCTAAATATTGCCGAATTAGATTCAAAAACTCATGAAGAATTTATTGAAATCTGGAAAGCAAACTACTCCCTTATTTCAGAAAAATTAGAAGTATTGTATATCTATGACAATATTGAAAAATTAGAACTAATAAACTTCCCCCAACTCACCTACCTCAACGTCAGCCAAAGCCCGGAACTCACCACGCTTCACATTGACAATGCACCCAAATTAAAGGAAATTCACGCGAGTTTATGCCCGAAACTGAAAGAGGTAAAATTAGGTACAGAGTTGGATGAATTAGAAAAATTGGATATCTCCAAAAGTCCGGTGGAGACGTTTGAAACTGGTTCAAAACTCAAGAATTTAGCCTATTTCATTGCGTTTGAGACGAAATTCAAGCAATTGAATTTGGCACACATGAGCCGAATCAAATACCTCATCGCGCAAAAAAGTGAGATTTCGGAGATTGATTGGACGAAAGTCAAGTCATTATCGCGTATTGAATCTTTAGAATTACCTGAGATGTACGATTCTAAAGATGATGCATTGAATGAAATCCTACGTAATATTTCAAATGATTTTCCAATTCGAATCAATAATTACTTGATCAGATTATTAAATGATCAATACACCCCTCTAAAAAGAATTAAGATTTTACTACTTGGCAACACCACAAGTGGAAAATCTACGCTGAGAAGAATCCTTTTTTCGAAACCTGGAGAAGAGAAAGAGGCTGCCTTAATTAAGGAGGAAAGTACGCATGGAGTCATTATTGAAAATCGGGAAGTAGATACCGCTGAAAAAGTCAATGTTCAATTATTTGATTTTGGTGGACAGGATTATTACCACAGTACCCATTTACCATTTTATCAAAAAGACACTTTACATTGGTTGGTTTTTAAGTCAGAAGTGCCTGAAATACCAAATGCTTACACGTATGGACTAAAGAAAATAAATAAGACTGCTGAGTTATTTTTCCCTATATCTTATTGGTTAAATAGTCTAAAATCAATAGGGCTAGTAGGAGATTCAGGCCCTTTGGTTGATATAATTCAAAATTTACATGAAAACATCCATCCAAAATATGAATTGAATAATTTTGATTTAAAGAAAATTTCATATTTAAGAATAGGCGAGATTATAGATTTTGATTTTAATAATAATGCACAAAATTTCAAAAAATGGCTTTTAAATAGAATTGAAAATCTAAATTACGATCGCATTATTCTAAAAAAAGATTATGATTTACATACTACTTTAGCTAAGCAAAAGGATATTGTGTTTACCCTTTATGGTATCATAAAGTTAGTTGATTATTCCACCACAAAAGAAAAAGTTACTCAATCACTTGAATATCTTCATTCAAACTTTCTGGGCTATTGGGTTACAATACCAGAAGAAGGAAATCGACAAATATCCTCCTTCTTCATCCAAGACCTCACGCAATTCTCCCAATGGATTCACCAGATTCTCTCCAAGGAATTAATTTCAGAAGATGGGCGAATTGGTTATTTTAGTAAAAAGGAGGCCTTGGATCGATTGAAGTCTGAGGAGGCAAAAGAGAATTTAGATCACATTATTACCTTTTTAGAAAAGGAACAAGTCATTTTTCCAGTCAAAGGGAAAGATAACGAATGGATCGCCCCGAGTTATTTACCAGAACCGAAATTAGAAGTTGAAAAACTTTTATTAGAAAGTTTTGATGAGCCCGATGTTAAAATTTTTCTTCCTGATTTCTTTCACACCAATCTGATCCACGTTTTAATCAGGGAATTCAAGGATAGCTTGGTGCAAGATCCTGAAAACAAGACCTATTTACTGTGGAAGAATAAGATCTTACTCTACGAGGACAAAAAGAATAAGAAATCAAATCAAAAAGCCTTTTTACTATTGGAATTGATTTATCCGATGGATAAAGAGGAATATTCGAAATACAATAAAGATAAGGAAGGTATTAAGTATCCTGTGTTGGTCATTCGGCGAAATCAGTCGGGATTTCTTCCAGAGTCAAAGTTCGCCCAGGTTTTTCAATTCATTCAAAATCACTTTACAAACAAGATCACCACCGATATTTGGCTAAAGTCCAAGCTGGGTGATTATATTCCCATGGATTGTTTGAAACAGGACAATAAAAATACCTATTCAGAGCGGGTGCATTTCGTGCATTACAAGGAAACCTTCTATCCGGTGCGAGATTTTCAGTATTTTATTGATGTAAAATCTAAACCACCCACCAAGGTATTTATTGCGTATTCCAAAGCTAATGCCGATTTACTGGACGAATTTATTTTACACCTTCAACCTTACCGAGATCGGGGCGAACTGGATTTCTTTTATGATAAAGAATTGAGGATGGGCGATAAATGGGATGAAGCCATCAAAAAGGAGCTACTAACTTGCGATGTTTTGGTCTGCCTCATTTCTCCGCATTTACTGAATACGCATTACGTGACCCATTTGGAATTGCCCTTGGCTGTCGAAAAAAACAAAAAAATAGTCCCACTCATATTGGAGGAATGTGATTGGACAAGTTTACCGATACGGGATAAGGATAAGGATAAGCACCTACTGGAAAATTTAGGTGTACACAATGCCCCCGACAAAGGGATTCCTATTTCATCACATCGAGCGGTTAGGCAAGCCAAATGGAAAGAAATAGCTTTAAAACTAAAAGATTATGTAATTAATAAATAAAATGACCGAACACTTTCACAAACACTTGGACATACTCCAGAGCTTAATCAACCGGATGGCCGGGAATAGCTCAACCTGTAAGAATTATTGTGTCACCCTCGTTACGGGCATCTTGGCGTTGGATCAGGTCAAATCAGCGCATGGCTTCACGTGGCTGGCGTTGATCCCTATCGTCCTTTTTTGCTTTTTGGATGCGTATTATTTGTCGCTCGAAAGGCATTTTAAGAAACAGTTTAAAGACATCACCAAACTCTGGCAAGACGATAAGCTCAAACCCAAACATCTTTTCACCATTCAACCTTCCGACAAAGGCATACATGGCATAGGCTTGGTTTTGGAGGCCTTTGGTTCGTACTCCATTTTTCCATTTTATGGGGCCTTGAGTATCGTGATTGGGGTGTTGATGTGTATGGGGAAATAGTTTTTTCGAACGGTTGATTCCAGCGATTCCGCTTTCCGAATTGTAAAAAGGCCTTATCGAAGTTATTACCTCAAAAACGCCGGGTGGAGTTTGTGGTGTTGTAAGTGTGCTGTGGGGGAATGGTGTTTATTCCCTTGGTTTTATCCTCGACCCGATTCTACAAAAAAGGTCTTAGCGACCTCAGAAGATAGCGTTGTGATTCAAAACTCAAAATCTCAAGAGTAGGATCAATCCCTAACTCGTCTTTTCTAGCTCAACACCTATTTGCTGTGAGCATTCAAGTCAATCCTTTGGGTTTTTCTTCACGCATAAGAAATCTTGTTGCACCCCAATAGTACAAGTATTTTCCCCACAACTATACATTTTATATAATTTCGTTTCACAAAATGTATGGTTTTCAATTCATTAATTGAAGGATTAGAATACTAAATTTGTTTAACAATAATTAAAAAGTCTGCAGCTATTTAGTTATTGCCTTTCTTTTATTTAAGTGAATAATTTGGCCAAGTTATCCCTTAAATAACCGAGGGAGTCGGAAGATTTATGAACAAACGACTAAAAATAAGAGAGTAGTAAAAAAACATTCATAATCTTACAATCATGAAAAAACTGTTTTTCACTTTACTATGCTCAGCGATTTCTGTAGGTGTTTTCGCTAATACACCAAGCGAACTGAAACGTGCAACTGACAAAGAAACTATTTCTGAAACTACTATTTCTACAAAGAATAGTACAGTACAGGCACCTCTGGTTATGACCTGCTTCTCTGCTAGTTGCATTACGGTTTGCCGATCAGGAGGGCCCTCGAGCACTGCTGAGACCGTTAAATATCTACAGACACTTGATAGATATTGTAAAAGTAGATAAGGCAAAGTCAGTTTCCAACATAAACATTATCGCCCCTGTAAGTATGTTCAGGGGTGATAATTCTACCTCAAAAATATGAAAGCAAAAATCATACTACTCCTCGTTTGCATTTCGATACAAACCGTAGCTCAAAACTATCAAGTTACTTATTTAGCTAAAGGAGTTAAAGAATTGAAGAAAGATACTCTATCCTCAAGTATAGAAGAAAAAGCAATTTTATTGATTAAAAACTCATCCGAGTCATTTTTTTTCTCTTCCCTTTTTGAAATAAATGATCGTTTTTATAAAAAAATTGAAGAAAATGAGAAGAATGGTGGTTCTATTGATCCATATGAATATTTAGACAGTTTGAATAAGTTAACGTACCCCAGCTTTTTGGAAGACGAATGTATTACGAAATTGGATAACGCAGGTTCCTATCAAACATGGACTACGATTGGCATCGAAGCCTATCAATACAAGCAAAAGAATCTATACCACTGGGTCTTGGGTTCAGAAACGAAAGCAATCCTAGGTTATACCTGTTTACAAGCGACAACCGAACTTCATGGACGTACATTTACTGCGTGGTATACCGAAGACATTCCGATCATGAGCGGCCCTCATAAGTTTTCTGGATTACCGGGTCTTATTATGCAAGTAGAATCTACTGATAAACTCTTTCGATTTGAAGCCATCGGATTTGAGAAAATAGACTCCTTTTCCAACATCATCCCCTGGTATGCGCAAGAGGCCAGACCCATCTCGTTCCCTGATTTCTTGAAAATCCGGTCGGATTATTACCGAGATCCCCTCAAACAATTTGAAAATCAGGGTTTTACAGTTCAATTATCACCCGAATTCAGTAGAAAACTGGATAGCCAACGCAACTACATCTTTATAGAGGAACGTGAATGAAACGAGGTTTACTTGTATTTTTTAGTATCAGTTGGTTTTTAGGCTTCAGTCAAAAAACCCTCTCGGGCGTTGTTATTCACGGTGGAGATTCTGTAAAGATTTCAGCGGCAAACGTCATTCTAAAAGATGCTAGAACGAATAAAACACTCGGCTTTACGAGTACAAATGAGAAGGGTAGTTTTGTCTTATCTTTACCCAATAACTTAGATTCAGTATTTTTAAAAGTTTCTAACGTAGGATATAGCCCCTTTGAACAAATCATCAGCACGTCAAAAGGTGAGATAACCATTCCTTTATTCTATAGTGCAGTTGAGTTAAGGGAAGTAATCATCAAAAAGAGTCCTATTCTCGAAGTGAATGATACCCTTGTTTATGACGTCAACAGCTTTAAATCGCAGGAGGACCAAGTGATTGGGGATTTAATCGCCCGCCTACCTGGTATTCAGGTTGAACCCGATGGTCGAATCAAGTTTCAAGGGAAAGACATCAACAAATATTATATTGAAGGCTTAGATTTGCTTGAAGGGCGATACTCCATTGCCAATCGTAACATCAAAATAGATGATATTAAAACCATTGAGGTTTACCAAAACCACCAACCCGTTCGCATTTTAGATAGCTTGGAATTCTCAGACCAAGCTGCGCTGAATTTAGTTCTAAAAAAGAATCGCACTGTTGTCCATACAGGCGAAATGGGGGCTGGATTAGAACCGCTTCTCGGAAATGTAAAAACATCTAATATACTATTCAAGCCAACTTTTCAACTGATTGCGACGCTACAAGCTAATAACATCGGCGTTGATTTATCGAGTTTTTCTACTGATTTTACCAATCTAGAAACATTTGAAAACCAACCACCCAAGCTCAATATTCTTTCGCCCAACACTCCTTCTTTTGATTCCCGAAGGTGGCTGGTAAATGAAGATGTTATGGGCACATTCAATTCACTAAATAAACTAAAAAATGGTTTTCAAGTAAAGACTTTTGCTTCTTACGGAAGAAATAAGTCAAAATTAACTGGCGTATCTGAGACCGCTTTTTTCAATACCTCAGAAGAAATTGCAAGGCTACAAGAAAACAGATTTTCTTCAGTCAGTTCTAATCAGCTGAAATTAGAGTTCATTGCCGAAAGAAATAATGAAAAAGATTATTCAAAGAATAAACTAACTTTTTTCAATGAAACAAATTCTTCCGTTGGTCTTATAGGTGCTCCCTTGAATGATCTGGACCAACAACTAAACGCCCCAAAATATTCCGTTCGGAATACATTTGACAAATACATTAAACTAAAAAAGAGTCTTTTAACCTTTCAAGCAGATGTGAGCTATTTATCGGACAGCCAAAACTTGCTCCTTACCGAGGATAGCACCCAAACCTTTCGTCGGAACATATTAAACCAGGACTTAAATTCCGACATATTCCTTTCAAAAGTGCAGATAGGCTCAAAAATTCGCCTTAAGAAATTTAATATCCGTTACTTGATTGGGAATAATGTAAACCTCCAACGTGCTGCAAGTTCGTTATTGACTGACGAAGACATCAATCTAAACACTAATCACGTTTCTTTAAATCAAGTAAATACATACGTACAAGGTCAAGCTGAGCGAAAAATTTTTGGCTATCAATTGACTTTAGGGTGTAGATTGAATACGACACATCTTACCGCAAAACCTGCCGAAAAGGATAGAATCAATAGCCAAACCTATTTCTTTTTAGAGCCTCATCTTTCAGTTAGCAAACGTTTTGGTCATTTTTGGACGTCGGATCTTTCCTTTCAAAGAACCAGGAAATTTGGCTCTGCCATTGAGTACTTTAATCAGGAGTTACTTCTCAATTACCGTGAAGTACAAAATGGGCTAGAAGAGTTTCAGACTAAATTCATTCATTCGGCCTCGTTAACGATCAATTATAAAGATGTCGTTAAAAATGTATTTGGAGGGTATACTGCCACAGTATCTGCCATACGTCAGAACCTAATTTCAGAGACCTCAATTGCGAATGACGGGCAGACTGCTGTAGGGCTTAAAGCATTTGAAAATCGCAGCTCGAATATCCGGCAGGATGTTCGTTTATCTAAGTTTTGGCGGGATGCAAAAATAAATCTTTCAATCAACGCTGCATATATTAGCAGTTCCCAAGAAATTTTTGTCAATACAGTTAAAAACACTTTTTTTACTTATACGTTTATACCCTCTCTGACAGTTGCTTACCAACCCCTGAAAACATTCAAATGGGTCATGGAGGGTCAGCTTCAAAGAAACAAAATAACTTCTGAGATATCCGGACTTCATAGAAATAATCAGGCCACTCTTACAGCTAAACTATTATATTTCCCCTCAGAAAACGTATCACTCCAATTGCAAAACGATAATTACGTAACGCAATTTGGCAACCTCAATCCCGTTTACAATAACTTTATCAATGCTGACATCTGGTTTGATTTCAAAGGAAAAATCAGTCAAGTGAAGTTATCGTTTAACAACATCTTAAATGAGCGAGAATTTAATATTATTGACAATCAAAATCTATTTACGAGTATTACCAACTTCACCATGCGACCTTTTCAAGTTTTAGGTACAGTGAAATTCACTTTATAGTTGCCAGTGCTTTATGCAGATTGGAAAGTAGGTCTAAATATCAGATACCTAAGATGGCTAACGAGTTAAAAGCAAATGCATTAGAAGCCGCTTAAGTATGTCTTCCCACGCCTAAGCCATATCTCCCCCCAAAATCCCCCAAAAAACCTTCTTGGCCGATTCAAACGTGGGAATCCTCTTGGTGGAAGAATTGTCCATTCAAAACCTTGGGAATTTTCTCTACCTTAGTGGTTCTACAGCATTCAACTCTCGATACCTATGCCAACGTTTCAACTGACGATCAATAATCGACCGGTCACGCTCCAAGCGGAACCTGATATGCCCTTGGTTTGGGCTTTGCGTGATCTTGCTAACCTGAAAGGCACCAAATTCGGCTGCGGAATGGCCCAATGTGGGGCTTGTACCGTTCACCTCAATGGCCAGCCCATCCGGTCGTGCCAAATGCCCTTGAGTGCTTTGCCCAAAAAAGCAAAAATCACCACCATCGAAGGCATCAGCACGCCCACCCTTCATGCTGTGCAACAGGCCTGGATTGAAGAACAAGTGCCTCAATGCGGGTACTGCCAGTCCGGACAAATCATGTCGGCGGTGGCTTTACTGAAAGAAAATCCGAAACCAACTGAAGAGGATATACGGACTGCATTGGACGGACATCTTTGTCGATGCGGCACCTATGCCCGAATCCAATCTGCAGTCCAACGGGCCGCAGAAACCTTAGCCAAAACCTCTTCTCCATCCTAAAACCTCTTGACATCATGGCAACCCAACGCAGAGAATTTTTAAAAACACTCGGCCTGACTGGACTTGGCATCGCCTTTGGTTTGGATGCAGCCGGAAAAGCACAAACCCTACATAAAATAGCCAGTTCGGCCCTCACCTTAGAGATCAATCCGTTTATCCTGATTGATACCCTTGGCAACATCACGCTCGTCAATACGCGCCCCGACATGGGCCAAGGATCTACCCAAGCCGTACCCTCTTTGCTAGCAGAAGAACTGGAAGTGCGGTTGGATCAGGTTAAAATTGTTCAATCCGACGGGCGCGAAAAATACGGTTCCCAACAATCTGGCGGCAGTAGCTCGGTTCGTGGCCTTTGGCTTCCACTCCGACAAGCCGGCGCCGCCGCACGTGAAATGCTCATAAAGGCCGCGGCTCAGAAACAAGGCGCCGCAATCTCAGAATTTTACGCCAAAGAAGGAAGGATCTATCATCGTCCCACCAATAAGAGCTATTCGTATGGTGAACTGTCCGAACTGGCTTCTACATTTGAGGTTCCTCAAAATCCAACCCTAAAAGATCCAAAAGATTTCAAATTATTAGGCAAATACCATCCCCGATTGGATGTTCCGGATCGGGTAACGGGTAAAGCCGTGTACGGAATCGATGTGCAGATACCCGGCATGGTATATGCCAAAGTGGTGCATCCACCCCGCATTCACGATACCATAGGGAGCATTCAAGATGCGGCTACCCGAAAAGTACCGGGCGTATTGGATGTACTGAAAACCGAACGTGCCATGCCGCACACCACCACGGAAGCAGTAGCCGTTATAGCCAGCAACCAATGGGCCGCTCTCAAAGGAGCTCAAGCCTTGCAGGTAACATGGAAAGCGGCGACCGACAAATACCTTCGTCAGAATACAGCCGAGTATTTCGCGGACGCTCGGAAGGCCGCCGAGAAATCGGGTGTTCGATTTGAGGAAAAAGGCGACTTCGATGCCGTTTTTCAACAAGCTACGAATAAACTGGAGGCTGTGTATGAAACCCCTTTTCTGGCGCACGCAGCCATTGAATCTGAAAACGCCACGGTGCACGTTAAAGAAGACGGCAGTGTGGAAGTTTGGGCGCCGATTCAAGGGCCCGATGGTGCTTTAACCCAAGTTGCCAAATATCTGGGAATTCCGGAGGAGAAAGTAAAAATCAACGTCACGTTGCTCGGCGGTTCCTTTGGCCGCAAAGCCTATATGGACTTTTTGAACGAAGCCTGCCACTTATCCAAGCAACTGAAGAAACCTGTCAAGGTGTTATGGACGAAGGAAGACGACATCACCCTTGGGCCTTATCGTCCGGGCATGTTGAGCAAGATGCAAGCAGCGTGGACGGGCACCCGTTCCCTCGCTTTTCATCATCAAGCCATCGGGGAATCCATTTTAGGTCAGGTATTCAAGGGATTACCACCGACTCAAGCCGACCCCTGGTTGGGAGAGGAATTAAGTCAACATAATCATCAATACAACTTTGGCACGCATAAAGTCAGCTATTCTCGCGTGGAAACCAGTATTCCCATTGTGTGGTGGCGTTCGGTTTATGCGTCCAACTTTGGGTGGGGACAGGAATGTTTCTTGGATGAAATAGCGCATGCCCAAGGAAAAGATCCACTGGATTTCCGCTTAGGACTACTTAAAGATGCCCCACGGTACCAGAAAGTGCTCACCGACTTAGCGGATAAGGCCAAATACAAAGACGTTGCACCGGGCACTGCCAAGGGCATCGCGATGTTCCGTTCCTTTGATTCGATTTCAGCCGCCTGTGTGACCGTCACCAAAACAGCGGAAGGAATCAAGGTAACGGACGTCGTCTCGGTAATTGATTGTGGCATGTACGTCAATCCAGATAATGTGAAGGCCCAAACGGAAGGAAATATCATCATGGGACTGCAAGCAGCCATGAAGGGGGGTATTACGTTTGAGGACAATCAGTGTCAACAAAGCAATTACCACGATTACACCATCCTTCGTCATTCCGAAACACCCAAAATGGTCATTCACATCATTGAAAACGGAGAAAAACCGGGGGGTGTTGGCGAGCCGGGCTTACCTCCCATTGCGCCAGCTTTGGGAAATGCTTTGTTCAAATTAACCGGAGAACGCCAGAGAACGTTGCCGTTGGTGATGGGGTGAGTTTGAATGATGAATTATCGTTTAGTTAGGAAATTTTGCTTACCTAAACTATATCAATCAACAATGAATAAAAAAAGGCTCTGGATAATGTCCACGGCCTTTTTTTATTCACTTAGTGGAGCCGTGTTTTTAACTTAAACGTTTATAAACGATTAAAATAGCCCTAATTTCATAAATCTCATTTATTTTTGGCTACGGCTCTGATATAGGATGGAGTCGATTTATCGCCATGAAATATTTGTTTAATGTCGGGCTGTGGCTGTTCCTGCTCGGAGCAGCGCAGGCCCAGCAATATCCCGTCGATTGCCGCGTGCTGTTGGCTCCGCCGTATTCCGGGGTGCTGACCGACTATAC
>Ga0209812_10002474_pt1 | contig 11025 bp, 9 predicted proteins | sample JI71714BDNA_FD_187502 | JGI IMG/M metagenome (GOLD analysis project Ga0209812, IMG submission 187502) | Wastewater effluent complex algal communities from Wisconsin, to seasonally profile nutrient transformation and Carbon sequestration -... | ecosystem: Engineered > WWTP > Effluent > Algae...
GCAAGGCCTGCGTTCGCGGACTGGGTGTCACGGCGGCGACGCTGCTGGGTCTGCTGGCGCTGACGTCGCTTCCAGCGCCGGCTCAGACCGAAGGCGGTTCCGCGCGACCGGTCTATCCGTGGAATTACGCACGACAGCTGAAATCGAGGATAGGCCGCAAAGTCCGGAGCGAAGCGTCGTTCCTCGGACCACCGACCTGAAACCGGCGACATCCCCTCGATCTCCGCCAAGTTGGTTCAGAGCGGCGAGAAAATCACCAGCAACCCCAGTCGATCGTGCCGACTACCCGCCAGAAGCCCGAGCCGACGCCCTTGACCTTCCGCGTCCAGTGATCGGCGTTCAAGCCCAGCTTCTGCAGCGCCCGCGGCTCGTCGGCCGGTATTGCGCCGTGCCTGTCCTTGCGAATCTGCCGGCCGGTGTCGTCGACGCGTTCGATGTATTCGGCCACGGTGATCGGCGGCATGGTCGATGCCGCGGGCCCCAGATCGGCATCAGCCGCTCATCCGCGCGCTCGGTGTCTCCACGCACGGTCTTGCACCGCAGCCGGATCGAGGTGTTCCGCGAGCCGATCAGATTGCACGCGATGCCGGCACGGATCGGATTCAAGTTGACGTAGGCCATTGCGGCGAGCAGGGCGCGCTCGTCGAGCAGCACCTGCGACTTGAACCTCGCCTCCCAGAAGTGGCCTCGTGCCTCGTCTTCCGCGTTGGCGATCCGGGCCACATGCTCGTTGAGGCACTTCATGAACCAGCTGAGCGAGCCCAGGCGCTCGCGGGTGAGCTGCATCTTCGCGGGACCGGCCAGCATCTGCGCCCGTCGCTCAGTGTTGCGTTTCTCGCACTTGCAGCGATAGATCCGCTGCCAGCGGTCGATGACTTCCTGATCGGACCACGAGCGCACCGCATCGGGCTGAACGGCAAGTGCGAGATGAAAGTGATTGGCCATCCACGCAAAGGCGTACACGCCGACGCAGTGTGGCCGTTACCGAGACGCTGCGCCGCCGGAGCCCGACGGCAGTTCGTGTGCGACGGAGTAGCTGCAGTCTGTGCGACGGTTCGCACGGGCGGCGGGATGCGGCTGCCAGCTTCCGGCCTGTCCTCGTGGAGTCGGTGCCGAGAAGATGTCGCGCCCCGTATGGTGGCTCGGCAGCCAGTGCGACTGATTGAACGTGGTTTGCTGTCCGTTCGCTTCTTTACCCGCGCTCAGGCACTGCGGATGATCACGAAGCGGCGTCCGGGCGGTGATTGCAGGGCTGCTTCCAGCGTGCCGAGCAGTGGCAACAGGAAACGCAGTTCGTTGGAGAACGAATCCAGAATCATGACCGGCAAAGGCAGCGTGGACGGGTTCTGCTGGAACGGCATGTTCTTGTCGACGGTCACCAACGCGTCGAAGTGTTGCGCGGCCAGAGCGAGCAGCTTTCCGTTCTTGACGCCTGACCACCCCATTTCGACCACAGTACGCACTTCGTGACCCGGGAGGTGCCGCTTCAGGGTGGCGGGCACCGCCTCGTCAAGCAGCAGCCGCATGGGTGGCCAGTCCTGCCCTTGCCGCTTCAAGCACCGCCACGGCGCGGGCGCGAGTGACGCTGGGAAAGTCCTCGAGAAAGTCCTCGAGCGTCGACGATCCTTCGAGATAGTCGAACAGGTTCTTGACCGGCACGCGCGTGCCCGCGAAGCACAGCGCTCCGCTCATGACCTCGGGGTGGCTACTGACCAGTGGCGTTTCCATGGGGTACCTCCGCGTCACAGTGTACGAGCGGCCTTGTTCGTGCGCCGAGCCAGCCCGGCAGCCTCAGCCCGCCCGACGCGATGCGGTCCACGTCGATGACGGTACCTGCTGCAGCACCGTTTGCACGAAAACAGCCCTTAAATCGGACGTCCGCGCGGTCCGCCGGCATGATCGGCCTTGCAATTGACCCGCGGGGAGGGAATGCATGGATCGACCATCAAGCACTCCGGCGACGCTCCGTCCGCCACTCGCCGGGCCGCATCGCCGGGCATGGCCTGTGCTCCTGCCAGTGGCGCTGCTGGCGCTGCTGGCGCTGAAGTCGCTCGTGTTCCCGACGCTGGCTCAGGCCACCGACGGCGGATCCGCGCGACCGGTCTATCCGTGGAACTACGCGGGCGTGCGCGAGCGTGTGGCGTCGGTGCCGGCGATTGCTGGTGCGTGTGCGGCGGTGGCGCCGCAGGCGCGGGTGCTGATTGCCGGGGACAGCTGGGCGCAGTTCATGTGGGACGACAATACCCACAATCTGCTGTTCGACCGCTTCGGGCACGCCGACAAGCGGGCGGTGAGTCGTTCGCTGGGGCAGAACCCGGGGCCTGGGCATACCGGGCCGGAGTACGCGATCTCGGGTAGCGAGGCGCGCGAGTGGGTGCAGACGTCGAGCTTCCCGTGGATCGGCAATGTGGTGGCCGAGCTGCAGGCCCAGCCGACCATCGACAGCGTGATGCTGAGTATCGGTGGCAATGACATTCTGGCCGGTCGCTCGGGGGGCGGCTGGTACAAGGACATGGACCTTGACCAGGCGGGCGCCGAGGCGGCGCTGTTTGGCCGGATTCTCGATCACACCCAGACCATCACCGATGCCGTCCTGGCGGTGCGGCCGTCGTTGACGGTGCTGGTCAGCAGTTACGAGTACCCGAATTTCAACGTCAGTGCCTTGTGGTGCGGGATCTACGCCTGTCCGAAGCGTCGGGACCTGAGTCGGGATCCGGTCAATGCGCTGGTGACTGATGCCGAGCTCAACGCGATGAACCTGCGGGTGGAGACGCGGCGGATCCAGTGGACGAACGGCCAGCCGCGATTGCGCTTCGATCACGGCGTCGGCGCGATGCACCATTACTACGGTGACGGGCAGGCCGCGCCTGGCGTGTTGCCGCGTCCGGGCCAGATCGCGCCGGCCTATCTGCCGTTCCCGGGCGGCAATCCCGCCCGGCCGAGTCTGCGCAGCAACTTCCGCACCACGCTGGGTATTTCCGCCGATCCGATCCATTTGAATCCGGCCGGCTACCGCCAGAAGGTCGCCTTGCAGACCGAGACGCACTTCCTTCCGCGCTTTCGCGGTGTGGTCAGCGCCAGCCTGCGCTCGCAGGGCGGCAACCGGGACGGCTGGACCGACGGGGTGCAGCTGGGCAGCGAGGCGGTGGCAGTCGGCGCCGGCAGCCAGCGTCTGCTGCGAGGCCTGGTCTCCTTCGATACCAGCAGCGTGCCGGTCGACGCCGAGATCACCCACGCCAGCCTGTACCTGCTGCTGGACAGCCGCACCGGCGCCAATCCGCTGACCGGCGGGGCGCTGGGGTTGCCGCGGCTGGACGTGGCGCGCGGCGGCTTCGGCGCGCCCGAGCTGGAGCTGGGCGACTGGGACGCCGCGGCTACCGCCAGCGATGCCGGCTGCTTCGTCGGCTCGGCGGAGGCGGGCTGGGATGCGCTGCGGATCGACCTGACCCCGGCGGGCATCGCCGCGATTGCCCGCGGCGGGCTGACCCAGTTCCGGATCGGCTTCACCCAGGCCGGCAGCAGCGCGCTGCGCTTGAATTTCAAGGACGGCGACGCCGGCTTCGATCCGGAGGGGCCAGTGATCGAGACGGTGGAGTGGGTCGAGGAGCGTCAGCCGGACGGCCGTCTGATCACCCGCGCGGTGCGCGGCAGCGTGGTCGAGCACCGCGGGCTGGCCGAGGTGCTGGGCAGCGCGAGGCCGGTGCTGGATCTGCGCTGGAGCGGCGCGCTGTTCGCCAACGGTTTCGAGGCCACGCCCTGAGGGGGCTGTCGACGTCGGCGCTGGTTCCCCGGTTCGAACGCGGCAGCGCACTATGCGGAACCCTCGTCCCCAGGCGTCCGCACGATGAGCCGATGGTCCCGAGTCGCCAGCGTGCTGCTGGTCCTGTTGTTGATCGCGCTGGCCTGGCTGCAGCCGATGGACGCGGCCGCCAAGGTCCAGGTGGAGGCCGGGCTGAAGCGCGCGCTGACCACCTTTGCCGCGGCTCGGGCGCTGAATGCGGTGATCTCGGTGGCGCAGGGCACCGAGGTGGCGCTGGAGCCCGCCGGGGTCGGTGTCACCTTCACGCCGGGGCAGGTGCTGGATCCGGTCAATGACCTGGTGGAGCAGTTCTCCTCGCTGATGCTGGTGGCCAGCGTGTCCTTCGGCGTGCAGCGCACCTTGCTGGCGGTCGGCGGCCACTGGGCGATTTCTGGGCTGGTGACGGTGCTGCTGCTGGCCTGGCTGTGGCTGCGCTGGCGCGGCAGTCGGCGGCTGGATCAGTGGCTGCTGCTGGCCTTGCTGCTGCGCTTTGCCATCCCGGCGGCGACGCTGGGCTCGGACGCTGCGTTTCAGTGGTTTCTGGCCGACCGCTATCAGGAGAGCCAGGCCGCCTTGAGTCTGGGGACCGAGCGGGTGAGCGAGCTGACGGTGACGCCGCCGACCGACCAGCCGGCCGGAAGCTGGAGCGAGCGAGCCGAGCGCTGGTGGACGCAGGCGGGCTCGTCGCTGGATGTGAGTGCGCGCATGGAGGCGCTGAAGCAGTCGGCGACCGCGATGACCGAACACATCATCGAGCTGATCGTGGTGTTCCTGCTGCAGACGTTGATTCTGCCGCTGGGTCTGCTGTGGCTGTGCTGGCGGGCGTGCCTCGCGCTGCTGGACCAGAAGGCGCCGGGATGACAGCACACACGACGCTTGCTCGACAGGCCGCCAGCGTTTGCGGCATTGACCGGAATCGGCGGGCGGACTCGCCCCTCGCGAGGCTCGAAGCGCCCTATCGGGCGGCGCTCGCGGACCCCAGGCCCCGGGCGGTCAGTTCGCTCATGACCTGCGCGGAAGTCTCCCGACCGGCCGCGCGTTCGGCCTCGACGGCGGCGTTGACGCGGTCCTGCAGGCGACTTCTCAGCAGCAGGCGTTCGGGGCCGCCCTGGGGCAACAGCAGCCATTCGGCGAGGATGGCGCGGAGCCTGGCCTCGTCCAGTCCGGGCTGATCGAGCTGCTTTTCGATCGTGGCAACGGCTTGGCGGGCGCGGGCGGGGCCGGTCTGGCCTTGCAGCTCGGTCACCAGTGCCGTGACCCCGGGATCGTCCGGGTAGTGCTCGTCCAGCACCTGCAGCAGCATGCTGGTGGTGCGCAGATCGCGCTGCTCCAGCCGGCCGCGGACGCGCTGCAGGCCGAGCGAGAGCACGCCGGATTCGATCGTGGCGCGGCGCGGATCGGTGGCCGGCAGCTGGGCGCGCAGGTCGCGCAGCAGGCCGTAGACCGGTTCCAGCGTCGGCGGCGGGGACTGCAGCGCAGTCTGCAATTGGGCGAGCACGGCGTCGGCGTTGACGGACTTGGCGACCTCGGCGCGTTCGGTCTCGATCGCCCGGCGCAGCGTGGTCATGTCCTCGGGCGACAGCACGGCGGCCGCGCGCATCAGCAGCTGGTTTACGGCGTAGGCGTCGCTACCGACCAGCGCTTCGCGGGCCCGCCGACGCAGGACACCGATCAGGGCTTCCTCGCGGCTGCGGGTGATCGGTGCGGCCGGCAGCCGGCGCATCTCGGTGAGCACCTGCGCGGCGTTGCGGGCAGGCGGGTCGAAGATCATCTCGTCGCCGATCAGTCGGTCGAACTCGCGAGCCAGCGCGTTCAGCGCGGTCTGCTGGGTTTCGCTGGGGCCGCTGCGGAACAGCCACCAGCCGCCGCCGAGCAGGATCGGCAGGGCGATCAGCGCCGCCAGCAGGATGCGCGACGCGCCGCGCCGTGCGGCGGCAGGTCGCGGGTTCCGGCGCGCCGGTGCGGGCTCCGGTTCCGGCGCATCGAGATCGGTGTCGATCGCGAACTCGGTGGTGGCGGGCCGCGGGCTCTGGGCGGTCGTGCGTTCAAGCACGTGCAGACCGTCGCGCGGCGCCTCGATCGAGAATCCCAGCGCCTTGAGCTGATCGGTGGTGCCGGCGTGGTTGTCCAGTGCCAGCGAATGCTTCAGCACCTCGTTGCCGACCACCAGCTGGCGCAGCGCGTCGAGGAAGGCCTCGGCGCTGACGTAGCGGTCGGACGGGGATTTGGCCAGCAGCCGGTCGAGCACCGGCTGCAGCATCGCGAAGCGCGGCGGCAGGATCGGCAGCGGCGCGGTCAGGTGCTGCATGCACACGGCGATCGGGCTGTCGCCGGTGAAGGGCACGCGGCCGGTGAGCAGCTCGTGCAGCAGGATGCCGAGCGCGTACAGATCGGCGCGGCCGTCGACCTCGGTGCCCTGCGCCTGCTCCGGGCTCATGTAGACCGGCGTGCCGACGATCATGTTGTCGGTGGTGATCCGCGTCGCCGACGACAGCTCGCGCGCCACGCCGAAGTCGGTCAGCACCGGCGTATTGCCGCGCATCATCACGTTGGCGGGCTTGAGATCGCGATGGACGATGCCCTGGGCGTGGGCCTGCTTCAGGCCGCTGGCGATCTGCACGACCATGCCGATCGCCTCGCCGAGGCTCAGGCCGCCCTGCATCCGCTCCAGCAGTGTGCCGCCGTCCAGATACTCCATCGCCAAGTAGACGTCGTCGCCGGCCTGACCGATGTCGTAGATCCCGCAGATGTTGCGGTGGTTGAGCTTGGCCAGCGTCCGCGCCTCGCGCAGGAAGCGCTTCTGCATCCGCTCGTGGTCGTCACCGGGCGCGATCTTCAGCAGCTTCAGCGCGACCTTTCGTTCCAGCGAGGTCTGCATCGCCAGCCAGACATGCGCCATTCCGCCGCTGCCGAGCGGCCGCATGATCTGGAAACCGGGGAGCGTCGGGGCGTGCATGTCGCGATGCTACTCGGGCTGGCGTCGACCGATGCAGGCAGATGCATGCAATTGCGGGGTTGCCGGGGTGGCTGTGCACCACCCCCGGCTCAACCGCGCGCCGGCAGGCCGCCGGATCAGATCACGTCCCAGGGATAACGGCCCTGCTCCAGCGCGAAGGCGGCAAGGGCATCGCGTTCCTCATCCTCGTTCTTCAGCATGCCGCGGATGTTCGCGGCCATCCGCCGCTTGGCCTGATGGGCGAAGATCGCCGCGATGCGGATCGCCTGTGCGGCGTTGGCGTCGCCCTGCTGGGCCAGCGTGTTGGCGCGCGACAGCGTGCACAGACCGACGAACAGGTCGATGGCGATCTCGCCCAGTCGCTTCTGTTCGAACTGGAACTCGGTGATCTTCTTGCCGTACTTGCGCAGCAGCCCATCGGCGGCCGCCGACAGCTCGCGGGTGTATTTCTCGTAGATCTCCACCGCGGGTTTGAGGCCCGGATCGACCTGGCTCAGGATCCGGTCGGCGCGGAAGCCGGTGGCGTTGCTGAGCCGCTTGCCGGCGTAGCTGGACAGCACGCCGAAGCCCTTGATCGGGTCGCTGAAGATGCCGGCCACCGCCTTGCGGATCTCGTTCAGCGATTCACCGACGTCCTTCATGCCGGACAGGGCGACGTAGAGCCGCAGGATCTCGTTGGTGCCCTCGAAGATCGAGAGGATCCGCGCGTCGCGGGTGATCATCTCGTAGGGGAATTCGCGCATGAAGCCGTTGCCGGCGGCGATCTGCAGCGCCTCGTGGGCGGTGCGCTGGATGGCCTCGGAGGCAAAGACCTTGCTCATCGCCGCTTCCAGCGAGTAGTCCTCGACGCCCTCGTCGATGTAGTGGGCGACCATCCAGACCGCGCTCTCGGCGGCGAAGCAGTCGACCATCATCTGTGCGATCTTCTCGCGGACCAGCCCGTACTCGGCGATCGGTCGGCCGAACTGCTTGCGATCCTTGGCCTGCGCGGTGGCCAGCTTGATCAGCGTCTTCATGCCGCCGACCGCGCCGCCGCCCAAGCCGGTGCGACCGTTGTTCAGGATCGCCATCGCGACCTTGAAGCCCTTGCCGACCTCGCCAAGCAGGTTCTGCGGTGGCACCACGACGTCGCTGAAGGCCACGGTGGTGGTCGAGGAGGCGCGGATGCCCATCTTGTCCTCGTGCGGACCGTGGCTGACGCCCGCCCAGTCGGCATCGACGATGAAGGCGGTCATCTTGCCCTCGGGCGTGTCGGTCTTGGCAAAGACTGTGAACAGCCCGGCGATGCCGCCGTTGGTGATCCAGATCTTCTCGCCATTCAACACCCAGCTGCCGTCCTCGCGACGCTTGGCGCTGGTGCGGATGCTGGCGGCATCCGAGCCCGAGCCGGATTCGGTCAGGCAGAAGGCCGCGATCAGCTCGCCACTGGCCAGCCTCGGCAGATAGCGGGCCTTCTGTTCCTCGGTGCCGAACAGCAGCACGCCCTTCATGCCGATCGAGCTGTGTGCGCCGATCGTCAGGCTCACCGAGGAATCGTGGCTGCTGGTCTGGGTCAGCACGCGCGCGTAGGCCGCGTTCGACAGGCCGAGTCCACCGTGCTCCTCGGGAATGATCAGCCCGAACAGCCCCATGTCGCGCAGCGACTGGACGAACTCCTCGGGCTGGTGCGCATCGCGATCCCAGTGACGGAAGTCGTCTTTGTGGCCGTCGAGGAAGCCGTCGATGGCCTCGACCATCGGCGCCAGCAGCTCGCGATCGCGCTCGCGCATGGCCGGGTAGGGGAACAGGTTCTCTTCCAGAATGTCGCCGAAAAACAGATGCTTGGCGACACTTTGGTCGCGCTGCAGCGGGTCGGCTGGGGCGCTGGTGGCAACGGCAGCGGTGGCAGTTTCGGACATGACGAACTCCCTCGTCGAATCGGGCGGCGGCCGCCGCCAGTACCCCCGATTGTGCGCCCCATACGCCACCGAATGGTCAAGGGCGGCCCAGCGCTGCTGCAGGATCGCGACACCGCGCGCAGTCGCTGGACACCCGCCGCTGCTGACTGTGCCGCAACGCTGCCGACACACCCTTGGTCTGCTGGTTACCCTTCGCATCCATCCTTGATCGGAGTCCCCGCCTGATGTTCAGCGTCGCCGACTTGCCTGCCGACCCCGTCCTCGCCTATCAGGAGTTGGCCGAACAGGCCGAGCACCTGATGGCCGGCGAATCCGACCGGATCGCCAATGCCGCCAATCTGTCGGCGCTGCTGTTCCACTCGTTGCGCGACTTGAACTGGGCGGGCTTCTACTTCTGGGACGGCCGCGAGCTGGTGGTCGGTCCGTTTCAGGGCAAGCCGGCCTGCGTGCGCATCGCGCTCGGCAAGGGCGTCTGCGGCACCGCGGCGGCCACCCGGCAGACGCAGGTCGTCGAAGACGTGCATGCCTTTCCCGGCCACATCGCCTGCGACTCGGCCTCGAACTCGGAGATCGTCGTGCCGCTGTATGACGGTGAGCGACTGATCGGCGTGCTGGATATCGATAGTCCGGTCTTCAAGCGTTTTGCCGAGGTCGACCGGATCGGTCTGGAGCGGATCGCCGCGTTGTACGTCGACGCCTGGAAGCAGGCTGACGGGGCGTGACACCGAAGCAGCAGATGGAGGCCTGGCAACTGGCTTTCGACGCCGGTCGCCATGCCGAGGCGCTGCCGCTGATCGAGGCGCTGGCCGCGGCGTATCCGCAGGAACCGGCGCTGCATTACCGGCATGCCCAGACCTTGCGTGAGCTGGGTCATTTCGAGGCGGCGCTGGGCGCGCTGGGGCGCCTGCTGGAACTGCGACCGCAGACCGTGCCGGCCCTGTTGCAGCGCGCCGAGCTGGAGCACCTGCTGGGCGATGCGGGGGCCTGCGAGGACAGCCTGCGTCGTGCGGTGGCGATTGACCCGCGCCACGCCGAAGCGCGGGTCCGTCTGGCGGCCTTCCTGCTGGATCGGGGCGAGTCTCGGTATGCGGGCTACGAACTGGACCAGGCGTTGGCGCTAGATCCGGCCTCCGATGCTGCGGCTGCGTTGCGCCAGCGGATGCAGGCCGCCGTGATCGCGCCACCGGTGCGCGGGTCCGGTCCGGACGAGGCTGGCACCAGCGCACCGTGGAGCACAAAGAACGTCGCGGCTGTCAAGGAGGCTCCGGCGGCGATGGCCGGAAGCGAGCCGGGTCCGAAGCCGGTGCGCCTGCTGATCGATGCGCTGCCGGTCGCGCCGATCAGCGCAGCGAAGGTGGTGGCTGCCGCTGCGCCATTGCCCGAATTGCCCGCCGCAGCGCTGCAGGCACTGCTGGATTCGCATTGGGCGCGATTGCGTCAGGATGAGGATCGGCTGGCGGCCACCGCCAGCTTCGCTGCGTTGCTGCTGGCATGGGAGCCATCGCCGTCGGTGGTGCCGGCCACGAATCCCGGCGTCGGTGCGCATGCCGAAGCGCTGCGTGCGCTGGGTTATCGGCCGTTGGCGATGCTGCATCCGGCCGTGAATCTGCCCTTTGCCGAGCGAGTGCAGATCGGCTTGTTCATGTCGGGGGATGGCCGGGTGTTGGCACTGCAATCAGTCGTGCCATTGCCGCGCGTCAGTGTGCTGGAACGCTGCTGGTTGCAGCTCACCGGGCGCTGGCAGCACATCGACCTGCTGGAATTCTGCAGCCAGCTTGCCGAGGGCGATGCCCGGATGGCGCTGATCCTGAGCAACAACCTGGGCGGGCAGGTGCCCTTCCAGGATCTGCCGCCGGTCTACGTGCAGCGCTACAGCCGCCGGGCCAGTCCCAAGGCGCTGGACGTGCTGCATCGGGAACGGATCGAGAAAATCCGCAGGGACGTGGGTGGCAGCTGCCTGCCGCTGGGCGATCTGGCCGCTGCCGAAGCGCTGTTGCACGAAATTCATAAGCGCCGCCGACAGGGTCGGCAGCAGCTGGATCTGTTGCGTGACGAAGAGCTGCAGCGCTTCCTGGGTACGCACTACACGCGCGTGGCGGGTCGGGTGTACCGGCAGCTGGAAGCGCTGCAGCAGGGCGTTCAGGACTTGCTGGCGGCCCAGGTCTCGCGCGCCAGCGAACCGGCATAGGCCGACAGCAGCACGGCGGTTGCGGTCGCGGCATTCAGGCTCTCGACCGCGCCACTGCCCGGGATCGTGAAGCGGCGGTCGCAGAACTCGGCGGTTCCCGGACGAATGCCGTTCTGCTCGGCGCCGATCACCAGCACGGTGCGATCCGGCCAGCGCGTCGTGTAGATCGAGGTTGCCTCGCGCG
>Ga0209812_10002477_pt1 | contig 11001 bp, 9 predicted proteins | sample JI71714BDNA_FD_187502 | JGI IMG/M metagenome (GOLD analysis project Ga0209812, IMG submission 187502) | Wastewater effluent complex algal communities from Wisconsin, to seasonally profile nutrient transformation and Carbon sequestration -... | ecosystem: Engineered > WWTP > Effluent > Algae...
CCCACAGCCGGCCCCATGCCCTTGCCGCCTCTGCGCGGGTAGCGTGGCCACCCAGTTCACGGATGATCCTCAGGATCGTCTCGATGGCAATGATGCGGGGCACGTTGGCGCAATAGGTGAAGCCCGGCGCATCTTCGTCACGCATCACCATCTCGTGCCAGTCAAGCTCGGCATACCAGTCCAGCGCCTGCCAGCCTTCGGCAATATGCGCGGCGCTGGCGGCAAGCTGCACCGGATCGAGCCAGTCGGCTTCAGCCAGCGCGGCGCGCAGCCGGACGCGGTCAAAGGCGGGATTGGTGTTGGAGGGGTCAGCCGCTGCCGTGATCCCGGCCTCTGCCACCACCCCGGCTAGTTCGGCCTTGCGCCAACCGAGCAGCGGGCGCAGCAGCGTCACCTCGCTCCCCTCGATGACTGTCCGGGCGCGCACCCCTGCCAGACCAGCCAGCCCGCTACCCCGATTGAGCCGCATCAGCAGCGTTTCGGCCTGATCATCGGCATGATGCGCGGTCGCCACCGCACCCAGCCCTGCATCTCGCGCCCATTCGGCGAGTGCGGCGTAGCGCGCCTCACGCCCGCGCGCCTGTGTGTTGCCGGGGGCCAGCGTGACCGAGACCGGCGTGAAGGGAATACCCCGCTCCGACGCGATCCGCTCGACCAGCGCGACCTCGCCCGCAGCCTCGGGGCGCAAGCCATGGTCGATGCTGCATACGGCGATCTGCCCCGGCAAGGCAGCATGGGCCAGCAGCAGCAGCGCCAGACTGTCCGGCCCGCCCGACACAGCCAGCCCCAGCGGGCCGCTCCGATCATCCGCGGGCCAGAGCGCCGCCAGATCGGCAACGAAGCGCCCCGATGCGCGTGAGCCTAGCTGCACTTCACCTGAGCAAGGCTGGCCTTGTACTCGTTGGCAAGCCGTCCGGTCGCGACCAGCGGATAGGTATCGCCGAATTCGGCCAGGGCGATGCAGGCCTTGCGGGTGTCCTTCATCGCGATCATCGACCGGCCGAGATAGAGCAGGCTGTCAGGCGCACGATCGCCAGCCTTGTTGGCCTGGTAGTTCTTGAGGAACCAGCGCGCGGCTTCTTCCGGCATCTTGTCGTCAAGGAAGGCACGGCCCAGCAGGTTCCGGCCAAAGCTGATGCGCGGGTGATTGGGGTATTGTTCGACGAACTTGGTGAGTTGCTGGCGCGCCTCAGGGAAGAACCCGGCGCTCCAGAGGCGGAAACCGTAGGAATATTCGTCATCCCCCGCATCGGCAGTCTGCGGCTTGGCGATGGCCTGCACTGCGGCAAGCCGCGAAGCGCTCGGCGCGGCGATCGGAGCTGCGGCGGCGGGCGCCGGAGCCGTCTGCACTGGTGGCCGTGCGGCAGGCGTCGTCGTCGCGGCGGGCGCCGTGGTGGCGGCGGGCTGCAGCACCGGCAGGGTCGGCTCAGGCGCGATCGGGGCATTACCTGCCGTTTCCAGCGCCGTCAGTCGCTGCTCCATCTGCGACAGCGAATTGGCCTGTTCTTCCGAACGGGCAGTCAGCGCACGCAGCTGCATTTCGAGCGCGTCAAGCCGCACCAGCACATCGGTCACCGCAGTGTTCGAAGGGGCCGCAGGCCCGGTCGCGGTCGTGGCGGAGGGGGTGCCGGGGGCAATCTCGGGCTCGAAGAAGCGCCCGTCACCGCCGGGGAAGACCTTGCGCTGCAATGCGCGGATCTCGGCCTCGATCTTGCGGATGCGGGCTTCGGGAGCGCTTTCCTGTGCAAATGCCGGAACAGGCGCGGTGACGCCGACAGTCACGGCGGTCGCTGCCGCCAGCAAGGCTCCGGCAAAGCGAAGCGAACGGCTGCGTTTGGCGGTGTTCCGCAAAATCGGGGTCATGGCGCGTCAGGCTCCCTGGCAATGGCCGCACATCCGTGGCGCGGCGCACATGAAAACTTCGATAGAAACCCTGCCGCCTGCCGCCGCTCAAGTCGAGTGCGGCAAAGCGCCTAATCAACCGGAAAAGCGTTAACGCCCGGCTCGCGGGGCAGGTTCGCTTGCGGGAGCCGGATCGCTGACGGTCGCGGCGGGGACGGTTTCACGCGGCGCGGCCTCCTGAACGGCAGGCGCACGCACCGGAGCGCGTCGCGTCACTGTGCGCTGGGCGGGCGCTGCAGCGCCTTCAGCCGGCGTGGCAAGTGCACCCGGCGCAGGGACAGCCGCGCGCGCCAGCAGCGCCGCTGCCGACACCTGCACGCCGGAAATCGTGGTGGAGCGATCCGACAGCTTGGCAACCGCTTGCCCACCCACGGTCAGCGACAACGCGTCCGGGCGACCTGTGTTGATGCGCGGATCGACCGCCGTCGCAGGAACCGTCACAGTCTCGCCCTGCGCCAGCGTGCGTTCGAACAACCGCTCGCCGCCTTCTTCGTAAAGCCGCAGCCAGATGCCGTTCTCGAGCGCGGTCAGAACCACCGGCCCGCTTGCCGCAGGGGTGGGAGCTGCCGGGGTGGCAGCCGCCACCGGCGCAGTGCTGGCAGCGGTCTCCGGGGTCAGCAAGGAACCCGGTTCAGTCCCGGCCGCGAAATAGCTCTGGTAGAATGCATAAATCCCGACAGCCAGCACCAGCACAGCCGCTGCCGCAGCCCAGGCCAGACCCGCTGACGGGAGACGCGCCGGATCGCCCGGCTCCATGCTCGACGAAGGCGCTGCCCGCCGCATCGACCCGTCGGCAAGTTCGGCCCGCACCGCGTCGGTGATTTCCGCAGGGTCCAACCCGACCGCCTTGGCGAAGGTGCGCGAAAAACCGATCGCATAGGCGCGGCTCGGCAGGCTTTCGAAATTGTCCTGCTCGATCGCTTCGAGGTGGCGCAGCGGAATGCGGGTATCTGCCGCGACATGCGCCAGATCGAGCCGCAGCGCTTCACGCGCGCGGCGCAGAGTCGCGCCCGGCCCGGAAAGGGGCAGTTCCGGCGCATTGTCTGCGCTGTTGAGATTTTCGCTATCCATGACCCGGGTCCGCGCCTTCTTACGAGGCTTGCTTGAGAGAAACTGCGTGAATTGTCCTTGAACGGGACTCACCCGTTGCGGGCGCTCCTGTCAAGCATTGCCATAGCATGCTGCCGCATAGGGCGCACGTCTCTCGGCAGGCCGTGCGTCAATCGTACTCGATGTCGCGCGCGTCTGCCCAAGCGGCAAGTTCGGCGCGCAGGTTCAAAGCAGGGTCAGCAAGCCAGCCGGTCATGGATGCTGTCAGTTCGGCAAGGTCGACCTTGCGCACCAGCTCCTTGATCGGGCCGACAGCCGCGGGCGTGATCGAAAGGCGGCGGTAGCCGATCCCCATCAAGGCCAGCGCTTCCAGCCTGCGTCCACCCATCTCGCCACATACGCCGATATCGACACCGCTGCCGACGCTGTTCTGCATCACCCGGCGCAGGAAGCGCAGGATCGAGGGGCTGAGCCAGTCGTAGCGTTCGGCCAGCTTGGGGTTGGCGCGGTCGGCGGCAAACAGGAATTGCGTCAGGTCATTGGTGCCGATCGACAGGAAACTGAGCTTGGGCAGCAGCAGATCGAGCACTTCGGCCAGCGCCGGCACTTCCAGCATCGCGCCGAAGTGGATCCGTTCGGGCAACAGCTTCTTCTGGGCGCGCAGATAGGCGAGCTGTTCGTCGAACACCGCCTTGGCCGCGTCAAACTCCCACGGTTCACTAACCATCGGGAACATCACATACAGCGAACGCCCGCCCGAAGCCTCCAGCAAGGAACGCGCCTGGATCTTCATCAACCCTTCGCGTTCCAGCGCCAGCCGCAACGCGCGCCAGCCCATCGCCGGGTTTTCATCCTGCGCCGCAATTTCGGAGGCGAGATAGGGCACCGATTTATCGCCGCCGATATCGACCGTGCGAAAGATCACCGGCTTGTCGCCCGCAGCATCGAGCACGTCGCGGTACAGACGGATCTGGCGTTCGCGCTGCGGCAGGGTGGCCGAGACGAGGAACTGGAATTCGGTGCGGAACAGGCCCACGCCATCCGCGCCGGTCATGGCGAGCGCGCTCATGTCATCGCGAAGGCCGGCGTTCATCATCACCTGAATGCGGGTGCCGCAGCGGGTGAAGGGTTCGACATCGCGCAGGCTCGCGTAGGCCGCCTGCTTTTCGCGGCTCTTGGCAAAGCGCGCCTGAAACGCATCGGCCACCTGCGGCAATGGCCGGACGATGGCATTGCCGACGGTGGCATCGAGCAGGATTTCGTCGCCTTCGCGGATCGTCCCGCGCACGCCCCCGCCCTTGTCCTTGGCGATGCGGCCGATCACCGGAACGTTCATCGCCCTTGCGACGATCACGACATGGGCCGTCAACGACCCTTCCTCGAGGATCACACCCTTCAGCCGGCGCTTGTCATATTCGAGCAATTCTGCCGGGCCGAGATTGCGCGCAATCAGGATCGTATCGCGCCGCAGCCCTTGCGAGGCCGCCGTGCCGACCTGACCGGCGACAATCCTGACGAGGCGGTTCGCCAAGTCCTCCAGATCATGCATCCGGTCCGCCAGCAGCGGATCGTCGATCTCGCGCATCCGCATCCGGGTGTGCTGCTGCACGCGTTCAATCGCGGCTTCGGCGGTCAGGCCACTGTCGATCGCTTCATTGATGCGCCGCGACCAGCCTTCGTCGTAGGCGAACATCTTGTAGGTTTCGAGCACCTCCTCGTGCTCTCCGCCCGCGCCGAATTCGGCCTGGCTGGCAAGCGTGTCGATCTGCTCGCGCATCTTGTCGAAAGCGCGATAGACCCGCTGGCGTTCAGCCTCGGTGTCCTCGGCCATGACCTGTGTGATTTCGACCCGCGGCTGGTGAAAAACGGCGTAACCTGCACCCAGCCCTTTCACCAGCGTGAGGCCGGTGAGCGTCTGCGGCCCGGTCTGGTCCTGCGTCAGCCCGCGCGCTTCTTCTTCGTCGACCAGTTCGGCATTGGCGATCAGTTCGCTGAGGACCATCGCGGTGGTCTGCAACGCCTCGATCTCGACTTCTTCATAGCGGCGCGGTTCGACATGCTGGACGCACAGCACGCCCACCGCACGGGCGCGGTAGACAATGGGAACGCCGGCAAAGGAGTGGAACTTTTCCTCGCCCGTTTCGGGGCGGTACTGGAAGTCGGGATGGGCCTTCGCCTCGGCCAGGTTCAGCGTCTCGACCTTCTGCGCAATCGCGCCGGTCAGGCCTTCGCCGATCGCCATGCGGGTGACGTGAACCGCGCTCTGGTTGAGGCCGCGGGTCGCGAACAGCTCAAGCATGCCTTCACGCAGGAGGTAGATCGAGCACACCTCGCTCGACAGGCATTCGCCGATGATTTCGACCACCTGATCAAGCTTGCCCTGCGCGTGCATACGCGAGGCCATCACCTCGGTCAGGCGGGTCAGGATCTGGCGGGCGGCGGCGGCTGCAGTCATCACCTTGGCGGTCTATTCATTCCGCGCGGCAAATGCAAAATTCCTGTGTCCAGCGCGCCGCCCGCCACCCTTGGGGTTGGACGATCCGCGCCGCTCAGCAGGCGGCGATCTCTTCCTTCAGTCGCAGTTTCTGCTTCTTTAGAGACTGGATCATCGCTGTGTCAGGCACGGGCCGGGCCATTTCTTCGCGCAACCGGGCTTCAAGGCCGGCGTGCTTGCTCTGAAGGGCGTCGAGGTGGGAAGACACTGCGATAGATGCCATTATGCGTTCTCCTATCCTGCGGGGGGATGCCCCCGGAAAGGCGACTCGGCACATCGCGGCCGAGCCGCAGGTTTCATTGAAACCACAGGCAGCCTAGCTTGCAAACCCCTGACGGATCGTAAATCGGCACATGCGGTGCCACTTGCGATGAACCGCAAGAGGCGGAGCGCGCAAAGACGGGGTGAAAATTGCGTGACCCATCTTACAAATCCATGCGGGAACGCGTAGCGGGACCCGTGCATTGCGCCGTGATCGGCGGCGATAGCGAAGCGGAAGGATCAGGGGCGAACATGACCGAGCAGGAGCTCAGGAAAAATCTTGAGTTGCTCAAGACCGAGCATCGCGACCTCGACGCCGCGATTGCCGCTCTGACCGAGGCGGGGCGCGGCAATGCGTCGGCCGACATGCTCCAGATCGCACGGTTGAAAAAGCGCAAGCTGCGGTTGAAAGACCAGATCGCGCTGATCGAAGATACGCTGCTGCCGGATATCATCGCGTAGTCTGCTTTGATCGCGCTAGCGCGATGCTGACCTCCCGCCACACCTCCCCGCCCGGCCACCAATAGTACCAGTATGTTGTGGTGGCCGGGCGGGGAGGCGGGACGGTTGGTCTGCGCCACCAAAGGTGGCCCCGAACAAACATGGTTACCGCAACGTCAATTCTGTACCCTCGCGGGACGGGATCAAAAATTGCTTGGAAAGTAACCATAGTCATATGGCGGAGCAGCGCCGGGCAACGTAGCTTGCGCCCCACATGGCTCGCACCACCAATCTTTCCCGCCCGATCATCGAGGCGCTCTACACCGAAGCCCTCGTTCTGGCGGACGAGGTGCGGGCAGTGTTTGCCGCCGGCACACGTGAACCGATGGCGGGAGAGGATGCCTATGTCCGGCTCGCGCTGTCGACCGAGGGGCTGAAGACCACCACCCGGATGATGCACGTGCTGGCGTGGCTGCTGAACCAGCGTGCGCTGTTTCAGGGCGAGTTGAGCGAAAATCAGGTGCGTCTGCACGGCGCGCTGCCGCCGGATCGCGGCTCGGATGATGCGCAATTGGCGCTGCTCGAACCGGAAACCCGCGAACTGATCGCCGATACCGAAAAGCTGCACCAGCGCATCGCCCGGCTGGACGAAGCCTGGCGCCAGCATTTCGCCATGACCTCGCCGGTGCGCGACTTTCAGGACCGTCTGGGACGGGAACTGGGGCGGCTGGGTTAAATCACGCCGCAGCGAGCGCCTTGCGCCACGCCGCCAAGCGTGCATCCCTGACATCATCGGCCATAGCCGGTTCGAACTTGGCCAGCCGCCCGCGCATCGCCTGCGCGGCCGTGCCAAGGTCGGGATACATTCCCACCCCGCAAGCCGCCAGCATCGCTGCGCCCAAGGCGGTCGTCTCGACGAATCCGGGCCGTTCGACCGTGATGCCGAGCATGTCGGCCAGATCCTGCGCCATCCAGTCGTTTGCCGCCATGCCTCCGTCGATCCTGAGCGTATGCCACGGCGCCCCGTCGGCACTGAACGCCGCGCACAGATCGTGGGTCTGGTGCGCCATCGCTTCCAGCGCCGCACGCGCCAACTGCGCCTTGCCGCTGGCAAAGCTGAGACCCGCGATCACGCCGCGTGCTTCGGCCTGCCAATGCGGCGCGCCAAGGCCTGACAGCGCCGGCACGATCACCACCCCGCCGCTATCGGGGATCGACCGGGCGAGCGCTTCGGTCTCTTCGGCCACAGCCACGATCCCGAGCGAATCCCGCAGCCATTGTACAAGGCTGCCCGCCACAAACACCGAACCTTCGATGGCATAGGTGCGGCTGCCTTCAAGCTGGGTCAGCACGGTGCCGAGCAGGCGGTTGGTCGAGCGCGGAATCTTGCGGCCCTGACAGGTCAGCACAAACGCGCCGGTGCCATAGGTCGCCTTGGTCTGGCCAGGCGCGAGGCAGGCCTGCCCGATGGTTGCCGCCTGCTGATCGCCCGCGAGGCCGGTGATCGGGATCGCCCCGCCGAACAGATCAGGCGACGTGCTGGCGAGCGGCCCTGCCATGTCAACCACACCGGGAAGCGCTGACAACGGCACGCCGATGAGATCGCAAAGACCTTCGTCAAACTGCGCGTCTTCCAGCCCCATCAGCAGCGTGCGGCTGGCGTTGGAGGCGTCGGTGATATGCGCCGCCCCGCCGGTCAGCTTGAAGGTCAGCCAGCTTTCGACCGTGCCGAACGCCAGCGTGCCCTTGTCAGCCGCCGCTTTCACCTCAGGCACATTGTCGAGCATCCAGCGCATCTTCGTGCCGGAGAAATAGGGATCGAGCAGCAGGCCGGTGCGCTCCTGCACGCCGGCTTCATGGCCCGCCTCGCGCAGCGCCGCGCAGAACGGTTCGGTGCGGCGATCCTGCCAGACGATGGCGTTGGTCAGTGGCTCGCCGGTCTGGCGGTCCCACGCCACCACAGTCTCGCGCTGGTTGGTGATCCCGATCGCGGCAATGCTCGCCGCCCCGCCCGCCTTGGGGATCACCTCCAGCGCGCAGGCGAGCGTCTTGTCCCATATCTCGCGCGGATCATGCTCGACCCAGCCGCTTTGCGGATAGTGCTGCGTCAACGGGGCCTGCGCCTGCGCCACCAGCACACCATCGCTGGCAAACAGGATTGCGCGGGTGGAGGTTGTGCCTTCGTCGAGCACCAGAATGTAGTCGGCCATGGGTATTCCTCTCTCTCGCGTGACATCTGCCATGGCGCGTCCCATATGCAAGGCCATGGTTACGATCCCTCCCCAGCCCTGGCCCACGGGCCTTGCCGAAGCTGTCGAGCCGCTGGTGCGCCGTGTGCTGGCGCCCAACCCTTCGCCTTACACCTTCACCGGCACGCAAACCTATGTCGTCGGCCTGGCGGACGGGCCGGATTGCGCGGTAATCGATCCCGGCCCGAACGAGGCTGACCATATCGCCGCGATCATCGCCGCCGTGGCGGGACGGACAATCGTGGCGATCATGTGCACCCACACCCACCGCGACCACTCGCCGGCCGCAGCCCCGCTGGCAGAGCGGACCGGAGCGCCGATCGTCGGCTGCGCGCCGCTGGTGCTGTCATCCGATCTGCCGCGCTCGGACGAAAGCTTCGACACCACTTACGCCCCTGACCGCGTACTGACCGATGGCGAGGCGATGCGTGGCACCGGCTGGACGCTCACCGCAGTCGCCACGCCGGGGCACACTTCGAACCACCTGTGCTTCGCGCTGGCGGAAAGCGGCGCGCTGTTCACCGGCGATCACGTCATGGGCTGGTCGACCAGCGTGGTCGTCCCGCCTGATGGCGACATGGGCGATTACATGGCGAGCCTTGAAAAGCTGATGGCGCGCGATGACGTGCGCTACCACGCGGCCCACGGCGCGGCGATCGAGAACCCGCGCCAGCTGGTGCGAGGCATGATCGGCCACCGCCGCCAGCGCGAGAACCAGATCCTGCGCCTGCTGGGCGAGCGGCCGCGCGCGGTCAGCGGCTTCATTCCGGACATGTACAAGGGCCTCGACCCGCGCCTGATCGGAGCGGCGGAGATGAGCGTGACCGCGCACCTGCTCGACCTCGAAAAACGCGGCGCAGTGCGGCGCGATGGCGAGGCCTGGCACTCGGCCTGAATCGCGCCTCTTGCGCTGCCTCGCATTTGGTGTTCCACTCCGGATCGGGGCGCGAAACGGGGGGCAGTATGGCCACTTTGGCACAACGCGGCGCGTCTGCAGACGGCACGCGCTTCTATCTGGTCATGGCCTTCGTCATGGCGCTGGTGATTGTGGCGGGCTTTTCGCTCAATCTGGCGATGGGGCGGTCCAGTTTCGCGCTGCCGCCGGCGTTCCATGTTCACGGCATCATCTTCATGGGCTGGCTCGGGCTGTATCTGGCGCAGGCCGTGACCATCGCCGCCGGCAACCGCGCCTTGCACCGCCAGTTGGGCAAGTTCGCCTATGTCTGGGTTCCGGCCATGGTTGCCGCAGGGGTGATGATCATCCTTGTCTCGCTGCGGGGGACAGGCGGGCCGTTCTTCTTTGCGCAGAACGAATTCCTGATCAGCAATCTGGCGGGGCTGCTGGTTTTCGGCGGACTGGCCCTGTGGTCGCTGCGCGTGCGGCGTCACACCGGCTGGCACCGCCGCCTGATGCTGGTGGCGATGAGCGTGCTGACGGGGCCGGGCCTTGGCCGCCTGCTGCCGATGCCGCTGCTGATCCCCAACGCATGGACCATCGCTGTAGGCGCGAGCTTCATCTTCCCGGTGATCGGGATGCTGGCCGACTGGCGCACGCGTGGCAGGGTGCATCCGGCCTATTGGTGGGGCATGGGGATCAATCTGGGTGGGTTCGTGGCTTCGATGCTGCTCGCCTATTCGCCGCTGGGCTATGCGATCACCGAAAGCGTGGTTGCCGGGACGCCCGGGGCCGAGCGCCCGATGGCCGCCTTCCTGCCGCCCGGCTTTGCGATGTAGGCGCAGGAAACCACGCCCGCGCTTTTCGCTCGAAAATCACGGGGGCGCCCCTATATCGACGGCTTACCGAAGTAACGGGGACGATCCGATGAGCCTGCTGACCCGCAACCCCACCGGCACCGATCTGCTGGCCGAGATCAACCGTTTGCGCAAAGAACGCAACGCGGTGATCCTCGCGCATTATTACCAGACGCCGGATATTCAGGACATTGCCGACTTCGTGGGAGACAGCTTGGAGTTGTCGCGCAAGGCGGCGGCGACCGATGCGGACGTGATCGCATTTTGCGGGGTCAAGTTCATGGCCGACACGGCGAAGATCCTCAGCCCCCAGAAGACCGTGATCCTGCCCGACATGGACGCCGGGTGCAGCCTTGAAGACAGCTGCCCGCCCGAGAAATTCCGCGCCTTCCGCGAAGCCCACCCCGATCACATCGCGCTGACCTACATCAACTGTTCGACCGAGGTGAAAGCCCTGTCGGATGTGATCGTCACCAGTTCCAGCGCCGAGACGATCCTCGCCCAGATCCCGCCCGAACAGAAGATCATCTTCGGCCCTGACCGGCACTTGGGCGGATACCTGTCGCGCAAGTTCAACCGCGAAATGCTGCTATGGCCCGGCGTGTGCATCGTCCACGAGGCTTTCAGTGAGACCGAGCTTCTTAAGCTGAAGGAACAGCACCCCACAGCCCCCATCGCCGCGCACCCGGAATGCCCGCCGACGATCATCGACCACGCCGATTACGTCGGCTCGACCAGCGGCATCCTGAAATTCGCGCAGGAGTTCGAAGGCGACACCCTGATCGTGGCGACAGAGCCGCACATCATCCACCAGATGCAGAAGGCGCTGCCCGAAAAGCACTTCATCGGCGC